>ERZ1740060.385-NODE-385-length-27482-cov-23.219273_pt1 | contig 27482 bp, 22 predicted proteins | sample MGYA00581743_ERZ1740060 | MGnify/ENA primary metagenome ERZ1740060 (study PRJEB43018, sample SAMN04849235) | marine metagenome | isolation source: floating plastic debris | place: Pacific Ocean | collected 2008-08-27 | study: EMG produced TPA metagenomics...
GATGCTCAAGCGCCTAGCCGCCACTGCTTAGAGATCTCAAATAGGTTCTATAGCATTTGCATCCAGCTCAAGCAGAAGCTCTCCGGCGAGTCGCGGGCACAATAGTTGAGCTGTTAGCTTTCCTGAGTGCCGATGCAGCGGCTGACAATGCGGGTTGCTGGGCGATCGCGACTGTTTTTAGCGCCCCAGGCCATGCGATGTCGAAAGCTGATTATTTAGATCGGCTCAAAGTTGAATGTCCTGTGCAAATTAAGTCGTCAAGTTGTGACACCCAGGAAATTGCCGCTAATATTGATGGCCTAGCGACTCAATATGTTGATAGGTTCTTTAATATTAAGTTCTCATTATGTTTAGGGCAGTGATGCTCTGGATAGCGCAAACGTGTAAATTACGCTGTGTAGGAACCTTAAGGTTGTAAGCGATATGGTTGATGAATCTCGGCCAATAGATTCTTCTCAAGAAACCCCAGATGTGGCTGAGGAGAATGCGGCTAGTGAAGTTGAAGAGCTTCGGATCGAAGATGCGATCGCCGACATTGATGTTGAAGCGACCGCCGCATCGGTTGAAAGCTTGATCGGTGAGACAGCCGCCGAAGCCGGCTCAGGAGACGCGAGCGGGATTCCCAGCCCGGCTGTGGCTGATTTGGAAAATCAGATTGTCAGCTTAAAGGCGCAGGTTGACGATCGCACCAGTCAATATATGCGGATTGCGGCCGACTTTGAGAATTATCGTCGCCGCAACAGCAAAGAGCGCGAAGATCAGGAAGTTCAGATCAAGCGCAACACCATCACTGAATTGCTGCCGGTGATCGACAACTTCGAGCGGGCCCGCTCGCACATTAAGCCTCAAACTGAGGCTGAAATGACCATTCACAAGAGCTATCAGAGCGTTTACAAACAACTGGTGGATTGTCTTAAGCGACTTGGCGTTTCGGCCATGCGGGTGGAAGAACAAGAATTTGATCCCAATCTGCACGAAGCGGTGATGCGCGAGCCTACCGATCAACATCCTGAGGGCACCGTCATTGAAGAACTCGTGCGAGGCTACATGATTGGCGATCGCGTTCTCAGACATGCCATGGTCAAAGTCGCTGCAGAACCAGAACCGGGCAGTGCTCCGACCGCTGACGAAGCGGCCTCTGGATAGTAAGCGGAGCCATTTTGTCTGCATGAATCGTATTCAGATATGGCAAGTCAAAGGGCGCAGTCAGTCGCCTTGGGTCATGTAATTAGATGTCTAGCAGCGGCAGCAAGGCGGCAAAAGCTACTCAAGCGGCTCCAAAGGTCGGACTCCAGTACTCGCGCCAACCGTTTCGTAGCCAGTTCAGATTTTTTTGGGGTGAGTTAATGGCATCGACCTTAAGTTGGGAATCCTGAAAATCGAAGGAGCCATTTTCAACCGGATGCCTGAGATATTAGGTGATTTCCCGGAAGATAAGCTAACGTTTGAGTGGCGCAAGTGCTCCTGCATATTCATCCGAATCGTTAATAGCTGCGAGAATAGCTGCGAGTTATGGGCAAAGTAATCGGAATCGACTTAGGGACTACCAATAGCTGTGTTGCCGTTTTAGAAGGTGGTCAGCCGATTGTGATTACCAACATCGAAGGGGGACGCACAACCCCGAGTATTGTTGGTTTTGGCAAAAACGGAGAGCGCTTAGTTGGCCAACTGGCCAAGCGGCAGGCAGTCACCAACGCGGAAAACACGGTTTACAGCATTAAACGGTTTATTGGTCGCCGTTGGGATGATACCGAGTCTGAGCGGTCCCGCGTTCCCTATGTCTGCGTTTCAGGGCGAGACAGCACGGTAGATGTCGAGGTGCGTGGCACAACTTACACGCCCCAAGAAGTATCTGCCATGATCTTGCAAAAGCTGAAGCAAGACGCCGAGGCTTATCTGGGGGAAGAAGTCACCCAGGCCGTGATTACGGTACCGGCCTATTTTACGGATGCCCAGCGCCAAGCGACTAAGGATGCTGGCACGATTGCCGGCCTTGAAGTCTTACGCATTATTAACGAGCCCACAGCGGCGGCCCTCGCCTACGGTCTAGATAAGCAAGAACAAGAGCAAACCATTTTGGTGTTTGACTTGGGCGGCGGTACCTTTGACGTTTCGGTGCTGCAGCTGGGTGATGGCGTTTTTGAAGTGAAGGCGACCTCCGGCAACAACCACTTGGGCGGCGATGATTTTGATAACAGCATTGCGGAATGGATGATTGAAGCCTTTCGTGAGCAAGAGGGCGTTGATCTCTCGGCTGATCGCATGGCCCTTCAGCGCATCCGTGAAGCGGCCGAAAAGGCCAAAATTGAACTGTCGTCGATGCAAACGACTTCGATCAACCTGCCATTTATTACCGCCGATGAAACCGGGCCGAAGCATTTGGAGATGAGCCTGAGTCGCGCGCAGTTTGAGCAGCAGGCAAAAGCGCTCATTGAGGGCACATTGGAGCCGGTCAAGCAAGCCATTAAAGATTCTGAACTATCCCCAGAAGAAATTGACAAGATCTTGCTGGTGGGGGGATCAACCCGGATTCCGTCAGTGCAATCGGCCATTGCCGAATTTTTTGGGGGTAAATCGCCAGATCGTTCCGTCAATCCCGATGAAGCCGTGGCCTTGGGTGCCTCGATTCAGGCCGGTGTCTTGGGCGGCGAGGTCAAGGATCTGCTACTGCTAGATGTCACTCCCCTGTCGTTAGGGATTGAGACCTTAGGCGAAGTCTTTACCAAGGTCATTGAGCGCAACACGACGATTCCGACCAGCAAGACGCAAATCTTCTCGACCGCGACCGATGGTCAAACTTCGGTTGAGGTGCATGCCCTTCAGGGCGAACGAGCGATGGCCAAAGACAACAAGAGCTTAGGCAAATTCCAGCTGGCAGGAATTCCACCGGCCCCTCGAGGAGTCCCTCAGATTGAAGTTTCCTTTGAAATTGATGCTGACGGTATTTTGCAGGTGGCGGCCCGCGACAAGGGCACTGGTCGCGCTCAGAGTATTCGCATTACCAACACCGGCGGTCTCAGCACCGACGAAGTGGAAAAGATGCGCTCAGATGCCGAGAGCTTTGCGGACGAAGATGAGCGGCGGCGGCAGGTCGCCGACTTGGTTAACCAAGCCGATAGCCTGCTATATAGCTACGAAGCGACGCTGCGTGACAACAGCGATTTGATGGATGCCACGCTCAGAGCTTCGGCAGAAGAGAAGGCCGCTGAGCTGAGGGCAGCGATGCAAGATAAAGCGATCGCGCCGGAAGACTTGCGCAGTGCCATGGAGGGACTGCAACATTCACTCTTCACTGTTGGTGCCACCTTATACCAGCAATCTGAAGAGGGTGACGACTTGGTCGACTTTAATGTCGATGTCCCCCCCGATGAGGACAATGAAACTATTGCCCAACCCCCAGAATTTGCTGAATCAGAAGTGCCTGATCTCAATGATCACGGTGATAGCGTCGATCTAGATGCCACGATTACAGCTGACTATGAGGCGATTGACTAAGCTACTCTGGTTGGAGGGACAGGTTATCGGTTCAACTGAGGCGACGTCCCATAGAATAGATAAACGTATCGTAATGTTAATTCAGCGTTGGCAATAGACGTCTATGGCCCGTGACTACTATGAACTGCTGGGTGTTTCTCGTGGCTCAGACCAGGAAGAAATCAAGCGAGCCTACCGCCGCCTCGCCCGCAAATATCATCCTGACGTCAATAAAGAGGATGGGGCTGAGGAAGTTTTCAAGGAAATCAACCGCGCCTATGAAGTGCTTTCTGAGCCCGAAGTGCGAGCTCGGTATGATCGTTTTGGCGAGGCTGGTGTCGGCAGTGCAGCGACTGGAGCAGGAGGCTTTCAAGATTTTTCGGATATGGGCTTTGCTGACATATTCGAGAGTTTCTTTGGGGGCTTTGGGGGCACCGCTCAAGCGGGCGGGCGGCGACGGGGTCCAACCCGTGGCGATGACCTGCGACTTGACCTGAAGCTGGGCTTTAAGGAAGCAGTTTTTGGTGGCGAAAAGGAAATCAAGATCGGCCATTTAGAGACCTGCAATACCTGTAATGGTTCTGGCGCTAAGCCTGGCACCCGCCCCGTCACCTGCAGTACCTGTAATGGCACCGGCCAAGTTCGACGGACGACGCGAACGCCGTTTGGGAGTTTTGCCCAGGTATCGGCCTGTCCGACCTGTAATGGCACCGGCGAAATGGTTGAAGAGCGCTGTGAGACCTGTGGTGGCAGCGGTCATCGGCAAGAAAGTAAAAAACTCAAGATCACGATTCCCGCCGGGGTTGATAATGGCACGCGGCTGCGCGTATCAGGGGAAGGGGATGCGGGTCAAAAGGGCGGCACGGCTGGCGATCTTTATGTGTATCTCTTTGTGGAGGAAGATGCCAACTTCCGCCGCGATGGGGTCAATGTGCTGTCAGATTTGAAGATTACCTATCTGCAGGCAATTTTGGGTGCCAAGATCGAGGTTGACACCGTTGATGGCGCAGTCGATCTGGAGATTCCTGCGGGTACTCAACCTAATACTGTCTTGACGTTGGAAAATCATGGTGTGCCGAAGCTAGGCAATCCGGTCAGTCGGGGCGATCACTTAATTGCTGTGCAGGTGCAAATCCCGACCCGGTTAAAGCCTGAAGAACGGGAAATGGTCGAAAAGCTCGCCGAAATGCGCGGCGATCGCGTCAGTAAGGGCGGCGGCATTGAAGGATTTTTAGGAGGGCTGTTTCGCGGATGAGTGACGTTCTCCCTACCCCAATTAATGACTCTGTGGCACCCGCCCCATCGCCCGATATGGTGTTGGATCTTCGCAATACACCTTGTCCCATCAATTTTGTTCGCACCAAGCTGCAGCTGCAGCAAATGGCGGTTGACACCCTACTAGAAGTCTGGATTGATGCGGGTGAACCAGTGGCTCAGGTGCCCGATAGCCTCAAGATGGAAGGCTATGGCATCGAAAAATTGCTGGAGAAAGACGATTACTACGCGCTACAGGTGCGTAATTCTCTGGCATGACCCGATGACGCCTCCTTCCTTTGCGGGTCAACCAGCCGCGCCGGGAGCGCTCTGGGGCACGGTGACGGCAGTGCAAGCTAACTATTACTCAGTCCGCCTAGAAAGGGCAGCGCCCTTAGACAAAGCGGCGGCTGGCATGGCGGATAGGCCAAAAGCTTTGCTCTGTACACGCCGCGCTCGGCTCAAAAAAGTGGGCCAGCAGGTCATGGTGGGCGATCGCGTCCAAGTGGAAGACCCGGATTGGGCAGGGCACCGAGGGGCGATCGCGGCCGTTTCACCTCGGCAAACCCAGTTAGATCGACCGCCAGTTGCCAATGCCAATCAAATCTTACTGGTCTTTGCCCTCGCTGAGCCGGACTTAGACGTACACCAGCTCACTCGGTTTTTGGTGAAGGCCGAGCTGACTGGGCTAGATATTTGTCTGTGTCTTAACAAATGTGACCTTCTAGAGGCCGACGCTCAAGCTGCTTGGCAGGCACGTTTGCGCAGTTGGGGCTATGCGCCGGTGATGATCAGCGTGAAACAAAGTCTCGGTCTATCGACTCTGGCAGACGCCTTACACAGTCGCATTACGGTCGTATCCGGCCCTTCTGGCGTGGGCAAGTCAAGTTTGATCAACCGGCTCATTCCAGCCGCTGACCTCCGGGTTAGTGCCGTCTCTGGCAAATTGGGGCGAGGCCGCCATACGACCCGACATGTCGAGCTGTTTGAACTCCTAACCGGTGGGCTCCTGGCCGATACGCCAGGCTTTAATCAGCCTGACATCGCCTGTACGCCGCAAGCGCTCGGGGAGTGTTTTCCAGAAATTCGCGATCGCCTCCAAAATCACCGCTGCCAGTTTACCGACTGCCTACATCGAGCCGAACCTGGATGTGCCGTGCTCTCCAACTGGGAGCGCTACCCAGACTATTTACAGTTATTGGATAGCTGTGTCATGCAAACTCAATTGGCCCATGATTCGGCTGACCCAGAAGCCGCCTTCAAAATCAAAATCACGGATGATGGCCAAATTCAGCACGAGCCACGCCTATCGCCTAAAAAGTATCGCCGAGTTTCTCGCCGGAGCCGCAAGCAGTCGTTAGAAGACCTGAGATACGAGCTAACGGATAGTCTCGACCACTTAGAGGCTCTCGAAGAAGAGGACATTGACGTCGATTTCTAAAAACATCCCTGGGCAGGACTTGACGTGTCAAACGAGCCAGTAGTCCTGCCAGCTCTTCCGGCGTAAACCATTCTAAAAAAACAGATACCAGCATTATGAAACATGGGATCAGCCGTTTTTTGCTTATCGGTGCGTTACTAACAACTGCCTGTCATGGTGCATCGATTCAAGGAGCAGCCTTTTCTTCAGAGACTGGGGAGTTTAGAGTCGAAACCCCGGCACCATTTGAAGAAACTCAGCAAGCCATCCAAACCCCCGTCGGCCCCGTCGAAATTCATACCTTCACGGCAGAGGCCGAAGATTCAGCCTACGTGATCGCCTATTCTGACTATCCCTCAGCCATTGTCGATGAGACCGACCCGCAAGCTCTATTAGACAGTAGCCGCGACGGCGCTGTGACCAATCTGGGAGGTACGTTGATCAGCGAAGAAGCGGTGGAAATCGACGGTTATCCGGGGCGATCGCTCGTCATTAGCACAGGTGCAGAAACCGATGAACCCGCCACCATCAGTTCGCGCATCTATCTGGTAGATAATCGCCTCTACCAAGTTTTAGTCGTCATTCCTGAAGGCAAAAACGTCGAAAAGGCCGCTGCAGGGTTCTTGGAATCCTTTGCGCTGGAATAATGCTGACTCGACTAGTGTTGCCGATATTCAAACAGCGCTGGTTGATGTCATTCCAATGTTGTCTTATACCAGTTCTACAAATTGCCGCTACACATACCAGTCGGCTTTCTCCCAGTAGGAGCACTGCGTGTTGGCCTGGCCTACCCATCGGGCTGACGACTCCGCTCAGCCGACGTTCCTTGAGCGGCGTCGAAAGGCAGATCTGTAGTCCAGTTTCAGAGAATTGGTATTACCGACAGCGCCGTGCGCCCGGCCCCGATGAATAAAGCGCTCTGAAGCCCTAGAGCATCGCCCTAGGGAGAGGGCCAAAATCATGATCAGCAAAGTGGTACGTTTTTTGGGGTCCGTACCACTCACTCGCCAAACGATGCATGAGCCAGTCTCTTAAGACGGATCTTGCAGGCGCGGATTATGGGGCGGTGGCGGCGGCGTCTGCCCAGGATTTGGAGTTGCCGGCAGATCGAAACTGTCTGGAGAATCCTCGGGAATCCCCTTGAGCGCTTCGAGCACCTCTGGCGGCAATCCGGCCAAAGCAGCCGCATCACTGTCACCCAAATCATCCGGCTGCTCAGGCACCGCAGACGCCAGACTCTCAGGGGGCGACACGGGCGACACCTCAGCGACCGATGGCGGGGATGTCTGAGCGGTCGGTCGCATCGACATCGTTGGATCATCACCAAAAAAGGCCGACATGGGATCGGTAATAGAAGCCGCATCAGCAGCCTCTTCCGCACTCGGAATATCAGAATCCCCCGCCAAGATAGCCCTCACTTCGGGAGGAACGTCAATCGGGGCCGTCACTGGAGCACTCGGATCGGGGGACTCAGCTTCGGCAGGCAAATATTCCACCGATTGCCAAACGTCTGGCGGCACTGAATCATCGCTGGGCGCGATCGCGGGCTCTGTGACCTCACTCATCGGTGTAATGGGGGCGCGGGGCGGTGATTGCGCTGGCGAGACGGGGGGAGCGACGGGGGGCAGGCGATCGATCGCAGCCAACAAATCGGCCGGCAAGTCGTCATCCGTCCCAGGGGTGGGCGCTGGCTCAGCCGGAATGATGCCAATGGGACCGATGGGGCCATTGGGCATGGGCGGGGTTGGCAATGGACTGGGTTCGACCGGGGCGGGCGTGATGAGGGTCGGTTGGGGCTGGGGTTGAACGGTGGGCGGCGGTGCCGCTGGCCGGATTGAGCCGACGCCCGGTGATGCCGAGCTGGGCGTTACAGGGGGGACGGCAAAATCACTGTCATTGAAGTCATCACTGCTAAAGTCGCTGCCGCTGAAGTCCGTTTGGGGATAGTCCGACGGCGGCATCTCGTCCACGGGCGTGCCCAACTCAATCGGGATATCTTCGCTAACGCCACCGAGAGCACCGGCCTGCGCAAAGGCGTTACGAGCTTCGGCATCGCGTCCCATCTTTTGCAGGGCTTTGCCTTTGCCTTGCCAGGCAGCCGCCAGGTTAGGGTTGAGTTCGATCGCTTTATCAAAGCAAAAAAGCGCTTCATCTAGTTGGCCTTTTTGCACCAAAACGTTCCCCTTGCCAATCCACGCAGCGGCCTCATTGGGATCCATTTCTAAAGCTCGATTGATACTCTGCAAGGCCTCCTCAGTGCGGCCTAAGTTAGCAAACGCGGTACCTCGGCGGGCAAGCCCGCGAGCAATTACCGCACTGGCGCCCACCAGGGTCGTACCCGCGGCAGCGGCTTTTAAGCGTTCAATATCAGCCAGTTCGATCGATTTATTGAAGCGATCTAGAGCTTCCTGGTAACGCCCCGCATTACCAAGACTGACCCCTTCTGCCAGGGTTTGCTTAGATCGCGCTAACGACGCATCGAGGGAGCTGGTAGCCTCTTGCGGACTGATGCCAGAGACCTCGCTGCGAGACGAGTCGGGACTCGTAAAGTCGGTGCTGGTGAAGTCGTTGCCGGCCAAGTCGTGACCAGCTAAGTCAGTATTGGTGAAATCAGTGTCAACCTCGGCAACGTCGCCGGGCACCAGGTTCACCGGTTCCTCGTCAAAATCATCATCTTCATCTTGGCGGAAGCTGCGGAGTAGCCCCAAGAGCAGTAAGCCCAGCACCGCAACGGGAATAATCCACAGCACTTGGGGCGGCAGCTGCTGTAAACGTTGCCACAGGTCTAACAGCTCAGGTGGTAGGCCAGCCGCCTCCGAGTCCGCTGTCTCGGCTTCTGCAGTGGGAATGGGAACGGGTTGGCCGGTGCTATCGCGCAGTTGGGGCACGTCTCCGGCACTCACCACCAAGCGCTGACCATCGGGAGTGAACGCCAAATCATCAATCGGGGCACCCACATCGGTGATCGCGGGGCCGGCGGGCCCGCCGGCCCCAGATAGATATTGCAGGGCCCCCGTATCATCGCCAACGGCTACACTAGTGCCGCTGGCATTGGCAGCGATCGCCGTGACGGGGCCAGAGACGGGTAAGGGCTCGCCGACGGGCGCACCGTTAGCATCCCACTGACGCACGGTGCCATCGGCACCGCCAGAAAAGAACGTGCCGTCGGGTTTAGCCGCTAGCGCCTGAACCGCCCCCTGATGCCCCGTCCAAGGTTCTCCTTGGGGCGTGCCATCGGCGGTATTCCACTGACGGATAGTACCATCCTTGGATGCCGTCGTGAGCTGGGTGCCATCGGGGTTTAACACCATGTCGCGCACAGCATCTTCATGACCAGTGATGGGGGCACCAATCGGGTTACCCGTATCGTCCCAAAGCTGTAGAGTGCCATCGGCGCTGGCGCTAATGAAGCGACCATCAGGCTGGATCGTCAGGCTAGTAACCGGTCCATTACCCGCATTAATCGGGTCGCCGATGGGCGTGCCCACCGCATCCCACAGGCGAATAGTGCCATCGGCACCGCCGCTAATCAGCCGTTGACCATCAGCGCTAAAGGCGAGCGCGGTCACGGGGCCGGTATGAGCCGCGACCGGGTCACCCGCCGGGATGCCGTCAGCGTTCCAAAAGTTGAGATTCCCAGCGCGATCGCCGGTCACAAAGCCTTGACCATTGGGGCGCATGGCGGAGACCTTATCAGGCAGCTCCGCCGCCGCCACATCCGCCGCCTCAGCCGCCTTGGCTTGAGCCACCGTCTCTTGCCCTTGGGCATTAGTAGCGAGAGCGAGAAAGGCTTCGACCTCAATCGGCAGCGTGTCAGTACCGCGATACACATAGTTGCGCGGCTGCGAGTAGGGATAGCGAGGATCATCGGGCAGCGTGCCGTGCATCGACAGCACCCGCACATTATCTTGACCAATCACCTGGCTGGCAATGGCATAGCCAATACCGTTATCTCCCAGAGCCTCCACCACTTCGGCGGTGCTATCGTTGGGCACCTGCGTGATGTTATCACCCGTGGTGAGATCCCCGTCAAAAATCTCGTAATTGCCCAAGGCGGCGCGGGTATCACTGGGGGCTGGGCGATCGACGAGGCGAATGGGCAAGTCAGGCCCCCCTAGCTCGGCCCAGTTGGTGATTTCACCTCGAAAGATGCGGACAAAATCAGCGGCTTCTAGCTGATCGTCAAAGGGATTGTCGGCGCTGACAATGACGGCGACCTTCTCACGACTGATCGAGACTTCTCGCAGATTCTGAGCCAGCTGTTCCTCCGTCAGGGGACGGCCGATCGCGGCGAGATCAGCCGTGGCCGTTTGCAGATTGGTCAAGGCCACATCCGCTGGCTGCTCAGTCAGGGTGACGCTGGCATTAGGATAGGCGGCTTGGAACTGTTGGATCAAAGCCTGAGTAATCACCGCCATGCTAGAGGAGCCTTCGATGGTGAGATTAGTGCCTTCTGGCAACTGTTCAGGCGGCACAAACCCGGCTGGGGCAGCCGGCGCGGTGTCGGCGGGCGGTTCAGGCGTCGCTTCTAGCGGCGCGTCAGGGGCGTCAACCGGGGCAGCGGGCGCGGTGTCGGCGGGCGGTTCAGGCACAGCCTCCAACGGGGCATCAGGATCATCGGGGACGGCGTCAGGATCATCGACCGCATCCGGATTGTCAATATCCGCTTGGGCCAGCCAGCTGCTAGCCGAACGAGAGCTCGCCATCACTGGCGGGGCCAGACAAGCCACCACTAACAGCCAGACAAATAATGAGCGATTTCGCACCATGACCATTCCCCCATACTCCTCACCAGTGATCGGATGAAGATCATCTGGCTATCGTGCCAACGTCCTGTAACAGGATTTTCCGATAAGGATACTAAGGATATGAGATTTCGAGCGCGAGAAATTGCAATCTTTCGTTGCGAATTGCGGCCATCGCGATAGGTTAGGGTCGCAGTTAGTGGTTGAGTTGCGCGCTAGGAGGCATTAAACAGGTGATTAGCCACAAGCTCACAAGCAAAATTGGGCTGGCGATCGGGGGCCTGTTGGGGGCGGTGATGACGGTGCCGCTAATCGCGATCGCCGACACCCCGAAACCGGTGCCGGAACCCGTAACTGACGCCGAAGGGGGCGAGGACGCGGCCCCCTTTCTGCGGCCCCCGATGGCCTGCCCAGAGGATATGGAGACGCTGGTGACGGGACTGCTGCGGGATTTGCCCAGCTATACGAACCGGGTAGCAGCTCGGAGTTTGCCCAGCGACGCCGACCGGAGCGGCTATGGCACCATGCTCTTGGCGGGGCGGGCCGAATTAGAACCGCTGGAAATTTCGCCTCAAAGCTTCAGCGACACCCCGCTCACCTCTGCCGAAACGGTGCAGCAAGTTTTCTTTACCACCCTAGAGCGGCAGTACACGGCCACGGCGGTCGTCAATCTAGAGCAATACCACTGGTTGTTTCTCACCCCTGTCGAAAACGGCTGGCGGCTGGTGTTAATTTTTTCGCGCGTGGCCCCAGCGACCACCGATCGCCCCCCCAGCCCGCCCCAGGAAAGTAGCGAAGGGTTTGTGGGTCAGGCGGTCAAGTTGTGGCTACGAGACTGCCGCGCGGGGGCGCTTTATCCGATTGATGGGGCCCGCCCAACAGGCACTGTCTCTGACGACGCGTCAGCCACCGAACTCGATGGCGACTCCGCCGGGGCAAGCGGCCGATAAACGGTATCGCGCTGTTGGGCGGGCCGGTTGATCGCCGCGATCGCCCCCGTCAGCTCGCTGACCGTCATGGCAGTGCCGCCCTGGGCGCCAGCCATGGTGGTGATATGTTCTTCCATCAGGGTGCCGCCAATATCGTTGCAACCCCAGCGCAGGGCCGTAGTCGCACCGTTGAGGCCCAATTTGACCCAGCTGGGCTGGTGATTGGGAATCCAATTGCCCAGGTAAAGTCGAGCCACCGCCGTCAGCTGCAACGCGGCGGCCAGATCCGGCTGGTCGCGACCGACACGACGACGCAGAGAGGGCGGGGCGTCTTGGCCCACAAAGGGCAGCAACACAAATTCGGTAATGCGGGCGGGCAACTGCTGGGCGATCGCCCGCTGCTGCAGTTGCCGCAGGTGTTCTAGATGCGTAATTTGCTGCTCTGGCGTTTCGATATGGCCGCACAGTAGTGTGCTAGTGGTCGGCACCCCCAACTGGTGAGCCAACCCGACAATTTCTAGCCAGGTCGCCGTGTTGATTTTTTCTGGACACAGCACCCGCCGCACCGGATCATCTAGCACTTCAGCGGCGGTCCCTGGCAATGACCCCACGCCTGCAGCTTGCAAGGCGATAATCACGTCGGCGTAGCTCAGACCCTCTTCCCGCGCAATAAACTGCACCTCTTGGGGCGAAAAAGCATGGAGATGAAGCTGAGGGAACTCGGTTTTGAGATTGCTGAGCAGCTGCTGATAATACTTCAGGCTACTGCCCGCGACCTTAGCGGCAGGATTCAAGCCGCCCTGCATACAAATTTCTGTCGCGCCTAGGGCCACGGCTTCAGTCGCTTTGGCGCGCATGGTCTCCCAATCAAGCCAAAAGGCTCCATCGGTATCCGCATCACGGCGAAAGGCACAGAAACTACAGTGCTGTTCACAAATATTGGTGAAGTTAAGGTTGCGGTTGACGACATAGGTGACGGTATCGCCCACCTGCTGTTGGCGTAACTGATCGGCCACCCCCTGAATCGCCGCGATCGCCGCTGGGTCACGCGGCAGAAGGAGTTGTACTCCCTCGGTTGGGGTCAGGTCGGCACCGGCGAGAGCCCGCTCAAGAATGCGATCGAGGGAATGAGTCATAGCCAATTCAAATGGGGATTCAGTAGGTCTATTGTGAAGCAGGAGGTTCCCCGACTGGCAAAACTCACTCAGTTAGGAGATTTCTGAGAAAGAATATACCGTTATGGTACGGGCGGGTTTAGCTAGAACCCTTGTGGCATCGCGACCAGGCATCCACAAAACCCGCCCCTGCGGGTATCGTTTTTGGTAGAACTCTCCTTAGGACTCCATGAGGCAACGGCGGTGCGATTGGCCACGGTCACGGCGTCAATCGCTGGCGATCGTCGCGAGCTAAACCAGCCCCGGTTATGGTTTGGCCCGCGAATCTCTATTCAACGGTCGACCGCTCTCCCCTTACAATGGCAGTAGGTTTTGCGGACTATCCACTGAGTACAAGGGCAATGCTGAAATCGACCACTCGCCACGTTTTGATTTATGCCGCCGAAGTCGTCAATGATGAGCTGGTTCCCAGTGAGTCAATGTTAACCCTTGACATTGACCCGGATAACGAATTCACCTGGAGTGATGAAGCCCTCAAACAGGTCAACGAGGAGTTTGATCGGCTCGTTGCTGCTTCTGCCGGAGCCGACCTAACGGATTATAATTTGCGCCGCATTGGCTCCGACCTCGAACACTTCATCAAACAGCAACTGCAAGCAGGCGACATCAGCTACAACCTCAAAAGTCGCGTACTGAACTACAGCATGGGTCTACCGCAGGTGGTGGCCGACACTCAGGCTGAGGCTTGAGCCAGTCAGGCCATCAGGCAGGAACTGTGTCACAATTGCTTAGCTTTGACCGGTGCCGCCGTCGCTGAGTTGCTGATGATAAGTACGATCGCTAAGTATGCCTAGTCCGCAACTGCCGCCAGTGCGCCGATTTTTGTGGGCCCAGGGGCCAGCCTCATCGGCGTCTGTGCCCGCTGGCACGGTGCTAGCCGGGCGCTATCAGGTGATTGACTTTCCGCTAGTGCAAGACCAGCAGCCCCAATCGCCGCCCCCCCCCTTAGCCAGTGTGCCGCCCCTAGCGGTGCCTTATCTCGCCCTCTCGCCTTTTTCGGTCAATATTCCCCGACCGTTTACTCAGGTTTTGCACCCTGACGGCCAGAGTGCCCTATTGCTGCTCGAAGAAATTCCGCTACAGGCAGCCGCGCCGCCCCCTCAAGCCCCCACCCTATTACCAACGCTGACTCAGAGTTGGCCGGGAGCCACCGCTCTGCACCAATTGGCCTGGCTGCGGCAGATCGCGAAGCTGTGGCAGCCCTGCGTTAATCAGCAGTTAGCCCATATCTTATTGGACTGGCAGCACCTGCGAGTCGAGGGCGAAGACCTTCGCCTGCTCTGCCTGGAAGCTCAAGCCACCGCCATCACCTTAGTGGACTTGGGTCAACAGTGGCAGCCGTGGATTGCCACTGCAGCGCCAGCCATTCGCGACTACCTCACTCGCTTAACCAATCATTTGATAGCGGATCAGGGCAGTGCCGCCGGCTTAGTCTATTCGCTGGTGCAGGCGATCGCCGCAATTTCTAGCCAGCAAGCTCTCACTGTCCAGCTAGCGACGGCCTCTGATCAGGGGCCCACTCGCCAGCGCAACGAAGATGCCTGCTATCCCGAGAGCGGGGCCGTGCGCCAGGCAGCGATGGGTGGCCGCAGGCCAAACCCAGCGCTGGTCGTCGTCTGTGATGGCGTTGGGGGACACCAAGGGGGCGATGTGGCCTCGCACTTGGCGATCGCGGAGGTCAGCCAGCGACTCAACCCGTTGCTCAAGGGACCGGCGGTTGACCATCGCCAGGTGGTGGCGGCTTTAAAGGAAGCCATCATCGCTGCGAACCAAGCAATTACCATCCGCAATGATGCCGATCAGCGCCAGGAGCGCGATCGCATGGGCACGACCATCGTGGTGGGGCTGGTGTATGGCGGCCGCCTCTACGTCGCCCACCTGGGCGATAGCCGCGCCTATCGCGTGCGATCGCATAGCTGTCGGCAAATCACCCTGGATGACGACGTGGCGGCCCGCGAGATGCGGTTAGGGCTAGGGCTCTATCAAGATGCCCTGCAACAGCCGGGAGCCGGAGCCCTAGTGCAAGCATTGGGAATGGCTGACGCCAGCCATCTGCATCCCACCGTTAAGCTGTATCCGCTAGCGACGGATAGTGTGCTGCTGTTGTGCTCGGATGGGCTTAGCGACAATGACCTGATCGCTCACCTGTGGTCAGCAGAACTCGTGCCCGTATTGACCGGTGAGATTGATGTAGGTAGCGCCACGCAACGGTTAATCGGTCTAGCAAACACTCATAATGGCCATGACAATGTCACGGTGGGCCTCCTGCGCCTCAAAGTCGAGCCCGCAAATCGTCCGACAGCGGTGCCAGCCGCTTTCGCAGATCAACCGTTACTGGCCCCGCCGCCCCTCCAGGTGGTGGCCCCGCCGCCCGGTCTGGCGGCTCCGGCCACCGCCCTACCCCCAGCGCCCAGGCACCGGTCACCCCGCGCTGGGCGGCGCTGGCTCACGGGAGTCGTGATGGTGGCGCTGGTGGGTCTCGGCAGCGCCCTCGGGTGGCAGTGGCTAAGTCGCCGCGACGGCGCGATCGCCCCCCTTGAGCCCACAGCCGAGTCGGGGGAAACCCTCTCCCCCTCAGCAGTGCCTCCCACAATCGATGAAGCTGATACAGCGGCCGAGCTGGCCGTGGGCGATTATTTGCAAATTCAACAGCTGCCTGACCCCTCTGCTGCCGCGACGCTCCTGACCACCCAGACGCCCCCGACAGGTCCCCCCCCCGCCGCAGTCGATTTACCCGAGCGCTTGCTGTCGATTGGTAGTATCGTGCAAGTTAACAGTCGACAAAGGACTCCTGATGGTCGACTTTGGGTGCGTCTTAAAGTGTGTTCTACCGCCTCAGAAACGGCGGAGACAGTACCGCCACCCGCGGCAACTGAATCTGCTGAACTGCCTCCTGAACCGCGCGATCGCCCGCTTCCCCTAGCGCAAGCGGGCGATCAGGGCTGGCTACTGCAGGCTGACTTACCCGTTTTTGCTGAGCAATTGCTTGACACATCCGTTCCTCAGCAGGGATTGTGTATTGACTAACGAGATTCGGTAAAGACTCACATCTCGGAGTCTGGCTAGAATTTTTGCCAGGCCCAGGTCTGCCAGTCCGCGTTTACTATCCTGTGACACAGCGTTTTTCGATGTCAGAGCCAACTCACCTGCGGATCGCCATCGAGCGGCTATCAACGGCTGACACCCCCCACTATGCCATTTGGGTCGTTGACGCGCCGTATCCTGGCGGCTATGTGCATCACGATCGCCCCTGGACGGATGAGCTTGAACAAATTTGGGCTACCTGGCTCGATCTGTTCTCCCTACGGGGATTGCCGCAGGTGCCCCACGTGCCGTCTGCCTATGTGCCCCAGTTTGTCGCGGCTGACCCCACGCCTGCGGAACCCGGCACAAAACGAGGCTACACCGGGCGCTTGATGCAGACGCTAGGGGTGCGCCTCTGGCAGTGGCTGTTCGATGGCGTCATCAAACGGAGCCTCGATCAAAGCTTAGGCATCGCGATGGGGCAGGGCAATCCACTTTCCCTCTGTTTAGACATTCGCGACCCTGATTTGATCAGGTTGCCATGGGAAATTATGCAGCCCCAAACTGGGCGGCAGGCCATGTCGCTGAACGAACATATTCGCTTTAGCCGTACCACCAGCGATGTCGATCCCCTGGCTGACGTCGGGTTAGATCCGGGCCTCAAAATTCTTCTCGTGCTTGGCGAACCTGATGTTCCCGGCCAGGAGACGAACGCTCGCGGCATCCCGGATACGTTGCAGCTCGAGACCGAAGCCCAGTTGCTCAAACGCGTTTTGCTCGGTGAAAGCACCTCGGGGCTCACGCAGCGGCGAGCCGCCGCCCCCTGTCAGGTCGATGTATTAGTACGACCGCGCGCCGCCGGCTTAGTCAAAACCCTCGAACAAGGGGCCTATAACGTCTTCTTTTACGCCGGGCATGGGGTTCCGGCGCCCGATGGTGGACTGATTTTTTTGCAGGCTGAGTCAACGCTCAATGGTACCGAACTCGCTCAAGTGCTCACGCGCAATCGAGTCAAATTAGCGGTATTTAATACCTGTTGGGGTGCGCAGCCCGATCAGCAACAGCAAAGCGCCATGCCGCGCAGTAGCCTAGCGGAAGTCTTGCTCCATCACGGAGTCCCTGCAGTCATTGCGATGCGCGACTCAATCTCCGATGACGAAGCCCTCAGTTTTATTCAAATCTTTGCGCAAGCCTTAGCCGAGCGCCAACCGGTTGATCGCGCCGTGGCGATCGCCCGCCAACATCTGCTCACCGTCTATAAATTCAATCAGCCCGCTTGGACCCTCCCAGTCCTCTATCGCCACCCGGATTTCGATAGCCAATTTTTGGCCAAGGAAGATACTGATATCACGCGCCTACCGGGAGAATTGTCTCCCAGCCCCATCGCGGCGATCAGGGCGGTGGGCGAGCCGCACCTGGTTTGGTATCTCTATGGGGGCACCCTCAAAGTCGGCCGCCGCCCTGAAAATGATGTCGTCATTCCAGAGCCCTGGGTTTCGGGTAGCCATGCCGAGATCTTTTACCGACAATCGAGTCATGATGAAGACCCAAGTACCGAAACTGTGGCCTATTACCTCAAAGACAACTCGCGCTACGGCACGTTTTGCTTTTTAGAAGACGAATGGCGGCATGTGCATCGCCGAGAAATCGGCTTAGAGATGGGTACTCAGCTACGGTTTGGGAGCCCTCAAGGCCGATTAATGGAATTTGTCATTGAAGGCCAATCTTAAATTCCATGCAGATTCATCCAGAGGCCGAACTGGAGCTTATGCCGCTACCTGCACCATGCCATCTGCAGCATTTCTCCATCAGTCACGAGAGACTCAGGCGCAACCTTGCCCAAGTAACTCTCCCCAGTAGCCACCCAGCCTGCTAAGTCTGGACGCCTGGCAAAGGGCAAGGAAGTAAGACCAAACCGGAGTTGACATGGTTCTTCCCTGGGAGACGAGGGGTGACGAGAGCCCCCCCACTTGTGAAACTGAGGGGCCAACATAGTCCAGTTCCGCGTCTGGCTCAGGCGCAGTGAGAGGAGGAGCGATCGCCAGCATCAACCGACAGATTTCGGGGTGGTGCTGATTTGATTCCGTAAATGTACGGACGGCAATGGCCGTTGGCAACTGACGAGGACAAATCAATACTGAACTTGGTCACAATGCCACAGCCAGACACAATCTTCACTCTCGGAATTTGTTACAGTTGCCAGAGCAATCGTCGGTTGAGGTGAATCCCTTTTTTGCCTACGCTCAGGGGCTGATGGGCCACACAAACTTGTCTCTTTGACTGTGCCAATCAACAATGAGGCCTATCGTTTTCTGGAATTCTCAGTTCCTGACCAATTGCCTTTGGTTTTATGCGGAACTACCTCCAGCAGTTTTGTAGCTAAGACCAGCCAAAGAGACTGGCTACTTGCTCTAGCCGCGCCAATGACTGCTTATCGGTGCATCCCTAACGAGAACCATACCCATGAATGAGTCAACCAATCCCGTTTCTAACCTGACCCCTCAGCAGCAGATTGAACAAGAGTTACTACACTCGCTGCTCAATCAAGAGGAGGCCTATCCGTGGAATCTTTATGATCCGGCAACCCCTCAATATTTAGAGGGACTAGAGCAGGCCTCAGAGGCGGCTCTGTTAGACGAAGCGCTGGACTCAAAATGGCAGCAAGTCTCACAGCTAGCCGCTCAGCTGTGGGAAAGTCCGACCCAGTCATTGCTGGCAACGCTGACTCAGAAATTTGGAGCCCGGATGCCAGCCCACTTGCTGCAAACTCTCGCGGCGAGCACTCAAGTCGTGGCGAGCGACAGCGGCGCACTCATTGACCAACTCGTCACGGCGGCGCAGTCAGTGTTAACCGGTTGGGATGCGGATGATTTGAACGTAATGGCGCGGCCCTTAGCGATGGCCATGCGGAGCGGTCAAGAGGAGATTTTAGAAGCGACTCTGCGCTCGGTGCGTCAAACTGATTGGGCTGCTCTCTCTGAGGTTGAGCAAGCCCGCTTGAGTCTGGCGATCGCCCGTTATGCCCTCAAGGAGTTGTCGACCTAACGCTTTTATGGCCTATTCCCTTGCCAATAATCGGGATCTCGCAATGCTCTCCTCGGGTTAGCGAGATGCTGCTCTAAAGTCGGTACGGTTAACCGCTCTTCGGCCAGCAGAAGCTGCAGCAGCTTTAGCTTAAAATAAGCGTCGCGGTAATTGAGATGTTCTGCCACAATCAGGGCTTCTTTGTAAGCTGAGATGGCGGCACTGGGCTCATCTTGCGCTTCATACAGCTGGCCAATTTGGTCGAACGTATCCATCAGACCATAGCCGTTGTAAGAGAGGCGTTCGACCGCTAGGCGCTGCTGATACAGGTAAAATACGTCTTCGGGTTGGTCTTGTTCGAGATAAATTTCTGCCAGATCTTGCAGGGCATCGCTGGCCACATCGGTTTGGCGTTGGCTGAGGGCGATTGAATAGGTCGTGGTGTAAAAGTTCTGGGCTTGGGCCAAGTTGTCGAGATTGCGATAGTTTCGAGCGATCGCCAACAGCAAGGGCGGAATTGGTAGCGGCTGCGCCGTCTGCTCATATTTGCGCGCCAGTCGCCGCTGGTAGGTAATGGCAGTGCGCACCTCTCCAGCCGCCTGATAGTTTTGAATGGCTCCCTTCAAATACTCAACTTCTTTAACGTCGTCACCATTACTACCGAGGGAACTCAATAGAGTTTGATAGCTCTCAGCGGCCACCGCAAAGCGAAACCAGGTTGCTTGCAGACGCGCTAGATTTTCCAGCAGGCGCTGTCGCTCCTCTCGATCGCCGGCTTGGGTGGCTCGCACAATTAGTGTTTCATACACGGCGATCGCCGCATCAATGTCGCGTAACACTTCAAAGGCGACAGCAACTTCCTCTAGCAGTTCAATGTTCAGCGGTTCGTCGTCGAGCAAGTCTGTCTGAATCTGCCGTAATCGAATTGCTAACAGCTGCGTTTCCTCGCCTCGAGAGTTTTCCCAGGCCCGCAGGCCCACCCACTGAATCGCTGCAATCTCTTCCTCATAGCCTAAAATCCGCCGCAGCCGCACTTCCCGCATCCATTCCACAAATGCCAGCTCGGTTTGCCCCTCGAAAAACAGCTGCTCTGCTTCGATGGCGAGCCGGTCGAGTTCCGCTTCCAGCGCCAACTTTTCTAAGGGGCTAAGGGGGCGCACAATCGGCAGCTCGGGCAATAGGGGATCGCGGGGCTCGGTCAGCTCCGGGTCCGAGAGAAACAGATCAAGCAACACTGGCGACAGTTGAGCCCAGGCAACGATCGGCAATGACGCCCAACCGACTAAGGCAATTGCGATCGCGCCCGGCCAGTGACGCCAAGCGGTGGAAAAAATGGGGAGCATAGCAGCTGACAGAATTATCCTTTCGTTAACAGTGCCCGGATACCCCACAGAAACGGTAAACAATTGGGGTAACCTTAAGATCTTGCAGTTTTTCTGCGCAATATCAACTCCTAGACGACTTTAATAAGCTAAGTTTCCATGACTTCAATGGCTTCTACTTCAACGGCTGCTCCCACTCGCACGGTGCGCATCGGCTCGCGCAAGAGTCAGCTCGCGCTGGTGCAAACTCATTGGGTCCGCGACGAATTACAAAAGCAGTTTCCTGAGTTGGCCTTTGAAATCAGCACGATGGAAACGCATGGTGACAAGGTGTTGGACGTGTCTTTGTCGAAAATTGGCGACAAGGGGCTCTTTACCCAAGAACTCGAAGATGGCATGCTGCAGGGCGATATTGACTTTGCCGTGCATTCTCTCAAAGACTTGCCGACTCGCCTGCCCGACGGGTTGATGCTGGGTTGTGTCACCCAGCGCGAGAATCCGGCTGACGCGCTCGTCGTCCACGCCCAACACCAAGACAAACAAATTGACACCCTGCCCGCTGGGGCAGTCGTCGGCACGTCTTCGCTGCGGCGCTTAGCCCAGTTACGTCATCACTTTCCGCATCTCACCTTCAAAGATATTCGCGGCAACCTCAACACTCGCCTGCGCAAACTCGATGAAGGTCAGTACGACGCGATCATATTGGCCGTGGCTGGTTTAGAGCGGTTGGGTATGGGCGATCGCGTTCATCAGCATTTACCCGCCGAGGTTTCACTCCATGCCGTGGGCCAAGGGGCCTTAGGCATTGAGTGTCGTGCCGACGATGCGGAAATCTTAGCGCTGATCAAAACCTTAGAAAACCGCGCTAGCACCGATCGCTGCTTGGCCGAACGCGCCTTTTTGCGAGAACTCGAAGGCGGCTGTCAGGTTCCCATTGGCGTCAATACGGTGTGGGCTAACGACACCCTGACCCTCACTGGCCTCGTTGCCAGCCTAGACGGTCAAACCCTGATTAAAGAAGAAATTCAGGGGACACCGGCTGAAGCCGAACAGATAGGCACCACGCTGGCTCAGCGTGTACGAGGCCGTGGTGCTCAGGCAATTTTGGACGAAATCAACGCCGAGAATCGTTCATAGCCCTAATTTCAGGCATGATGAGCGTTCTTGTTCGCTGCCGCTCCACTCATGATAAGAGTGGCCATTTACCCTTTACTTACAACATCAAAGGTGCCGAAATACTCTGATGCTCCTGTAGCCATCCTGGACTCGTCTCGACATCAAAGGACAGGCATTCATCGATTTTCCTGGGTGAGTGAAGGCTGCAACTTCACGTCAGGAACCGTTAGTTAGATGCACTGAGAACCGACTTAGCGACTTTTTTAGCAGGACTCATAGTCTAAAGGTTTGAACGATTTATAAAAAAAATGTTGTTCGTGATATGAAACTGAAACGTCGCGGGTAGTCTAAGCTGCATGGAGCTAGACGCAGTCCATTATTCACCGGCTTCTCAAGGAGAGACCTCAACCAATGAAAACTAGCCTGAAATTCAACTTATTACAGCATCTGCGCCGCAAGCAAGCCGAGGGTGGCTTCACCCTGATTGAGCTGCTAGTGGTCATTATCATTATCGGCATCTTGGCCGCGATCGCTCTGCCGTCCTTCCTCAACCAGGCCAACCGCGCCCGTGAAACTGAAGCTTCTCAAGCGATCGGTGCCCTCAACCGGGGTCAGCAGGCTTACTACCTAGAGGCTGTTGATTTTGCCCCCAACATTTCGAACCTTGATGTGGGTGTTGAGCAAGACACTGACAACTTTGCTTACACTAATGGTGTTGGGACTGCTGGTGTTGATACGGGTGATGGTGTCTTTAACGTCGCTGCATCAATCAACGATGGCGCTATCATTTATGCCGTACCCAAGAATGAACTGAGAGGCTTTGCTGGCGTCACTTACGTCACCACGACCGGTGCTGGCAAGCAGGCCACTGTTTCTAACCTCTGTCGCGAGAAGGCTTCAGTTGCCAATGACCTAGTAGTAGCTAACGTTATTACATCTGCTAATTGTGGGGCTGATCTAGAACCGATCAAGTAGCGTTGTATGACGGCTGAAACATGCTGTCCGTAGCGGTTAGCATCTTTGGCAAATGGCTCATCTCCAAAATACAGTCAAGACAGTCGACGTAGTTGTCTGTTTTGGCCCTAAACCTGGAGCTAGAGTTCGATTCACATACTTTAGGTAACGCGAAAGCGCTTCACTGTTCTGGTGGAGCGCTTTTAGTTTAGATTGAGAGCTTGGACTAACCGTTGATAGTTATAGACATGCGCAAAGAGTTTTTGGGTCAAAAATCGCCAGCAACAGATGAGGTTGAAACGATGACGCGAACACAATCTTGGGCCATCAAAGGGGGCATTTTTGGACTGATCATGGCTGGCATCGTGACGATGCAGGTAAGTCGGCTGCGTTCGGCGCTGAGGCCTCAAGCATCAGCCCTGCCCGAACAAGCTGAATTGCAAACGCAAGAAGCGCAGTTGCAATTATCTTTGCTCAAAACGCTGCCTAATTTTGGGTATCGAAATCTGATCGCTGATTGGACATTTCTCAATTTTCTACAATATTTTGGCAGCAACGAATATCGACAGATTAATGGATATGGCCTCAGCGCCAACTATTTTGACGTAATTTTAGAGCGCGATCCCTATTTTTATTTGGCTTACGTGTACTTATCCAGTAGCGTTTCAATCTTTGCCGGTCAGGCTGAAAAAGCAGTTGAGCTCCAGGAGCGAGGTCTCCAGTATTTATCGCCAGAGTTTCCACCCGAGGGATACTTTATCTGGCGTCATAAGGGCATCGACGAAATTCTATTTCTTGACGATGTTGAAGCGGCAAGTCGCTCTCATCAAATCGCTGCCGAATGGGCAGCTCAATCATCCGACCCCAGAGCGCAAGAAGACCAGGTTTCTCTACAACAAACGGCTGAGTTTTTAGCCAGCAATCCTGATAGAACTCAGGCTCAGATCGGGGCATGGGCTCAGGTTTTAGGCTCTGTACCCGATGACAAAAGTCGAGCTGAGGTGATTGAAAATATCGAAGCCCTCGGATATAAAGTCGTCCCCAACGAACAAGGCAGTTACTCTATTCGCCCGCAAGCGTCGACACCTAAAGAATAAACTTGACAATCATGTCTTAAGCCTTGTGTTGCGATATTGTTTATGGGAGTTTGATAGCTGACATATCCCTCTTCCTACACCTCTCTTCTGAAGGGAGAAAGGCTTCAAGCCAAAGTTCTGACAAGAACACAATCTCCTTGATAAGAATAAGGTTGCTTAGTAAGAATGAGGTAGTGAGGACGAGGATGACAGGTTCTTAACCGAGTTCACAATATTTCGCCCAGATTATCATCTGATAGATTTTCTATGACTGAGTCATCCTCTCATTGGAACAAAATTCGACCTCAGTTCGATGCGCTGCCCTATCCCAATCAGCCCCTCGAAAAGCATCCGGGTCAAGACCCTAATTATTTAGCTAAGCATAACTCTGCGATTCCCTACTATTTGAGAAATCACCAGGTTACCGATAGCCAAGACAAGTGGATTTTAGATGCGGGCTGTGGGTCTGGATTTAAGCTGATGGCATTGGCGATCGCCAATCCGAGGGCCACCTTAGTCGGAGTCGACATTTCGCCCAAATCGGTGAACATGGCTCAGCAACGTCTGGAATATCACAAGATCAAAAATCCTTTTTATTTTCACTGTCTGCCGATCGAAGCGTTGCCGACTCTGCCTTACACCTTTGACTACATCAATTGCGACGACGTCCTTTATTTGCTGGAAGATCCGGCTGCTGGTCTAACGGCGATGAAATCGGTGCTCAAGGTAGACGGTATTATTCGGGCGAATATGCACAGCGCCCTGCAGCGAGCAGATTACTATCGTATGCAAAAATTTTGGGCCAAAGTAGGCTGTTTAGAAGGGTCTTCGACCCCCGAAGAAATGGCTGTGGTGCGTCAAACCATGTCAGTGCTCGAAGATTGGGTGTTAGCAAAAAAACGAACCTGGAAATCTGCTTTTGAAACCGATGATGAGCGTTTGCTGGCCAATCACTTATTACGAGGCGATACGGGCATCACGATGGCTGATTTCTCAGCCCTGATACAGCGAGCAGGTCTAGAGTTTATCAGCATGCTCAACTGGCGTCAGTGGAACCTGGAAGAGTTGTTCAAAAACATTGAAGACCTGCCCATTGCTGTGGCACTGAATATTGCTTCCATGACCTTGGAGGAGCAGCTTTACCTATTTGAGTTGCTGAATCCGATTCATCGACTGCTCGATCTCTATTGTGGGCATCCGGGGCAGGGGCGCGATCGCCCACCGGTAGAGGATTGGCCTGATGAGCTGTGGCCCAATACGATGGTTCACCTACATCCCCAGCTCAACACCGCAGGCTTTCGAGCCGGTTTAGAAGCCAGTGCTGAAAACTTAGGGTTGCTGCCCCTGGATCAGTATTTAAAAGTTGATGGCCAGCCAATTGGTGTGGACAGCTCGTTTTCAAGTTGCTTGTATATTTTGCTCAGCGGCCCCCAATCAGTAGCGACCCTAGTACAACGGTGGCAGCAGGCACGACCCTTAGATCTGATCACCCTACAACCTATACCGGTGGAGAGGGCTTTTCAAACGATACAGGACTTTTTGATGGGCCTTGAAGCAGCTGGATACATCATGCTGGAGACACCGTGATTTTAAGCCATCGGAGTTTACTCTAAAACTGCTCCTGAGAAATATTGCTATTGGGCCTCAATCGGGAGTGCAACACTGCTCAACAGCCCTCTATCGCATTAAAAAAATCAATGCTTGCCGATCAGTCTCTTTTAGAGTTGACAGTAACCGTCTCCCGGTTCAAGCTTGCGCGGATTTAGCGGCAGGGCGGCAAATGCCAAATACTGATGTATAGCCGTGTAAAAAAGTGGTGCCCCCCACTGGGCCAATTTCGCCACCACAAAAGAAGCCGCTGAGCGGTACCCCCTCTAGATATTGATTAAACAGGTGCGAATCAAAGTTGGGCTTTTGATAGAGTCCTTCACCCCGCCCCATACAAGAGAACAGCAAGGCCCCAATCTCGGTTAGGGGCTCCAGCTGCGTCTGGTGTTGGTAACTTGACAGCAAAGTTTCTAGATCATCAGCAGAAGTGCGAGCATCGCGGAGATGAAACTGCACCCGTTGACCCACTCGGATGCGGTCGGCGATCGCCATCGCCCCGACCTTGGGATCAACTCCCAGCAAATTGCGAATGAGAAAGTCGCCCGGGTTCAAGTTTTCCTTAAAGCCATCTTGAGCAATGCCAATGTGAAGTGAGTTTTGTGCTAGAGCGCGATCGCCTTCATCCAGTTCTTTCAAAATATTCTGGAGCACGACCAAAGGGGTTTGGGGTGCAGCACTCAAATCGCCAACAGCCTCAAGTTCTAGAACAATATTGCGCTCTCCTGCCACTACCCGAAACGTTTGCCCAATTGGACGACAGCCTTGAGCCACAATGGCATCTAGAACGATATTGCCCGATAGAGCTACCCCAACAATGCCCTCAGTTTGCAGCGTGTCATCAAAAAAGAGACCGCTGCTGCGTTGAAAACTGCTTACACTTGCCAGCCCCCCTACCTTGACGGCATCAGGATAGGCAAAATCGAGCCCCTGTAAAAGTTCATTGATGCCCGAAGTTAGTGGATCAGCCATCAAAATAAAACTCGGGGAATCGGCTGGCGATACCCCAACCTGCTCAATCCAGTCATTGGGTGAGCTATCTAAATCTGGTAAATCATCCTCTCGCAGATAAAAGCTTTTGACCACTACATCAGGCAGGGTGGCAGCACACACACTCAACGCAGGTTTTTGCTCGACTTCTAGAGTACTGCCTCTGACCGGCGTGCCGACCACGCCACCGCCGCTACAGCCAATCAAGCAGGGGACAGATATCACCTCATTCAGCAGCGGCAATAGGCGGGCATATTCACTCGCAAACGCCGAAGAGATGAACACCATTGCCAAATCGGGGGTCGCAGGCAGTTGCTGCCGTAGCTGATCAGTCACCTCGCGAACTGCGGCCTCTAGAGAAGCTCGGGTTGAGAGTGCACTAACCCATTGCATGGACTGAGCAGTTGCAGACATGAAACCAAATCTCCTGCGACGAGCCGAGCCTAAAAACATGCTTGAGTGACTTCCACAGATGGCAGATGGCAAGACGTTACGCTGTGAGCGCCTCACCTAGCACCAATAGCCACCGCTCAAACACCATTAGGTAAAACTTGCCATAAGCCTAAGACAAATTCAGCAACATGCGTAAAGGAACCCATTTATTCCCTCATTCCTGCCCTTAGATTTGTGACAGATTATTTCCTTTGGCCGATACGTAACATATTCTGATTACCTCCGCTAAGGTGCCTTACGTTGGGTGCTGCAGAAGCCAAGCTAAAGCTTGGTATGGCCCTTGAAAAACGGATTAATATGAGCCACTCCTGGATGCTCATCCCCAATTCTCTAGGCGAGTGCCACCTATTTCTTCATCAAGGAATATTACAACCCACCCACCGAAAGAAGCGCCATGTAAACGTTTGCCATAATTTACACCGTTCTCACTGGAGCAAAGCGTTAAACTAAGCCGAGAACATTGTCGCCATCGCCCATCATGTGCAAATGGCGACATTTTAGACAAGTGTTCAATACGAGCTAGCAAGGTCTTTATGAGCAATAACATTCAAGACAAAATTCAAGAAGAGCTAAAAGAAGCACGGGATGCCTGCGACACTGCTGGCGCAGGCTCCGCTGAATGTGCCGCTGCCTGGGATGCAGTAGAAGAACTGCAGGCTGAAGCCTCCCACCAGCGCCAAGGTGAGCAAAAAAAATCTTCACTTGAAGAATACTGTGATGCTAACCCCGATGCCGATGAGTGCCGCGTCTACGAAGATTAAACTCCCTGCTTCCTTGAATTCGACAATTTAATTTGCCCCTAAAGGCTGTCCTACCAAGTCGGGGCAGCCTTTTTGATCGCACGAGTGGGGTTGGCCAAAAGTCTATTTAGGGCTTGCTGAAAAAGTCATGCCGCCAAGAGAGCGTTAATATTGGCAGCAC
>ERZ1740060.386-NODE-386-length-27288-cov-6.770646_pt1 | contig 27288 bp, 36 predicted proteins | sample MGYA00581743_ERZ1740060 | MGnify/ENA primary metagenome ERZ1740060 (study PRJEB43018, sample SAMN04849235) | marine metagenome | isolation source: floating plastic debris | place: Pacific Ocean | collected 2008-08-27 | study: EMG produced TPA metagenomics assembly...
TATGCGATCGCTTTCGTCACCATAGGAGGTGTTGCCGTCGCCCAGCAGCTACCACAAACCGCTGCCACCCTTCCCTCAGAACAACCCGCCGAACCCACCAACCCATCAGGCCCTCGCCGCCTCACCATCAATATTTCAGTCGCCGAGCTTGAAGATTTGAAAGTTGGCGAAGGCGATCGCGTCACCATCGGACAGCTGCTAGCCGACCGTAGTCGCGAACGACAGCTCCTCGAAGCCCAGGCCAGTCAGCTTACGCTCACCCTGCAACGTTTAGAATCCGCCTCCATCACACCGCCTCAACCCCCCGCGCCGGTCCCAGTCATTGCATCGTTACCCGACGCCAATTATCTAGAAGAAGAAGCCTCGATAGAACGCTCCAAGGTGTCGGTAGCCCAAGCCGAGCGAGCCATAGAGCAAAAGCAGACAGAGATAGAGTATCTGCGATCGCTCGCCAACCTGGATTCCATCGTTCTGGAACATGAGCAGGTAAAACTGATCGAACTACAGCACGAGCACACCGCTGCCGTCCGTGACTATCAGCTGGCGGTCGGTCGTTTGGGCAGTGCCCGTGACGAATCGGCATACCGCTCATATCAGCATGGGTTGAGCGTTGCCGAGCGCGTCGAAAGTGCCAACCAATCGACCATGACCTATCAGCGACAGTGGGCCGAATATGAACAGCGGCTACGCGATCGCGATTATCAGCTAACCCAAACGCAGCTTAAATTAGACGAGGTGACTAATGCGATCGCATCCCTGGCCGTGGTCCGCTCTCCCTACGCTGGCCGCATCCGCCGCATCAAATGGCTGGGGCAAGGCACTGACGGCATGCTTAGTGCTGAAATTACTCTTATGGTGCGCTCCAGCCCAGGCGATGCCCTGCCTACAGAGCAGCTCGGAATGCCTGGCAACACTGACCCAGCAAGCAATTGAACAATCTTCAGAGATTGTCGCTATCAATGAACAGCTGGCACTGACCGCCGACCGGCAAGACTATGCCGAGGCCCGGCGCTGGACTAACTACCTGACCCTAGACCCTGTGCGCCTGGTGCAGAATGTGTTGGGGGGAGGGGATGTGCAGCGGGATAGGCTTGCGATCGCTTCCCTGGAATTAGAAGCCGCTGACCTGATTCGACGACGGGCGGCAGTAGCCGAGGATCTGACTCGTGATGTCGTGGACCTGGTGCTGAAGTATGAAAAATTGGGCCGAGAGATAGCGCTGGTTCAGTCTCAGCTAGAAACTCACCGGATGCGAACGGCAGTCATGGAAGCGGCTTATCGTTCTGGGGGAGGTTCAACAACTTCAATGCTCAGTGTTTGGCAGCGAACCGATACGTTGTTGTCCAGATCGCAAGAGAAAGAGATTTCGCAAATGCAGGTGCAGCAGTCCTTAGCGTCTATTGTTGGCTCTGCTTTATGACGCAATCGGAGTCGCCTCATCCACGTTCGCCCGCCGTAAGATGCCAGCTGCCATATCTTTAGCGGCAACTGTTGCGAGTACTTGCCAATCCGCTGGTGTCAACATCTCTAGCAAGGTTGCTTCAATCTGAGCCTGCGAAGGTCTCTCTTCTATTGGCAAGTACTGGTCACCCTCAGCCAACAGGTTGTTGATCCAACCAGGCTGCCCCGGTGTCATCTGCGCCAGCCGCTGATAGATCACCCTTTGAGCCTCTGCATAGACAGATTCAAAGCTCAATCCCAGCCCCCAATCTGATAGGTAATCGTGCAGTACCGGCAGCAAAATCGACAGCACTGTTACCTGTCGCCGCTGCTGTTTGAGTGCGTCAGGCGGCGTCCTCTGAATCTGCTTTACATAGGACCGGGTCCCAACGCCAGCTTCTACATCGCCACTACACGCAGCCTCAGCGGCAGCTGTCTCTTGCAGCCAGTCGCTATCGTTGAGCAGATCCATCAAATCGCCTGTCTTCTGAAGCTGTTGAGATAGCCTGTTATCGTCCATTACCGCTTCACTGCTCACTGTTGTAAAGTGCCGTACTCGAAGTATACCAACCCTTCTTTGTCTGGATCGGCCCCATAGTCTGGCATATTTTGCCGATGGTAAAAGGCTTCAGCTCCTGGTAAGGAGTGTAGTCCCACGCGTCCGCTATAGCCGAGCGCCATACTGCGTTTTCGAGCAAATATCAGAAGCGCTCGGCCCACACCAACGAAGTAGGGTGGGTCCTCGATGCGTTTTCGATTCCAGGGTGCTGAGGCTAAATAATCAATGTAGACGAGGCGCGATGGCGAAGCCTCTCCCGTGGAGAATCGCATAGCCTGTCCTGCGGAGAATTGCTCATCCACTTGCGAGCGGTGCCACTGCGTTTCTAGCAGCACAACGCCTTGCGCCAACTTGTCTATCTCCAGAGCATAGGCTTCAAATCGTGGGTCACTCGCTGCCAGCCGTCGCTTGTAATCCCAGTCCCACCCCTCATCTGGCTGTTCAGCCGCTGCTAAGATTCCTTGCCAAATGGTTTTGACTTGCACCACATGGGCCTGCGTCATCGTGCAGATTGCCGCAGATACAAACTTCCCACTGCCGGTTGCGATTTGAATAGACTGTCGCACAGCACCTTTAAATAGAGAAAGGGAGCAAGGCTATAATGCGCCCGCTCCCTTCTCGTAAGACTCGTTTAGCTTAGGACGTATACATCCTAAGGCCTCGAAGCCCTGGTCGTTGTTAGATACTAACATCCTCTACTTGGGCTGGCAATGGTTTATTCATGGAGTGCTGCCAGGAAGCTGCTATCCCGGATATGCTTTGCACATGGGTGTTCGTCGCTGCCCGGCTTCCAGAGTTGCCAAATAGCGGCAGCCTGACTTTTAGCCTCGTCAGCAAGCTCTGATAACTTGATCTCCTGGCTCCTCTTTCCGCGCAAGTACTCTTCAACAAGCGCAGCTACAATCTCTGAAAGCTTAGGATTCTTGAACTCTTTTTCCCATGTGTTCAGATCATTTTCATCCCACCGCTTGCAGAATGGATTGTCAATCCCCTCAATAGGAGCGTCACCTTTTGATTCGGACAACTTTTCAGCAGCGCGAGAAATGTTGTACAAGCAGTCAGACATTACCCTGCCGTAGCCAACTAACATAGCAGTATTCAGCGCCTTCAAAAATGAGTCAAGCGCTGCTTTATTGTCTTGTCGTAGTAAGCGAATCTCGCCTTCTGCCAGTAAGTATCCAACCTCCGACCAGTTGGACTTTGCTCCCGACATATGCAGAGGGAAAGTTTGGTCAATTGCCAAGGAGCCAGAGTGATCGTTAATCGATACAGAGAGCTGATGCAGCACCTTTGCACTGTGTACGCTCCCAAGCCTGACGCGCATTCGACTGGCAAAGCTTAGCCATTGTGCGGCTCTGCGGACATGCCCAATACGCAGTGAATAGTGTGCCGCTTGAATTAGGTAGTCTGTAGATTTTTTGTAGCCGCTGAGCGTTGTGTCGTTTGCGCTGGGAACAGAGTAAAAATCCAAAATGCCGACAGTTCCATAGAGCTGGGAAATGACCAAATAGACATCAAAGCTGATATTTTTAGTCTCTCTAATGTAGTGACCCAGCTCCTCCATACGGGTTTTAAGCTGGTTTCCTTGTTTCCAGTGCTTGCCAATCGTGAACTCTTCGTTTCCAGAAATAAAGAGATAAGCCATCTCGCAGGCTTTTCGATATGTAGAAAGCACGTAGGAATAAGGATTGCTTTCCTCAATCAATGAGGATGAGCGAATATCTGACAGGATCTCACCTGCATCTTCTGGATCCCCTGAAATCAATGCTGCATGTGCTTGTACCAGCCGGGTCATATCCTTTTGGTTTCGCATCTTTTGACGCTGAAGCTTAAATCCATCGTTATCAAAGCGATCATATTCATTGATATATTGAGAGATATCATTGATAATCCTTTTTGCTTTGTCGTCGAAAGTATCGCTTTGATCGTTGCCAATAGCGTGAGGCGTATATTCATATAGCGCCTTTCTCAGGGCATAGAACTCTTGGCTGATAGTTGCTGCTTCAAGACAGGCCCTGTAGTACTTTTCCTCATCAATCTCTTTTTCACTGTTGACCCATCGATGAACAGCATCCGCCGTCGCGCTCAAAACACCAGTAATCGTGTTAGATGACACCCACCACCCTTGATGAACCTTTTCGATTCTTTTCTCCTTTCCATTTTGAGTTTCAGAGCTATTGTTCTCATCTTTTTTGGAAAGACCTATAGAGATCCTTGCTAGGCTTTTTTCGGTCTGTCCTGTAGCGCGAATCGAGAAGCCAGAAATCTCAAGCGGATAGCCTAACCCATGACTCATGGCCCTCAGCATGTTTTCAACATGAGTGGAGGTAGATCGATATCGAATAGGGGCGAGTTTTACCTCGTCATCGATCAATATTTGGCAGCGGATTTCTGCTTCTAAGCAAGGTGTTGATATAAGCACATCCTCCTTCTCCTCCGATGAAGGCTTTAACTTATAGCCGGAGTTGTTCTGCACCAATAGCTTGACTAAGTCTCTCTCAGCTTTTTTGCTAAGCGTCTCAAAATCTATACTTTCTTGGTTCTCTTTCCTGCCTTTTGCAGATCCAGAGCTGTCGCTGTACTTAGGCAACGGTTGCACCTTCTCTGCGAACTTACTCAGGCTTTTAGAAAGTGCTCTGAACTGGCAATCCAATATCCTAAGCTTGGCTTTTCTACCTTCGCCTAGCTCGTGGTGCTCCAAGATGCTCTGGTATAGCTCAAACAATTCCGATGGAACAAATTCAGTTTTTCCTGAACGTATAAGTGCCTGAATAGCCTGCTTGTACTTGCGATTAGGAATGGCCTCCTTGCTATCTATCTTTTCTTTTGGCCAGTCCTCTACAGCGCTGAGCTCAACAGTGTCTCTGTGAAACTCTCGATTAGGTTGGCCAAGATCTAGAACCTGATCAAGAATGTTGTCTGTAATGTACACGCGTGCTGCGTCGTCGAATATCCAGTTGCTTTCTAAGCGCTTAACTACTCGCCTAATCTGTGGCTTCTGGCTAACGGGGCCTGTCTTCTTCGACTCTGCTCGCGTTGCGAAGCCCAGTGCAGCTAACAGTTTGTCTGGTCCTTCTTCTTTCAGACTGGCACGAAGTGCCTTGGCAGCTTTCGGTACTCGTCTGCTCTCAGTATCACAGAGGTAGGCCCATAGTTTAAGGACATTGTGACGATCAATATTGAGCCCTTCTTCAGGCGTCTTCTCAAAGCTATAGAATTTTGAACGGGTTACGCTGAGGCCATCGATAATCTCAGTTTTAGTAGTGTTGTACTCAGCTTGCAGACGTTCTATCTCCAATAAGAAGTTTTGCCAGGCTTGTTTTTGAGCATTCTCACACTGCTCAGCGTATTCTTCATAATTAAATTCCATAGTCTATTTCACCTGTAATCGAGCTTTTTTTCGTCCATTTTCTTGTCTTTATTCCCTTCCTAGAATAGTACGCAGTTCTTAGTCCTAACTAAAGGACAGATGTGATTTTTAAAACAATTATTTCCCACAAAGACCGCTATTTTGTATCTAATTAAAACAAAAACGGGCGACATCAACTAAAAAAATGAGTATTTAGGACAAGTGTAAATTCTGAGACCGTAATGAGTCAGGAATAAAACATTCTATTATTTTACTTTTAGAACAGAATGTGGAAATACTTAGACAATACTATTTCATAAATCATACAAAATAAACGATCTAATTGAATTTTAACCATTGTTTGTCTGTTAAATTAAATTAGATTATTGTATTCAAAATGAAAAAATAGGGTTGTCGCTTCTGAGCTAACAAGCTATATTGATTTGCATAGCAAGCCTCGAAGCTCTGGTCGGCATTCCGAGTCTTGCTGATACCCCCTACATTACTGAGGTAAGACAAATGCGAAACTCTCTCGAACTCGTCACCCGCGATAGCGTTCTTCTTATGTTGAAGTTGACGCCCGCTCAGCTCGATCAGCTGCTCAGCGCACTTCACTGTCAACTCCATCGGCGGGAAACTCGTTTGTACATTCGGCGCACTGCTAAGCGTCTCATTACTAGCCTCTTGGAGCCGCGCTACGGCAACACGTCCATGCAGGATCACTTGGACGCATTGGAGGAGATGACGTTCTTGTATAGGTGCAATAACTGTGGAGAATTGTTGTTCTTCACAGAGCCACGGCTAGGTGAGAGAGTTGCTCACCACTGTTTGCTTGAACAGCGGACCCGCCGCGAGCTTGGTGCACTGGAGTTATTGGGCGCCGGTCCTTTGCGTGAGCTAATCGGGCGCCATGCTCGTCTCTTCCCACTCGAAGAGCCCCAGCTCCCCACGGCTGCTTAACGGCTGTGCTGCTAAAGGTCAATCTCACAGTTTTATGCGATTGACCTTTAGCAACATCCATTTCAGTTCTTTGTTCAATTCTCTCTGCATAGCTCAATGCCCGCTGTTCAAACGGCGCTGAGCAGAGTTCACCATACCTTGCACTACTGCAAGAAGGACATTAATCATGACTGCATACTATTTGGCAAAGCCCAGTTTGTTGGAGCGTTTGTTCCCAGTAGCCCCCAAGCCACCTGCCGCTTCTCGATCTGTTTTGGCCTTGCGCTATTTGTTGAAAGACAAAAAGTTTGACGCCGAGTGCCTGGCAGGCCAGGACGTTTGGCGGATGGACTCGTACAGCATCTATGTGTACGACTCTCCTTTGAAGGTGGAGGTCCGCAAGGCCATTCCGCCCAAGGGCAAGGGCCAGGTCAACTTTACGGGTGGTGTGTCGTTCCAGGCAGAAACCGGACGCACTACTAAAACCATCGCAGCGGGAGAGACCGTCTGGGTCGTCGCTCGCTACGGTAACACTTTGCTTGTGGTCGATCAGCAAAGCGCCCTTCTGAGCAAGGCTCTGCTGTAAGCCTGCCCAATACAGCAAAAGGACACAAGCCTGTCCGCCTGTGTCCTTTTCCTCAATGTATAAAACGGTCTTCTAAGGGCCGCTCGTAACATGGGTCTCTTTCATCGTAACAAAAAACACCCCGATCGTACCGTCCTTGTGACAGTGACGATCACCGGCAAGCTGGTGCCAGCTGCATACGCTCTCCTCTTGAGCGCAGTATCGACCACTACGCTAGCCTTGGCGCTGACCGAAAATCAGCCACCACCGGAGGCTGTGGATGCTTACCATCCAACGCTTCCACACCAGCTTCCTGAGCCACAGAACCCAATCTGCGTAGCTCATCTTAGCTAGTCACCTAGCCACGGCTGAAGGAGAAGGCTCCTTTGGCCGTGGCTATTCTTGTCTCAAAAAACGCTTTCCTTATAAGGAGAAAAACAATGACCTTATCCCAATCACTTTCACTCACATTGCTTGCTGACTACGGCCCTGGAGACTTAGCCTTTCAAGAGGTCAGACAAAAGCTTCGATACTATTTGCCGTTGGCAACGCTCGATTCTCTATCAGTGCCGCCTTTCTCTACGCTAGCGCTAGGCTTTATGCTGGCTCAGCTTGCGCTCAATGAAGGTTTGCCTGGGCGAGCGTATTTCCATAACTGCGCCCCACGAAAAGACGACCTGAAATCTAGAACAGATAACGACGGTGAAGGACTCACGTTCTTGTTGCTGCCTAACGATGTCAAAGTCATTGGTGTTAACTCAGGCTACTGCCTCTCCTTTCTTAAGGAGCACGCATTGCTAGCCAAAAAGCTCAACGTCCCAACCCACGGTTCACAGTTTCGGTCTAGAGACCTGTTCCCTGCTGCGCTCGCTCAGCTCCTGGCTGGTGATGACAGTCTTTTGGGTGCAGACATCCCGTTGGAAAGTATTCCTGAACCCCCCTTAAACCAGCTACTGCTCAATGATGGCTACGGCAACCTAAAGCTTTCCATCTTGTCGGACACGCTTGATCTGCGGCCTGGGGATGAAACCTTTATACGCATTGGCAACAGCGTAAACAAAGCCATATGTGCAGATGGCAGCTTCTCTGTCCCAGAGGGTGCTTTGGCGTTTGCGCCAGGTAGCTCTGGCTGGCGATCGCCCGACGGCAAAACACAAACCCGTTGGATGGAGCTGTTTCTAAGAGGAGGCAGTGCCTGGGAGCTGTTTGGTCGTCCGGCTGTAGGAACCCGAGTAGACCGGCTTAAGCCATGGGAAGAAGTCTTCTCTGGCTGTCATGACGCTTTCAGCTGGGCTTGTCCTTGACTGTTCTAATCAGCGTGATGCAGAGCAGGATTGCTCTCATCCTTTTTCTTTATACAGATTATGAGGTGCCTTTCAAGCGATTTGTCTTGAGAGGTGCTTTTTTGTGGGTGCGATCGCCATAAAGAAGCCCTCCGGTTACTAGCCGGAGGGCTTCTTTGCGTTAAGTGCTCATGCTAAGGCCGCGAAAGTTAGCTCTAATTTTACTGGCTGAGAAATTCCCCTCCGTTGATTCCCGGCGTTGCGATTTCTTCAACCTCACAGATGCGAACTGTCCTACTGTCGAGCGTGATTTGCTTGGTTTTCTCCTCCCACGTTGCTTCTACCAGCATGGGTAGCTGAATCGCTATGCCTGTGAATAGTGCACCGACAACCATCCCAGCCCCAACGACTCCCGCGTATCTCAGCAATTCGTTAACCTTTATGCACAACATACTGTTATCCCCTCTGAAACTTTTTAGTAGCTGCAGCCCCTTTCCTGCCCACACTTATTAGTCATTCTTAGCGGTGAATTCGGACACCCAATCAAAAGTGTGACTGCTGATTCATTACAAAGCTGTCACATTTCTCCCATTTGGAAGACTATGTTGAAAGTCTTTGAGGTTACTCCCTATGATTTAAGAGATAGTTGTGGATCAGATACTGTTGTGTTGCCTAGAAAGTCCGAAGCTTTGTCATTCTTTTCCTTTAGTCTCCTGGCGTCATGCCAGGAGATTTTTTTGTCACGATTTTCACTGAGATGAGACTTCTATACAGAGGTTGGAGGTCATTAACTCATGGGAACGTTCAGTCAAAAGCCAAAGAAAGTGTTGCGAGGTGTTGTAGTAGATGGATATCAGAGAAGCCGGGGGTGGAGAGTGAAAATGACAGGTGGTATCTTTTGGTTTGCGTTGGCATCTTCTGCCGATGCACAGTTCAAACCAGGAGATGCTGTGCAAGCGCTAGATACGGTAGATGCCGATAACAAGCTAAGGATCTCGCACGACATATCGGCGGGCGGTACGATAGGAGAGTCAGCATAAAGGCTCCTAACAAACGATAAATGATAAAAATCGAACATAGTTTAAAAGCTCACGCAACTGCGTGAGCTTTTTTGCTTTTATCTATCGTAGGGTGCAATTCTGAAAAGGTCTCTGAAGTGCGAAGAATACAGTGCTTTTTGTATAAAAGAAAACAAAAAATAACTTGCGTTTTTTCCACTATCAATTATTCCTTAACCCTGTCACATTCTGGAGCGTCCAGTGTCTAAAGAGCATAAGAGGGAGACGCACTTGCTTTGTGACCCTCTTCCTCAACTAATCACTCTAAAAAGGATTGAACACAATGGATAACCTAACTGCAACACAAGCCCGTGCCAGCGCGCCCGCAAACGATTCTGATGCTGCGCTGCCTGATGGTGATGTGCCTTCTCGACGGCCACTCTATCGATTGCAATTGGAAAAATTGCATCGCTATGTTGCAAGCTATACCGCTTTAGCCTTCACCCCGCTACTGCGCTCAGCTTTCAGAGTTGTTCCAATTTCTGTGAATGCAGATGCGACTCAGATGAGATGGGGAGATTGGGCCAAAATCCTTTCTTCTATATCTGACAATGAACCGTTATTTTTATGGAGTTGACCAGCTATGCCCCCGCAGCAGCATTCTCACAAGAATAAAGTCCAATGCTATAAAGACGCGTTCTCTCGTGAAGTAAGCCAGGTTTTCGCCCCGAACAATAAAGAAGGATCGCGGATTCTAACTTATTTTGAGCGTACGGCCAGACAACTGAATATTCGTGATTTTGATGTCAGAGAAATACTCAGCGAGGTGACTTGTAAAGGGCTAGTCACCATAGAAAAAAAAGAGGAGCCTATCAAAAGCGTGCCTGCTTGGTATCGCTGTATCGGCATCAACCTTATAAAAGATAGGGTGAAGGCTGAAATTAAGGCAAGGAAGCTGGTTCAGAAGCATGCCTATCATGCGGAAGCTTCTGACTCATGGCTCAAGCTAATGCTAGAGGAGGAAGGCGCTGCTGCTGCTGACGCTTTCGAGCTTCTATCCTCAGAGGATCAAGAGATTCTGCGACTGCGATTTATCGAGGAAATGCGCTACAAAGACATTCAAGCGTATTACCAAAAGGTTAAAAACGTTTCCGTAAAAGTCCCCACGCTACGAAAACGAGAGTCCAGAGCGGTTGCCAGGCTCAAAAAACAGTTCGCAAAAGTATGCGAATAGGAATCAGGATAGTTCGTCTGGGTTACATTTGAAGGTCTAAAAAATCGAACAAATGCATGGATTACATTAGGAGCGCTAGCTTCTGATGTAATCCATAACCCACGACTGTTTAACTTATTGAAATGTAGAGAACAATACCCGCACGTGGGGAGAAGGAAAGGAAATGACATGCCACCCATCACTAAGTATAGCGAGCTGAATTTGCCAGCTGGTGAAGATGTAAGGAAGGTGATACTTGAGAACCTAGACCTGTCTGATACTAATAAAGCGCGTGTTAAACGCTACTACGATCTTTCAGTTCAGCCAACTATTTCTGATGCGGATACCGCACAGATAGAGCTGATATGGAAGCGTGCCATCGATGATGCTCAGTTGGCAGAAGCGCTAGGCTGGATTGACGATATGCATCCGCCCTGTTTGGCAGGTAAGGATCTTCTTGCCGACAATCAGGGTTTTAGAATGCACCTGAGCGATTGCCTCTTCCTAATGGCGGAAGATAAATTGAAGCGACAGAAAGGTGAGCTAGAGGAATTTGAGAGTTATGAAGATAGTGACTCAGATACTCTAGCGAAAACACTGCTTTGTCCTGATGGTTCAGGTGCACTCAACATCCGTGTGCCAAAGTCGCATCTTTTGGGCATTAACCCAGATGAAAAATGCCCACGCTGCAACTGTAAGCTGGGCGAGCACAGACAAGTAGATGTAAACAGCGAGCTATCCCACGCATGTGGTTGAAGTCCGCTGCACAGTTTAATCGCAACCGACTGGGAGTTGAATGGCCATTCAACTCCCAGTTTTTCGTTTTTAGCAGGGGCCAACGAACGACAATGCATAGAAGATTTGTGCTAATGGCTACTCTGCAACGAGCGTTTCTCCGTTGAGCCCTTTGAACTCAAAGGCTCGGATGGTTTCTCTATAAGTTTGGCGAATATCTCTCAATATGCTGAGGGCTAGCTGCTCTCCAAGCAAGTTTCCGCCGGTCTCTAACTCCAGAGCATGGCATCCAGTGCAAGCTTCAACATGAGTTGCCATTCCATCTGTACGCCAGTGCATCCCGGCACCATCGCGGAAGAGCGTGACGTTAGCAATCAGCTTATTCAGCTCGCCATGTATAGTCAAAGTTTCTCCTCGAAGATCATCCAAACGCTGACCGTTGTCAACTGGGACTTTGGGATTGGGAAAGTCCCCATCGGCAAAGAAAGCTTTAGCAATAGTGGCTGCGGCAGCGATGAATACGGCGTGTCCGCCAGGATAAGAAGGATGAATAGGTGAACCTTCAGGATAGGCTACGGGAAGTAGCCAGGAGCCGCTTTTATTGTTGGTGTCTCGCCGGTAGTTTTGCTGCTTATTATGCTCAAAAATGCGGTCAAGAACGGTGGTTTCGCGCCAAACGTCAGCGCCTTCTCCAAAATATTTCTCGAACATCGGATCGCTGAAGACGCTATCGGTCGCTGTTCGAGCTGTGTCAGATAGGTCGCCTCGGCGAAATAGCTCTAGGCGGTGTGCATAGGCTTCGGGGCGCAGGCGGTTATGAGCGCACCATTTTTGAAACCAGGCGTGTTTTAGGCCGTAGAGGCCCGCTAGACCTGCATGGATCGAAATATCTGGTACGCCCAGACTGCCAAACGCGTCAGCTGTGGTGATGCGATCGCCCACATAGGGAATCGCCTCTGAGTACTTGGCACACTTCTCTAGCAGCATAATGGTTGGCCAAAAGCTGGATTGATGCGGGCCGTGAACATGCACCCACTGGCCCGCATCACGGAGCGTCATGATATAACGGTCTCCCTCTATAGAGTCGTAACCTGTTGGGTCTTCGTCGCCGTTATTCACTCGTTTCCATCGAGCCAAATCCGTTAGATAGTCTAGCCCTGGTGTCGGATATTTCTGTGACTGTTGAATCAGTTGATTATTGAAAGAAAAATCTTGTACCAGGAACTGTGAGACCTGTGGCCCAACTGTACAGCCGTCGTAAGGCCCTCTAAATAGGGTGCCAGGCGTACAAACAAATCCAAATTCTCGCTCGAACCCTAAGCTGTTTAAATCTTGGCAAGCCGCTGCAATCAGCTCATTGTGAGCATAGTGATCAAATCGAACATCTCGGCAGAGGGCCATCCAATAACGCTCCACCATGTCGATGGCAGTATTACGGCTGCTGAACTGTGGCGGCGGTGCAATTCGAATACCGTTGGAATCATCCCCAATCAGCTGATACGAGTAGGCATTCAGTGGGTTGGCTAATAAGCGATTGCTTCCCCCTAACTCGACACACTCAAAAGCTTCCTGAGTACCTGCCTCTATAGCCGAAAGCAACGTTTCATACGATTTCTGTTCTACCAGTCCAAAGTCATCGTGCTTAAGCGATTTAGTAAACGCTGCAAAGCCCGGCATTCCCAACTCAGCAAACCGTGATTGGTCGCCATTGAGAATAGGCGGGGATACTTCAAATGAATTGTCTGCGTTGTTCCGCGCCTGGTTTCTTACCTTTTGTGCTGCTTGCTGGCGATCTGTTAAATCATTTTCAGGGCGATAGCCCAACTGGTTATAAGCAATGCAATTCGGAGAGTGCTGTTGGCAAGAAGACACTTAGATAGCCTCACGAGGGTTGTTCGCTACTAAAAGCTGAAGACGGTAGCGTGATCTAGCTAGATAGATGCAGCTATGACAGCGCTTTGTAACGCTAAGAAAAATTCATCAAATTTTCTTGTTATATTAAGCACAATGGCTGAATGTTTTGTACTTAATAACTGACATGATGAATCCTGCAGCCCTTGATTTGCAATAAGTAACAACCAGTAGCCGTAAGTACCACGCAGCACAAACGATGCAGGCGCATACGTAAGCGGATATCAGTAGCATGCCGTAAAGCTTGGTAGAGGTTTGATACAGGTGTAAACTAAGCAGTAATTCCTGGAAGAAGGGTGTAGAAACCCGAAGTTTTACTTTTTACAGTCTGAATGAACGTAGATGACCTCAATCTCTGGTTTCCAGAAGTACGCCAGAGCGCAATAATCGAAAGGCTTATTTCCTCTCAAGATGTCGGACTGACAGAAAAGCGAGCCAAGTACCTGGTTAGGTTATGCGCTTACCTGTGCATTAAGCAACGACTTGACTCACAGCCAGCTGCTATTCCCCCGTTGAAAGCGCTAGTTCCCCCCCAACAGATCATTAACTGCACACATGGGGAAGCCCATGAACTGTTCTATAGCGACCAAGAAAGGGGCAGTGAGCGTGCAGCAGGTTCAATGCTCAAAACATTGAGCGATCTCGGATTCATCAAGTCTCGCTTCACAGGCAACACCACTCAGATCCTGATAAACCCTATTCCGCAGCTGCTAGACGATTTTCAAGAACCCTTGAAAGTCACCCTAGAGCTTGATTATTTTGAGCCAAGAGGTGATGCTGTTCCTCTTTCTTCACTTCTAGCAGATAACTACAACTGGATGAATCGAAATAATCGTTCAATCCCCCGCCGGATCTGCGATTTGCTAAGGCAATGGGCCACTCAATATAAAACGGGAATGCGAGTACTGCGACGGACCGATAATCAGAATCCGGTTGGCTTGTATTTGTTGTTTCCTATCACTAAGAAGAGCGAATCTGTTTTACAAGGGCCTCCGAATGAGGGCCTTCATTTAGGTAGTCTGAATGAAACTGATCCGTTTGAGATGGCAAGACCAGGGGATAAAACGTGCACGTCCCTGTTTGTGCGGAGCTGGATGATTGATGAAGCTTACCGGCACGACTATACAGTCCTGTTTCTTGAAGATGTACAGACTACGCTAGGAAAAATGCAAACAGATTTCCCAAATCTCTGTGATTTGTGGACGCTGATCATTCATCCCCGCTATCACAAGTTGGCCACCAGGGTTGGATTTCAACGCTACAATCAGAAGACTAAAAACATGCCTTACTGGATGTATCAATCGTTTGACCGATTTATGAATGTAGATATGAAGGCTGAAATGAAAGACTTTTCTTCATAACCCAGAATTCTCTTTCTTACTCACGCCCAACAAATTCTATAGCCGCAGGAGAGTAGTCGCACCAATAATAGATGGACTGATGAGTCCTACGACAGTCTAACAAGCTTGCTGTACTGCCGTTCTAGCTTGTTCAGGCGGCGCGACATACTAGCAACAGATTCAGGATCAGTCTTTCCCAAATACTGTGCGATCGCCTCTCGCACAACTTCACTCTGGTTCTGTCCCGTCTCTCTCTGTAACTTCTCTATCTGACTCATCCACGCAGCCGGAATCCTACCAGCAATGAGAGGTTGTTGCATTTTGATAACACGGTTAACTTAGCTAACTCACGCTACGGCTAGCGCAGGCTCTTTTTTTATGCCCAAATCTTGTTATCTGCGCTAACCGTGTTAACACTCGTCACGATTGCCTTTCTACCAGCTGCTTACTCTCAACAATGAAGGCATATTCTCAATAAGAAGGACCATTTTTGGGTGGCATAATAGAAACCTTGAAAATACGGGATTCTATAGTTCTTATTCCATCAGAATAAGAACTATAGTAGTTTTGCACTTAGGGTTGGCTACCATCATGCCCAAGGTAAATCGCAAAGGCCAGGCAGAAGTTTTAGGCAAAGATGAGCTATCACAGCTTTGGACTCAGTTGAAGCACCCACACAGATTAATCACTCAGTTGGCTTACTACACCGGCAGCCGCATCAGCGAGGTGTGTTCGCTTCAGGCTGAAGACATCAGCGCAGGTAAGGTCGTTATTCGGCAACATAAAACAGATCGCACGAAAGAGGTCGTGATTGTGCCGCAGCTGCGCGAGGCGATCGCCCAGGCGGATGTGCCCACAACCGGCTATCTATTTCCAGCAGCAAAGTGGACGCGGGCCACGGTGAAGCGCTATCGAATTCAGCGGCACCCAGAAGGTGGTCACCACTTTGAGTGCGTTGGTGAACGGCCTCCCCGGCAGCATATCAGCACCCGAGCGGTGGACAAGTCGCTGCGGAAAGCCTGTGATTTGTTGGGGTTAGAGGGGGTAAGCACTCATTCATTTAGGCGATCGCTCGCGACTCACCTTTACGACGCGCAGGTGCCGCTACGACAGATTATGGAAATCACAGGACATGCCAGCCTAGCATCCTTAACCAGCTACCTGAACCTAGAGAAGCGAGCCGCCGGAGATGCGCTACTGAACTACTTTGCAAGATGATACGACTTTCAAATAGCTAATAATTGACTAGCTACTAGAAAAATGTAGAAAAACAACCTTAGTTCAACAAAAGTTAACAATATCTCTAAGTATTTTTTGATACAAGAATGTGCGAATGCAAAGAGGGTAAAGACGTCTTCTATCGCCGCTAAACCCATCTATATCAACATTATTTGGTTTTACGTATTTCTAGATCTATTAAGGGGAAAAAGTCGGATTAGGTAAAAACGCTACTGTCGTAGTTCTATTTGTCCGGTTCTAAGGCTTTTATACGGTTAACAGGCCAAATATTCGACGTTACGCTCTATATATCAACCAATCATGATTGTTCTGAGCTATTTCAGGTGAACTGTGGTGGTTGCTTATATTTAGTTGCATATAGTTAAAGTGATGACCTACAACGCAGGTGCAATACCATCACCTACTCGTCCAAAACGCCCTGTTGTAGAGACATGGTTTCGTAGAGGGAATACAAGGAACACGCCAGCTGGTAATGTTGGCGGAAGTCGTTTGCCTGCTCAGGCCAAGAACGTGGAACCCTCAACCGAAACGTATAGAGTATCGCTCATCGCTAACCCTACAAGGCACCAGCAGAAGGCATTTAACGCTTACAGGAAAAAGGTTAGCCGTTCGGGTTGGTCGCTGATTCCTACTGATCCTGCGACCAGTGAGAAAGTTGCATACATTGCAGCACCCTACGGGAGTGCTTTTGAGGTAGCCGCCGCTGAGGCACTGGTCAACTCAACCGTCGCAGAGATCATTCGGGGAATTGCTGTGTGAATGGTGGCGAAGGTACTAAAGGTCAATTTCCTGATAGTCCAGATCCTGGCATCACCGTTGAGAAGATCAAAGCCTCTGAGTTCTCCAGAAATGGAGGGACGGATAACTATGCAAAGAATCCAGAGGCCCTACGGATTGCTTGGAGAAAAGAACTAAACGAAAGTCGGCGTTTAGAGAATCGTCAGCAGACTACTCTTGCACTCATATTCTTGGGTGCGATTGCGTTCATCCTGATTGCTTCATTCACATATGCTGCGGTCGTAGAGGATACAGATCTGCCCGGCGAGGTTATCAAAGACATATTTGTCTTTTTAGGTGGTGGCGGTATAGGTACCTACCTGGGAAGAAAAGAAAGCTCCTCTGCATAGAACATCTACAAAGATTTTTGGGCCATTCTTACCAGAGCGAGTACAGCGAAACCCATAGTACTAGCCGTTTTCTCTATCAGCCACGGCAAAAACAATCACTGACCATTTTAGTAATACCATAATCCAAAAACCATTTTATGGATTATGGTAAAGGGGTATGCAAAAGGCTATCCCATGAAGTACGTCAGCTTCGTTTCCAAAAAAGGCGGCGTTGCCAAGTCCACGTCCGCGATTCACTTCGCATACTGGTTATCGCAGCAAGACCATCAGGTCGCCCTTATAGACGATGATGCCAACCGCAGTGCCCTCAAGTGGGAAGCCAGAGCCAAAGACAATCCAAAGTTCGAGCTAACCTTCAAGATTGCCAGCTTCGCCAAAATGGCCAAAGCTGTAGCCGGTACCGACTATGTCATCCTCGACACCCAGGCCAGCATTTCAGATGATGACCTCAAAGACTTAGCCGAAGACAGCGACCTAGTCATCATCCCTACCAAAGTAGATGTCGATAGCGCCAGCGCCGCCATTGAAACTGCAAATGCGATCGCAAACTACCAGGGCCACTACCGCATCCTGCTAACCGACGTCTTAACCGCCAGCAAGTCAGGCGAAGAACTCGCCGAAGACCTAACGGCCGATGGCTATCACCTGCTGGGTACGCAAATCCGAAGAGGCGAAGGCGTCAGACATGCAAGCCTAGCTGGCTCCACCCTGGCACAGCAGACCGGCGGCTATCGCCGTCCCTGGCGAGACTATGAAAAAGCATTTAAAGAAATCTACTCAATCATTCAGGAGGAAAGTTAATGGCTCGCTTTCGCGCGCAGGTAAGCAAAGGCATCGAAGACACACCTTCCGACCAAGAAAACCAGAAACCAGAAAACAACTTTTATGAACCAGAAACCAGAAACCAGAAACCAGGAATTGAAGAGGCTGCGGCGCGCTATTCTGAAGATGATTTAGAGCCCGTCAACGTTGCTGGCTTCAAGGTTCCATATGTCGTAAGAGAGCACTGGAAAGCCCAGTGCAGAAAGAAAAGAGTGAAGTTATCACCTCTGCTCAAAGCTTATTTAGTGGAGGAATTTGGCCTCCCCCCAGGCTTCCAACTAGATGATTTATAATCGAATGAATTAAAACCATAAACCATAAAATGGAAACCATAAAATGGCTGATCAGCTGCCTTTGATTCCTCCAGATGCTTATCAGTCGTTTCTCAATGAACTGAAAACACGCATTCGTACAACGCAGTTGAAGGCTGCGATCGCAGTCAACAAAGAGCTGATTTTGCTGTATTGGCATATCGGCCAAACCATCTTGCAGCGCCAGGAAAAGGAGGGGTGGGGCGGCAAAGTCGTCGCGCAGCTGGCGAAAGACCTGAAAAAGGAGTTTCCAGATACCAAAGGCTTCTCGCGCACAAACCTGCTGTACATGCGCTCTTTCGCAAAGGCTTGGCCAGAAGAATCGTTTGTCCAGCAAGCTGCTGGACAAATTCCCTGGTTTCACAATTGTGTACTGCTGGATAAGGTGAAAGACCTTGATGCTCGGAAGTGGTACATCCAAAAAACGATAGAGCATGGGTGGAGCCGCAACATTCTAACCATGCAAGTCGAGACAGGCCTGTACGACCGGCAAGGCAGTGCTGTCACTAACTTTGAGCAGACCCTGCCAAAAGCCCAGTCAGACTTGACCAAGCAAATTCTGAAAGACCCTTACTCCTTTGAGTTTTTAAGTCTGACCGAGGACTCAGTAGAGCGCGACCTTGAGCGGGCACTAGTCTCGCACATCCGCGAGTTTTTGCTAGAGCTAGGGGTCGGCTTCGCCTTTGTCGGCAGTCAGTACCGGCTAGAGATAGAAGGTGATGAGTTCTTTATCGATCTGCTTTTCTATCACCTGAAGCTGCGCCGATACGTCGTGATAGACCTGAAGACAACTGACTTTAAGCCGGAATACGCCGGGAAGATGAACTTCTACGTGAGCGCAGTTAACAACCTGCTGTGCGAAGAATGGGACCAGCCGACCATTGGCATGGTGCTGTGTCGGTCGAAAAAGAAGACAGTCGTTGAGTTTGCCCTAGATGAAGTGAACAAGCCTATTGGCGTTTCAACCTATAAGTTGCGGGACGATCTGCCACCAGAGTTGCGCGATAGCTTACCAACAGTGGAGCAGTTAGAAGTAGAGCTAGAGGCAGCAGCACAAGAGGTCGAGACTCAGAGCGAAGAATCAGCCGACAAGCATCGATGACCCTGTGCGTTCAAGAAATTGTGGTGATAGAATTATTTCATTCACCACAGTTAGTGAGTGTATCAAGGTGTCTTTAGAGCAGCAGCTAGCGGCGATCGCGCAATACCTAAAAGAATTTGGTCAGTCGATTGCAGTAGAGAAGGATGCCGCAGGCGTAACGCTTGAGCAGCATAGCCCCCGCAAAGGTGTCGTCTACACCCGACTTCGAGCCAGGAAAGGAAAAGTGCTCAGCAACGGCAAACGCACAATGACCCTGGACGCGAAAGAGGCAGCAGCCTGGGCGCAGCGTATTCATGAGCGCAATCAGCAGGCCAAGGTGGATCACTGCCTATCGCTCATTCAGCAGACGGGGAAGCTTGCGAGCGAGATTGACTGGCAAGGACGCGACTTTTCGACTGTGGTGAACAATAAAAATAACTTCACCACAAAACGTACAGAGGATGCATCATCTACAGATAGCGATAAGCCTAAGCTAACCATCAAATATGTCCTCAAAAATGCAAAAGGCGCGACAGCGATAAATCGGATAGTTCACGCGATCGCAGAAGATGAGCCTAGCTACGGGCGTTGGTATTCCCCAGCACTCTGTGGTGCCAGGCCCAAAGCAGGCAGTTGGGGCTGGCGCACTTGCGACCCATCCGAATTTGATTGTCCTAAGTGTCACCAGAAGCTGAAGTTGCTGAATTAGAAAGGCGGAACCTTCATGCGAACGATCCTGTTCAGACAAGACAGCTAGAACCGTTGTCCCTACTCAGTTTCAGCTGTCCTGTCTACCTGTCGCTCGACGTGTCTGATTGGTGTTGTGTTCCGCTACGCTCCACTTCTAATCTTGTTCGCGCTCTACGGTGGAGAAAACAGTAGCACACTGGCCTCCGGGGCGAAGTCGTTGCGCTAGCTGTCTTCTTATTTTTGTGGTTAGCGCGTCAGAGCTTTCTATCTAGCCCCTCCCCCCAGCGTGCTTTTAATCAACACTGGGTATCGCGCTCACGGTCTCTGAGCTGTGTTCCGCTACGCTCCACTCCTATCCATGCGGCCCCTCCACCCCCGCCTCCCATCGCTACGCTCCCCTACCAGAGAAAGAGAGGAGAGTGAGAGAAAGGGTTTCACCATCATCGGCCAGGTGCCCGGCTTGGCAGAGTGCCTAATGAAGCGTGTTACCTCTGCCCATTGTGGGTGCCGTAGTGCTCGCACCCGTGGCCCTCGGGTGCGATGAGTTTCTCACTGCTAGCCGTTGCTCCCTTACTGCTGGCTAGCTCAGCTCTCAGGTTTCCTCCGGTTCGCTTTGATACGGGCTCGGGTCTACTGGGCCTACTCCGCAAGTTTTACCGCTTGCTAGCCGGTGTCTGGTTTCATCATGCTTTAGCTGCTTGGGCCGCTGGCCGTCTGCCGGTGCCGCATGTTCCGCTGTCGTTCTAGCTCGTGCCGCTTACGCTTTCCATTGCCCCTCTGCTCTACCTTTCTATTATAGCAATAAATTGATAATTTTATAGCAATAAATTGCTATAATAGAAGAAGTTAAGTAAAGGTTCTAAAGATGGTTACGGCACACAGCATCATGTTTTCAAAAGCAGCGGCTGCAAAGGTTCTAGGCTGCGCTGCTAGTCAAGTTGTTCAGGTGCGAAGGTATGCTTTTGTTGCCTGGGTCTGGGTACGTGGTCGACGGCCCCAGTTTGTTAAGCTCTCTCTTTTTATAGCGTCTTTTGTTCTGCGTCGTATGAGCGCAGGGAACCAGCTAGGTGTTGAGCGGTGGGCCGACGTGCCGCAGTGGTTCACGGTTCGCAATGAGAAAAAGAAAAGCAGCTATCCCGTTGAAATTACAAAGGCTGGCCCTGTTTGCCGCTGCGAGGATTACAAAAACCAGCGTCAGTTCTTTGGAAAAGGAGTTTGCAAGCATGGTTATGCCGTTCTCCAAAAGCTAGGTTACGGCTCTCTGGGCAGCTATCTTGCAGCTTAGGGCGAGGCACTGTGGGTGCAACCTCAGCGCCTATTTTCCACTCCGAAACCAACATCGACGCAGGAAACAGAATGACACCTGAAATGTACCAAATCTCAGAGCAAGAGAACCGAGAGAGTCAGCAAGACCAGCGAGCCGAAGAATGGGGCTTTGCAACGCTGGAGCTGGCAGAACTTGTGAAGCGATGGGGAAAGGATGCGATCGCTCGCGAGCTCGCAAAGCGACCCGATGCCATGCCAGCGCCATTTGAGAAGACTTGCGGCATGTGCCAGCACCATCGGCTAAACCCAGAGCATTGCAGCCTAAGAGCCGCTGCCGATCTCGATTACATAAGCTTTCCAGCGACTAGCACTCACGCAGAGAACTGCCAATTTTTCACCGAAGATTGCCCATTCTAAAGACAGGAGCTGGGGGAGGCGGGCCGCTTCCCCCAGAACAAAAATGAGAACTCAAGCCGCACCACAAACAACAACGACCGTAACGAAGCCAGCAGCGCCTGGGGAATGGACGCTTAGACAGATCCAGCAACAGCTATCTAAAGAGCTTCCACCAGAGATGCTCTCGACTCGCAGCCAGCAGGGTAAGCGTATCGACTATATTTCTTGGCATACTGCCATCAAAATTCTAAATAAGTACTGCCCTGGCTGGACCTGGGAGATCCGCAACATGGGGCAAAGCAGCGATCGCATCTTTCTAACCGGACGGCTGACCATCCCCACCTCCGAAGGCAACGTTTACCGCGAGGCCACCGGCACCGAGGAGCTGAAGCGATTAGATAAGCATGGCAACCTCGTTGAACTGGCCTATGGCGACCCGTCCAGCAACGCCGAAAGCATGGCGCTACGACGAGCAGCAGCCAAGTTTGGCTTAGGGCTTTACCTCTACAGCAAGTAAGTCCAAAGGGGCAAGCATTTTCGCCCCTCTGCCTTTCAGAAAATATTTGACAGCGCCAGCCCCTTACATCAGGGTGCTTCTGTCCTTTCTTCTTTTGCCTCTTTTCATCTGTGCGGCAACCTGTCGCGTGTCGGGGGGACTGTCGGGTAGACACGTTCACCAGGACATAAACTCTCAAAACGAAGGCTCAGTCAGTCGATATTGGTAAAAGAAAAGCTCCCCGAGGGGGGAGCTTTCGGCTTATTAGGAATCTTCGGACTTAAGATTCTTGGCTATCTGTAACCCGTTATTTGCCGCCATTACAGCGAAGGCCGAAGCCTGAATATAAGGTAAAGCGCTTGCGACCCGCTCTGGGCTAGGAGCCCAACCCAACAAAGCAAATAAGCTTACGTTGGCAACCACACCGGCAATATTCATAAGTATCCTCTTGGTAAACCTCGCTTTCAACACCCTTTTTTAGACACACCACACCTGTGGTGCGGCATGTTAGGGAGCCAAAAGGGCCAAGAGAATTAGAACTACCTTCGTTTCATCGGGGTTGCCTGCGCGGATATGGGTGGTAACCGGGCCATGGTATTGGCGCGATGAAGGGAACTACACCGCGAGATATCGGAATCCAGAAAATAGAGAAAGAAATTTTGATTCAAGCCAATCGCCAATAGAACGTTATATCAATTGGCCTGTAGATATTGAGATAAGAGTGGAGCCGCTACGCGAAAAGGACTATCGGAGGATTGTCCCGCTCCTTGCAGATACCTTTTCCACCCAAGACATGACAACGCCGCTCTTAGCGGTGATAGATCCCATCCCGGCTGTGTTGCAAGGGCGGCGCTCGTAGACAAATAGTATTTGCGCCAGCTTCGCAAGCTCAGCCCGCGCCTTGTGGCTGAGTTCCTTTTAAGTGCTCGGGCAAAGCCCCAGCATTGCCACTACGTGAAAGACTCTGACCCTGTTTCGTTCCTCACAGCCGCAAAGTGAGTCCCAACAGCTCAGCCTTATTCGTAAAGAGTTGTGCAGATCTCGCGATCGCTAGTACCCACTATCTGATTAAATATTTTTGTTGCCACACTCATAGCAGAAAACTGCTATTTGCTTATAAGGATGTCTATGAAAGACCTTTTAGACGAACGGCTCAAGTACTTGGGAATCACCAAGTACGAAGTCGCCAAGCGAGTCGCCAAAGTCCGAGGAAAGAAAGTAGGTGACGTTACATCGTCAGTTGCCAACGTCCTGTCAGGGCCAGAACGCCGTCGATTCGACAACTTAGCCGAAGTCATCAGAGCACTAGACGGCGAAATCGTTGTTCGCTGGCATACAACCGAGGAAAACGTTGTCTCATAACCTTGAGATGTCAATGTAATACACATCACAGTCAGACATCTGATGTACAAGGAAGCAGATGCAGCATCGATCAATCCGAAGAGAAATCTCGTATCAGATGGTTGTCGCTTCCTAACAAACACTTTTAGAGAGATACGGAGGAATATCTAATTAAAATGGCACTGTAGACCGATAAAAGTCTAAGTATGACTATAAAAAACCCAGAGCTTGCAGGCCCTGGGTCCTGATTTGAATATTAATTATGAAGGTTAATTATGACACATTCAGCAGCATCACAACACACTCTTCCACATCTACGTCTGACGCCTCCCGAGATCTTTCGCTTCTGGCAGTCGGGTCACTACTCCCCAAAAGGCTACCTCTACCACCTGGTTCTTTCCCATCGACGAGCTGGCTGGTGGTGGCGAATAGATAACATTTCAGAATTTTGCCGCAAGTGGGATATCAAGCGCCGCACATTCTATAGAGCCAAAGCCGCCCTCGTCCACGAAGGCATCTTTGAAGAGGCAATCACCGGCTCAATAGAGCTTAGAGTGAGTAGTACATCTGTGTGTGTCACTGGAGACACAGGTGTGTCAAATGAAGGTTCGACTGTGTCAGACGAGTCACAACGTGTGCCAGATCTGGCACAGTCAGTGTCAGATGGATCACAGTCGTCGACTGAAACGACCACACAGCAAGGCTTTTCAGAAACCCCAGATCTTATACAGATCTTTAAACAACTACCTACATCTAAAGAGGTGTGTGTAACAGTAGAAAATTTTGTTTCAGAGAAAGAGGAAGAACCAAAAGAAAGTCTGCCCACTCATTTTGAAAAAGAGATCAAGCAGCGCCCTTCTCCGGCTAGTACCGAAAAAATATTTACGCCGCCCATTCTCCAGCGAGCAAAAAAACTTGGCGTCAACGTCCGCGATCACAGTCTCCTTGCTGTCGTTGAAAAATGGCCAGACCGCGTGTCAATTGCGCTGGATTGCCTCGAAGAAAAACAGCTAACCGTCAAACATCCCACTCGCTTCCTACAGAAAGCCATAGAGCAAGACTGGCGACCTGAAAAAAGCGCTAGCGCTCCAACAGGCTTTGGTGACTGGTTTGACGAGGCCAGGCGGCGAGGGCTCGCGATCGCCTCTGAAATGAGAAACGACATTTTGCACGTCTTTACCGCCGACGAACACTGGCTTCCCTTCGAGCAGCTGCGCCGCATGACCTGGGACGAACTCAGCGCCCGCATGAAACCTATCAACACTGGCGCTATCGATGTGCAGGCCAGCCCAATTCTTGGGACATAGCCATGGCCATGAATCGCAGTCTGTATCCCGGCAACTGGGAGCAGATAGCCTTTGCCATCAAGCAAGAAGCCCAGTGGACCTGCGAGGGGTGCGGACGCCCCTGCCTCCGCCCTGGCGAAAGCGTCACCGATTTTGTTGGGCGACTCACCACCGAGCTCCCCATCTGGCTAATCGACAACCCAGAAACTCACCCCCGCCGCTTCCTGCTTAGCGTTGCCCACCTCGATCATCTCCCCCAGAACTGCGAGCGCACCAACCTTCGCGCCTGGTGCTGTCCGTGCCACTGTCGTTACGACCTGGCCCAAATGACCCGAAAGAAACACCTCAAAGCCGAGCGTGAAGGGCAACTCAGCCTGGACGATATCGAAAGCAGCATCCTCAACCGCCTCACCGGCGACCAGCTCTCAATGCTTCCAGACGTGCAGCTCTACCGCATCGTCTCCAGCCTCTGTTCTGGGGGAAAGCCATTCCCATCCTCGGCTACCGCCAACACCAGTAACCGACAGCATCGCCCCAAAGGACAAGCCAGCGGCTGGGTAGAAGAACGCCAGGGCAATCAGAAACGCAAGAACCCCAGCACCAGCTACTACTACCGATGGGACAGCCCAGAAGGCCGAGTGAATGAATACATCCGCGCCAGCAGACTCCCGAAAGTCAATCGCCTGATAGCCGAAAACCGACCTGCTCTAGAAATACTGCGGGTTGTGACTGCGGGGAAAAGGCTTTCGGGTGCTTCCGCCAGACTCCTAAACGAGGCGAGTTCCTAACAGCATCTAGAACAATTATTCGCGATTCCCTATCAGAAAATCAGTTCAACAATTCGATCTACAAGAAATAGCTTCCCCCAGAACTCTGCTATAGAAAAACTGATAGCTGGTTCCCAAGAACGTTCACGTACTTAATACGTATTCTGGTGGATCTAGCTTTTCGGGTGCTTGCGCTTTTCTGCCAGAATTCTGGGAAAACCCTCAGCTCTTTTTACATCGGCGTTTCCATAATATGTATATAGAATAGGAAAAATTTTTTCATGGACAATCAGAATTCTGTCGTGGAGCACCAGATTCGCCCGAACGCTCTGATGGAAGAGTTAGGCATTAAAAAGGATGCTTACTACGCTTATCTAAAGCACTTGGGTATCAAGGCTGAGAAGGATGGAAATGGCAAAGCGTTTCTGACTGAAGCACAAGTGAAATCTTTGAGAGCGATTCGTGCCCATGTAGAAGCGGGTGGAAAAATCGACGAGTTTCCTATTAGTAATTCATTGGCTACGGCTACGGCTGGAGAAATGGGGGATACGGCAGTCGTGGACGAGATTCCGATGAACCCGACTGACGGGCTGGACTTTGACTCGCTGTATCGGGAGGCTTCTGAGATTGCGGGGCAGCGGCTGACGGCTGGCGCACAGGTGGTGCTGGCGATGGCTTCTCAAATGAGCTATGAGGATTTGCATCCGGAGACGAAGGCAAAGGTCGATAGTGTGAGGTCTGCCAGCGCCCCAAAGTTCGACCCGCAGGCGATCGCGTCAAACCTGATGAGCAAGTATCGCGAAGGCCAGCAGCAGAACCTCCAGACTGCGTAGATAGCAAGGATTTTCACAAAGTCTGTGGTGCGATTGAGGCGGGGAGTAGTGCCCTGGTCGTGGCCGAGCTGGGCATGGTGGGTTCTTTGCCTCAGCGGTTGCGTGACCGTTATGCGTCGGAGTATGCGGTGGCGCTGGCTGTGTATAAGGGATCGGGTAAGCGGTTCTTTGTGTCGATTGCTGAGCAGTTGGATATTCCAACGGTTGTAGATAAGTACAACAAGGATGGTGAGGTCATTGGCGAAAAGTCTTTGACCATGGACCAGCTGAAGGATGAGATTGCGGACAATGTGAATGCTCAGACGCTGTTGATTTTGCCGGAAGCGAAGCGGCTGACGACGGGGATTCGCTACTGGCTAGAGGATTTGATGGCGTCGGGGGTGAGGCTGGTTTGCTTTGCGGCAGTTAATCCGGGTCGGGATATCTTCCTAGAGATGGTGGAGATTGAGCTGGAGCTGCCGAGTGACATTGCAATTCGCCTGGTGATGGCCGCTGAGGCGCAGCGGCAGGGGCTGAAGATTGATAAGTCTCGCCTGGCGGCGCTGCAGCCAATGGCAGGGCGGAACCCGATGTTGGCTCGCAAAATCATTGAGAATGAGCGGCTTGGGCTTAATAAGAAGGCTAAGCCTCAACACACGCAGTATGTGGTGATTATGCCGATTATCATTGCCTTCTTGATGTCGTTTGGGATTGTTCGATTTATTGGAATGGGTACTGGGAATAAGTCGCTGTACATCTTTGGGGGTGTGACGCTGGTGGCGGGGATGACGATGAAGCAGCTGGGCCAGGTGCGCGGTGCAAGGAAGCGGTTGGGCCAATGATGGCGGTGACGCATGCTGCGATCGCCTGTGCTGGGGTGTCGATTTTTCTGGGGACGGCGGAACCTTTGCCGCTGGCGCTGGCTGTGCTGGGGTCGCAGCTGCCAGACGTTGATACGACGACGAGTATTATTGGCCAGGTTTTGTATCCGGTGAGTAGCTGGATTGAGGATAGGTTTCCTCACCGCTCGGTGACGCATTCTTTCTTGGCGACGGCGGCTATCTCGGTGGTGGCGCTGCCGTTGGGATATGTTCTGGGGGATATGAAGGTGGCGGCGGCGCTGCCACTGGGTCATTTGCTGAGCTGTTTTAGTGACTGCTTTACTCGGCAGGGGGTGCAGCTGTTTTGGCCGGATCCGTCCTGGGCGATATCGGTGAGCAATCCAAAGCGACGGCTGACGACGGGTGGACCGGGTGAGTATTGGGTGCTGTCGGCGGCGGTGGCTTATGTGATCGTGTCCTATGCCGGCGATTTTCCCGATG
>ERZ1740060.387-NODE-387-length-27283-cov-7.917989_pt1 | contig 27283 bp, 25 predicted proteins | sample MGYA00581743_ERZ1740060 | MGnify/ENA primary metagenome ERZ1740060 (study PRJEB43018, sample SAMN04849235) | marine metagenome | isolation source: floating plastic debris | place: Pacific Ocean | collected 2008-08-27 | study: EMG produced TPA metagenomics assembly...
TTGGGTTGTTTGGTTGTTGGGTCGCTGGGCTGTAATGCGCTGGTGCGTTTAGACGAAGTAGGGTCGGGCACCGATCCCTCAGAAGGCAGTGCGCTGGCGATCGCCCTATTGCGTCACCTCGCCAACCGAGCCCGCTTTACCCTGGCCACCACCCACTACGGAGAACTCAAAGCCCTTAAATATGAGGATGAACGGTTTGAAAATGCCTCAGTGGAATTTGACGATGTCAGCCTTTCCCCCACCTATCGGTTGCTGTGGGGGATTCCAGGGCGCTCCAATGCCCTGACAATTGCGCGGCGGCTCGGCCTTAATTCAACGGTGGTCGATGACGCTCAAGCCCTAGTGGGCGTGGGCCAATCTCAAGATGTCAATCAGGTGATTGCAGGGCTAGAAGCCCAGCGCAAGCGCCAAGAGCATCGAGCCAAGGAAGCCAGCCAGCTTTTAAGTGAGACTGAGAAACTCCACCAAGAGGTGGCCCGCAAAGCCGACTTTTTAAAAGAGCGAGAGCGCCAATTGCAGCAACAGCAGGAACAAGCGGTCCAATCTGCCGTTGCTGACGCCCGCAAAGAGATTGCCCAGGTCATCCATCGACTCCAGCAGGGGGATGCCACCGCTCAAGCAGCTCAAAAGGCAACCGAAGCGATCAACACCATTGCTAAACGTCAGCAATCGAAACCAGTCCAAAAGCCCAAACCAGGGTTCCAACCCAAAACCGGCGATCGCATTCGTCTACTGAGCCTGGGGCAAACCGCTGAGGTGCTCAGCGATCCCGATGGGGACGGCAAGCTCGCGGTCCGCTTTGGCTTAATGAAAATGACGGTTGGCTTGGAAGACATCGAGTCCTTAGCTGGAGAAAAGGCTGATATCCCCAAGCCGAAAGTGGTGTCTCTGCCACCAACCCCAGCCCCCAAGGCCCCAGCTGTGCGCACCTCCAAAAACACCTTTGATTTGCGGGGAATGCGAGTCGCTGAAGCAGAAGCGGTTTTAGAGGAGGCGATCGCGAGTTCCAGCGGCCCGATCTGGCTTATCCATGGCCATGGGACGGGCAAGCTAAAACGGGGGGTGCAGGCCTTTCTCAAGCATCATCCCCAGGTGGAGCGGTTTGAACTTGCAGAGCAATCTGATGGGGGCTCTGGGGTGACCATTGCCCACGTGTAGTACCGCCCATAAAAGCAATTGAATCAATGCCCGCACCGGATATCTCTGGTGCGGGCATTGATTCAATTGCCTCGAATTCACAAGGCGCTGAATTTAATTAAAGCCGAGAACTAAGCGAATCCATGAGTAGCAAAAACAGCCAGCACAGTAAGGCCAGCAACCCATAAGACCCAGTGGTCACTCGTGTTCTGGTGGTCTGCCTGCAGCCGCTCAGAATAGGCGATTGCCTTAGGCTGATTACGCAAATATCGACGGAGGGCTTCAGCGTTTTCGGGTCGCATTAGGGACTACGCCTCTGTTAAAGATGAATCTAATATGAACAATGTAACGAATATTTTACAAGTCGACAACTTTTTCTAATCCTTCTTAAGGTTTGCTTCTAAGTTCACCGCTGCCTTCGTAGAGATCCATTACAGCCGTGAGCGGTAAGCGGGATTGAGCCGCTAATCCTAAGGTTGAGGTATGACCCTGGCTGAGATGTTCCGCAGCGGCGCAGCCAATCATGGCAGCATTATCAGTGCAGTAAGCCAGCGGAGGAAATAAAACCTGTATCCCCTGGGCCTCAGCGGCTGTTGTCAGGGACTGTCGCAGGCCACTGTTGGCGGCAACCCCACCACCCACCACAATCTTGCTCAGCCCATGGTCCAACGCACAGTTCAGCGTACGTTTCGTCAAGGAGCGAGCCACAGCCCCCTGAAAGCTGGCCGCCAGATCAGCCACAGGCAATGGATCGTGTCCCTGGGCCTGCAGGGCCTGCACCAAGCGCAACACCGCTGTTTTCAATCCACTAAAGCTAGAGTCATAGCGATGGAAGCCCCCCCCTGGCAGGGAAATATTTCCCTCAGGCAGAGGAAACGCTTTGGGGTTGCCTTGTGCCGCCAGCTCATCAATGACGGGACCACCGGGATACCCCAACCCCAGCAGTCGCGCCACCTTATCAAAAGCTTCACCCGCCGCATCATCTCGGGTCTGACCCAGCACCGCATAGTCACCACAGCCTTTGACATGAATCAGGCTGGTATGGCCCCCAGAGACTAGCAAGCATAGAAAAGGCGGCTGCAGCGTCGGATCACTCAAGTAAGCAGCGTAAATATGCCCTTCCAGATGATGAACGCCAAGAAAGGGCTTGTCATGGACCAATGCCAGGGTTTTCCCTGCCGTTAGTCCAGCCATCAGTGCCCCCACCAGACCCGGTGCGGCGGTCACGGCAACGCCATCAATGGCCTGCCAGTCCAAATCCGCCTGGGCCAATGCCTGATCGACAACAGCGCCCAAATTTTCCACATGAGCCCGAGAGGCGACCTCCGGCACAACCCCACCATACTGGCGGTGAATGTCGATCTGAGAGGCCACCACATTGCTGAGTACGGCGCGATCGCACACCACCGCTGCCGCCGTCTCATCACAGCTGGTTTCCAAGGCAAGAACAGTTGGCATTTACAAAAAGTTGCGAATAGCTTTGAGAGATGTAAACCCCGCATCAGCTTTGCTTTACCGGGTTTCCCCTGCGGGGTATGATGACGTCCAAGCTGGATGAAAGTTTACAACCTATAAGTTAACTTTCTTTGTCCAAGCGTTCTGAATATTTGCTTAATAGAGGGGAACACTGTATGCGACGGTTGTTTGCTCTGGCGCTAGCGATTTCACTGTGGTTTGGTGTTGCTTTGCCCGCTTCTGCGGATGTAGCTGGCCTCACCCCCTGCGGTGAGTCAGCCGCGTTCCAGCAACGGGCGGCAGCAGCTGCCACGGAAACAGCGAAAGCACGCTTCGAATTCTACGGAAACTCGACTCTGCTCTGCGGAGATGATGGTTTACCTCACTTGGTTGTGGATGGTGACCTCGCCCACTTGGGTGAGTTTGTCATACCTGGCATTCTCTTCCTTTACATTGCAGGCTGGATTGGCTGGGTAGGTCGTTCCTATTTGATCGCAGTTCGTAGCGAGAAAAAGCCTGAGGAAAAGGAGATTATTATCGATGTGCCCTTGGCCATTAAATGCTCTCTATCTGGCTTTGCTTGGCCCCTAGTGGCACTTAAGGACATGCAAAGTGGTGCCATGTTTGCCAATGACGATGAAATCACTGTTTCTCCCCGTTAGCGGTTAAACGGTTCCAATATTGTTTTCAGGAGCGTATCCATGGACAAAAATTTGCTGACCTATCTATCCACTGCCCCAGTTCTGGCAACGGTTTGGATGGTGGTTACTGCTGGCATTTTGATTGAGTTCAATCGTTTCTTTCCCGATCTGCTACTTCATCCGTAGCCCTCGGTTAAAGTCGATTTTTGATAGATTACAGCGGCAGTGCCGCTGTAATCTATTTTTTTGTGGAATATAAATAACCCCTCTTTTCTCTCCTGGGGTGAGGTTAGAGGTGGGTTTCCGGCTCGTTACCTAGGGGGGGGTGACCCGACCTCAGATTTTTGGTGATTCGTAGAGCGCATATTGATGACTGGTCCGACTCCACCGAACGGTGATCCTCAGATTGGCAATTTAGAGACTGTCTTAAATGCTTCCAAGCTATCTAAGGCATTTATTGGTAACTTACCGGCTTATCGACCCGGATTAGCGCCTCAGCGTAGGGGCTTAGAGGTCGGTATGGCCCACGGCTATTTTTTGTATGGTCCTTTAGCCTGCTTAGGCCCCCTGCGGGATTCAGATATCCCTGGGTTGGCGGGACTCTTGAGTACGGTAGGTCTCGTGATGATTTTGGCGATGGCGCTATCGCTCTACTCGACGGTTGGGGTGAGTAGGGCCATCGCAAAGGCTACAGCGCCATTCACTCCACCAGCAGACTTGCACACCGCCAGCGGCTGGTGGCAATTTGCCAATGGCTTTCTGATTGGCGGGTTGGGGGGTGCGATCTCAGCTTACTGGGTGTCATCCCTGGCAGTGGGGATGTTCGCGTCTTAGGTTGAAATAGTACCTACTAAAAAGCGGAGCGATAAATCGCTCCGCGCTTAAATATGTGACAATTGACCCTAATCTAGGGACATGCCGGTGCGGTGCCGGTTCCTGCTCCGGCTTCTTCTTCAATCGTGGCGGTAGAGTTGCCATTATCAAGCAGTGCCACACATCCACGGAAATCCCTTAGGGCTTCCTGGTCGGTTGACGTCGCGAGCATTTCTGCCGAGTCACCATCAGTGCCTGACGTAACTAATGAGTAATTATAAAAGTCAGTTGACGTAGAAACGCCGACTTCCATCAGGGATAAATCATTCGCAAATGAGCTGTGCTCCAATCGATAGGCTTGTTGACCCCGGTTTAAGGAACCAATGTAGACCTTGGCCTCTGACTCCTTAGCGCGGCTGGCCTGGTTCAAGAAGGAGGGCAGGGCGATCGCAGACAGAATACCGATGATGATAATAACCACCAGTAGCTCAATCAGGGTAAAGCCACCTTCGGTCTTCTTTTTCAAAAAATGCTGTAGCAGTCGAGCTTTTAAATTTGTAGTCATGACTTAATGTCTCTCCTTGGGAAGGGGGATAACGCTGGTTTAGCTCCTGTATGATAGGCTACCCAAGCTTTTTGAATTCCATATCAACTTGAGCCAAAGTTTTTGGTTCAGCTTGGATACGAGCCTGCATTTTAGGGGGTGAAGGACTGGGGCAATTTCTTACTGAATGGTGTAACCCGCTTGGTTAATGGCTGTTGAAACCTGCTCGGCAGCGGCGGTGGTGGTCACCGTCACGACTTTCTGGTTGGGGTCGGCGTCAACGGTTGCTGTAGCATCTAAGACTTGAATGGCTTGGGTAATAGTCTCTGCGCAGGCAGCGCACATCATGTCTGGAACGGTGAAGGTGAGCTTGGCCAAGGGTATGTTCTCAAAGCAGATTAGTACTTTACCAAATTGGCCTGATTCAGCTTTGCGATTGGCTTCATTGCCTCAATCGGCAAAGTGATAGGGCGGCAGTGGATCGCTGCAGTACATTTCCCAGGTGGGGGCGATTGCCTGCCACTGTGACAAGTCACCCTCGACAACGGTTTTTTGACGGGTAGCCAGCAGGTGTAAACGCTGCTGCCCTTCTTGAGTGGGGCTGAGCAGGACATGACCGACCTGCTGCAGATGGGCAATTAAAGCCTGCAATTGTTGCTGTTGGGTCTGCTGGTATGAGGATTGGGCCTGTAGGCGCGCCTTCTTAGCCAAAAAGTAATCTCGACCCGTCAAGGTGTCACTCAAGGGAGGGGTATCGACAATTTTGGGCTTTAGCTTCAGTAGGTACTCAGCCTTGTCAGCAAGCAGTTCCAGCCGCTTGAGGTAATGGTCTTGATGGTTATGGAGATAAGCCTCTACCGCTGAGACTTGGTTAAACTGTGTACCAAATCGCAGGGGTAGGACGGGTACCTGATCAAATACGTCCTGTAAAACGCGATCGTGACTGAGAATGGCCGTCATCAACTGCTGATCATTGTCTTTTAAAGCTTGAATATCTGAATGGGTTTCGGCGATCGCCCCCAAACTGCCCGTCTGAATCAAATAGGTTTGGCTGGCAATCCCTGCGGGTAGCTCAAAATCAGCACCCATCGGAGCGACACAGAACCCATAGATGTAGATGCGCAGATCCGACACAGAATTCAGACTCCTAAACCGATCTGGGATGAAAAGGTGAGGTCCATCTGGAGATGAATATGAGACAAGGTTGTCCCCTCTGGGTCTGCCTCTGAACTGAGAGCTGTATCTGCTGGAGACACCCCTGTCAGGGCAACCGAGGTCCCTTCCCATAGCAGTTTCAATACAGGCGATGCCTGCCAAAGGGCTCCAATCAGTTCCGCCTTTAAAACATGGCTGGGCCAGATCTGGTTGCCCCAAGGGCCTTGCGCTTGCATTACCAATAGACTGTCTTGAGACAATTCTGCCTTAGGCGCACGCCATGTTCCTGTGCCTAAATCAAGGCATTGCTGCCCGCCGTCATGCTGCAAAGTCAGACTTAGGTGGGCTTGCAGAATCCCTGCTGCCCACCCTTGATAGGGGCTTAAACAATGGGCAGAAACGCCTCCCATTAACTGCATCAGCGGGGTGTCGGGCTGCAGAACAAACCACCGCCAGCAGAGCCATAGGCGGTGCAACGTTAGCAGCGGGGCAAGAGCGACGGAAAAAAGTCCCGGAGCCTGGGCTCTGACCATGCGCTCTTGGGCCATCTTCACTAAGGCCAAGAGCGCAGTCTCTGCATCCAGAGGCTCAACAGCAGGTAAGGATAAAGGAAAGGCACTTAAAGCCTGATTTTGAAAAGATGCATTCCAGTCTGGGTCGGTAAATTCCAGCAGGGTATCGGGTGGCGGTGTGAATGGCTCAGCCGTATTTCCAGACACCCCATTTCCAGGTAGCACCTTTTCAGGTAGTACCTTTCCAGACAGTAGTAGTGGAGCGGTCGTGAATGCAGAGGGCCGATCAGGCTCAGGCGGTAAACCCACCAACTGTAGGTCTAAGCTGAGCCGCCCTTGGTGCCAGGGTTGCTGGGGCAAACGCAGGGCTATCTGCCAACCCTGACGGAGCCGTCGTAACGTGGGTTGATAGCGCTCAATTTCTTGCCAAAGTAATTGCAGCCACTGGTGAACGGTCCGGCTTTGTCCATCTAAATCACCCTCTGCCAGGGCGAACTGTGCCGTTCCCGCCAGAGGCATGCTGGCGGTAGGGGACTGGGTTACCGCATCTAGGTCCCAGGCCATTTCTGGGTTCTCGAAGCGCAGTACGGGCAACAGTCGCACCCCTTGCCAAGGTGGCGACATTGCAAACGTCGCGGTCACCCCTTCCAGTAAGCGCATCGCTTCATAGCTACTGGCAGTTATGCTCCACAAGCAAGCTGTGATTAGGTCTCTGAGAAAATAGTGGGCGGCAGACTGTGGCGTCAGAATTGGACTGTGGATCGCCCCAAAGCGCGGAGTTGCGGGTGGAGGAGCTTTTTGCAACTGGTTGAGCAGTTCTTCGGCCTCTTCACTCACGTAGGGCAGAATGTTTTCGCAAGTTTGGGGGCGATCGCTGGGCCAGCCCATGCCAGGGGCGCAGAGGGTACGAATCAAGTCCACCAGACGCACGAGGGCGGTTTGCACATCTGGGTGCCTATGGGCCGTAGCCTCGCCAGCATCAGACAAAACGCGATAGACTCCTGCCCCGAAGTCAGCGTTACAGGGGGTGATCGCTGCTTTTACAGCTTCAGATACAAGCATTTTAAGAAGACGCAGCCTCCTGACGTGTGGCCTGCACGCTGGCTTCAATATCGTCTAGGGTTTTGAGGACAAGGCGCTTGGCTTCTAGCTCCCAACCCCATTTTTGCACTTGAAAGGCTAGATAAAAGCCAACCCCGGTGAAGATTAAATCTAAAGGTTGCTGCCAGGAAATGCCGAGTAAAAGCCCTAAACCGCCGATCCCCCAGAAGGGTAGCGCAACCATCTGGCGATTGTTTTCGACGATTTTGGCTAGGGGATTCTGGGGAATCAGGGCTGCCACCTGGGAGCGCACGGCCTGCTGCCGAGGGTAGGGCACCGCAAAATTGAACTTACGACGCAGCTTCTCAATTTTGCGGGCTTCGGTGCTGTATTCGGTCAGCTCATCCTCAGCCATGCGAATCAGGCGATCTGCAGAATCCATATAATTTGCTTACTCACTGGGACCGTTTTCATTTTAGGAGCCCCCAACGGCTACTGCTGTCTGGTAATCGCCATATCCACAGGCAGCAGCGGCACTGGGGCCGTGGTTCGGCGACGATAGCTCCGGTGCAACACCGTAGCCCCAAAACTCGCCGCAAATCCGATTGTTGCAGGCCATAGGGGTAGCCACCCGCCTTGGCTAAACGCCCAAATAGGAGCCCCAGCCGGAATCAAGATCAAAGCGATCGCCCCCAGCGGTAACCACCAGGGCCGCTGTAGCTGCCATCCCACGATGCCTCCCACGGCAGACCACACTACCATCCAAGCCACTTCAGCCCCATCCGGCCAGGTCCAGGGCAAGCGTTCACCCTCTAGGGCAACGCCCAAAATTTGGCTGGCCATTTGAGCATGGAGCATCACCCCTGGCATTTGATGCTCAACCGTAGCATCACGGCTATAGGGGGTATAAAATAAGTCTTTTGCTGAGGGGGCGGTGGTGCCAATCAGCACAGCTCGATCGCGAATAAGGGCTGGGTCAAACTGCTCTGACAGAACCTCCGCTAAGCTGAGGCGATCGGCAACAGTGGGGGCAGCATCGTAATTGAGCATCACCTGATAACCCGCCCCGTCAATAGATTGATAGCCACCAAAGGTCGAATTCAGCGGTCGAAAGACGGTTCCCCCCAGTTGAAAGTAACTGGGATTGTCGGGAGCTGCTTCTAGGGCGATCTCCTCTGCTGTCAGGTACTGCAAAGCCACCTGAAACCCCAGGGAAAAGCCGGTAGGGTCGTCATCACCGTGGCCCATTCTGGCCATAATTAAGTTGCGGCGAATCACCCCATCGGGATCGACCAGCACGTCATTAAAGCCCACCCGCTCCAATGGGACCGAGGCAGGGGCTGGCACGGTTTCTTCAGGGCGATCTCCAATTTTCTGAATGGCAATGACGTTGGGAGCCGCCAGAGCATCCAGCAATTGCTCATGGCCTTCGCCCTGGGGGAGCTCTCGATGTAAATCCAGGCCAATCACCCGAGGTTGATGGGTTTGTAAAATTGTCAGGGCTTCGGCCAGGGTCTGATCGGCGGGGGTCGGACGCTGGAGCCGCTGTAGGTCAGTTTCGGTAATTTCGACCACCAACAGACGCGGATCCGGTTCACCAGGGGGTTGGGTCTGTACCAGCTTGTCATATAGCAACAACTCCAGGGGCATCCATCCCCCCAGGCTGCGAACCATCAAGATCAGAGCCGTAATCAGAACCGGGGCGATCGCCGCTTCCCATACCCGATGGGTCGGTTCTGATGGCTCAGGAGCTAAGGCTGGAACAGTCGCCAGGGGGCCTAAAACGGTCTCTGGCAGGGCTGCCCCATTGCCAGCACCTTGCGGCAACCACTGGTTGAGGCGAGCTAAATCTTCGTTGGGTCCGAGTGCCGTTTGATCAGCGCTCAACGTAATCGGGGAGAGACTATCGAGGCGGCCTAGGTCATCTAGAGCAGCTTCGGCAGAGCCATAGCGTTGATATACCGAGGCATGGGCCAAGCGACTCAGAAAAATACCGAGGCCAGGGCTCAGGTCAGGCACCAGCTCTGGCCAGCACAGCTCTCCGGTTTCAGGGTGTTCAGGAATTGACATGGGAGATCGCCCCGTCAGCGCTTGAACCGCCACCATGCCTAAACCGTATAGATCACTGCTATAGCGGGGGCGACCCGAAAGTTGCTCTGCCGGGGCATAGCCCTGGGTACCAATGCTGACCGTAAATTGCTCTAGGCTACCAGTCTGAATTTGGGTGGTAATTTCCTTGACCGCGCCAAAGTCGATCAGAGCGACTTTGCTATCTTGGCGGCGCATCAGGTTGCTGGGCTTAATGTCCCGATGGATCACCTGCTCCCCATGGATAAAGGCTAGGGTTGGCAAAACCTCTTCTAGTAGGTCAATTACGGCCTGTTCTGACCAGGGCTCTTGCCTGAGAAGTTCTGCGGTGAGGGGGTGCCCCTCGACATAGGCTTGCACCAAGTAAAATTCGGCATCGGCCTCAAAGGCATCGATCAGTTGTGGAATGCGGTCATGTTGCCCGAGCTGACCTAGGGCCTTGGCCTCTGCTTCAAACAGGCGACGGGCCGTTTGCAAAAAATTAGCGGTGCGATTTGCCGGGGTCAGATGCTTGACCACACAATGCTGCTCGTCTTGCTGTAGATCAGCTGCTAAATAGGTCTTGCCAAACCCCCCCGCCCCCAGGAGTTTTAGTAAGTGATAACGATCTGCCAGTACGGTCCCAATCATGGGGCAAAACTTAGATAAAGTTGGGGCCAGAAAGCCTTCGGTATGCTGCAAGGTTCACAGGACCCATGGGCTTTCTGGCGTTGCCAATGCCGCAAGCTTTGCAGCATTGGCTATGGAGCGGTTTTTGGCGGCTGGCTAAAAGTATGTCCTATTTTAAGGAGTATCCGCTGCGGTAGGGAGTGACCTGGTGAGCCGACGATTAGTAGGAAAAGCTGGCCCAGCCCTTTGGGGTCAGCGGTATCGCCACTTCCTTTACGGATTGGGATTCGTCTTGATTTGTTTCTGGGTATGGGCAATGGCAAGTCCAGTCAACGCCCAAGACTCAGAGCCCCCGGCTGCGACTCCAGGTATCATCGAAACCCTAGAAAACCTCGCCCCTGGCGAAATTCAGCCCTTCCTAGCATGGCCTGAGACCGATATTGTGACGGCCCCCGTGCGTTTGGATGGTCGCACCGTGATTACGATCGCCGCCCCCCGTGCCCCTGATGATCTGACCGCCACAGAACGGGCCAAAGCGATTGAGCATGGCCTCAAAGACATCGCCCAGCAATACCTGAGTGAGGTTCAGCAAGGAGAGCGCCAGCCTGGCGCATTGGACATTGCCCACAACTTTGATACGGCCAGCCAGCAGCCGATTATCTCGGTGAACGATCGGGTGTTAATGACGGTGACCGCCCTAGATGCCCGACTGGGCAGTGGGTTTACCTTTCGCACCCTTAAAATCAAAGATGCGGTCAGAGCCGCCCTGACCCGGTATTACAACGAGCGCCAGCCCCAATTTTTGCAGCGGCAAGCCTACTGGGTGATCGCCCTAGTGGCGATCACTGCCCTCATAAGTTGGATCTTGGCCAAGGTAGAGCGACGAATTGACCGCTGGCGCACCTTAGCGACCCACAGGCTAGAACGCGCCCCCCAAACCACCCCTGAGGAAACGGCCACTACCGACACCACTGCCCTACGCCACTCCCTTTTAGATCGCTATTATCACCGGCTGCTGGTGCTCAAACATCAACTACTGCGTTTGGGCCAAGTCTTGATCTGGGTGGGGCTAGGGTTTGCACTCCTGGGGCTTTATCCCTATACCCGCTGGTTGCAACCCTTTTTAATCACCCTGTTGCGGTTCCCCATGCACCTCTGTCTGGTAGGGCTGGTCGCTTACAGCTTGATTCGCCTTACCGAGTTTTGGTTTGATCGACTCTGCCTGACAGTGGAAGCCCGGGCTGAAATTTCCCCCGAGAGATCGCAGCGGCTGGTACTCCGCCTCTCGACCTTTTCAGAAGTCATTAAAGGAGTCGCCGTGGTGGCCATCATCATTGCCGCTGGCTTGATTACCCTGGCTCAGTTTGGCGTCGAGGTTGCGCCCTTATTGACTGGGGCTGGGATTTTGGGTATCGCCATCTCTTTAGCGTCCCAGAGCGTCATCAAAGACATCATCAATGGCACATTAATTTTGGTGGAAGATCAGTATGGGGTCGGGGACGTGATTGTCACCCATGGGGTAGCCGGTTTTGTGGAAACCATGAACCTGCGGATTACTCAGCTTCGTAATGAAGAGGGGCGACTGATCACCATTCCCAATGGCCAAATCACCGTGGTTGAAAACCTGTCAAAAGAATGGTCGCGGGTGGACCTCAAAATCCCGGTGGGGCTAACGGCCAACCTAGATGAAGCCCTGGCCCTGGTGGATCGGGTGGCCCAAGTTCTTGACCACGATGAGATTTGGGGGCCGCTGATCTTGGTGCCCCCCCAGCTCCTCGGCGTCGAACATTTGGACCATGCCGGGGCGATCATTCGCATGTGGATTCAGACTCAACCGCTGAAGCAGTGGGATGTGGCCCGCGAATATCGCCGCCGCCTCAAAGCCGCCCTCGACCAGGCCCAGATTCCGATTGGGGTACCGCAACAGCAGGTGGTGGTAGTTACCCCTGAGGCCCAATATCCAGTTGCATCGGCAGGCAGTCACCATGGTTAATGCCATCGCCATCACCCCAGTACGCCCCAGCCCGATTGCGCCACTGGGTCAGGAACGCTATTGGTATTGGCGGGGCTGGCGGATTCGCTATACGGTCTTGCTACCCAAGGATCCGGCTAAGCGTGACGCTGCGCCGCTGCTGTTGGTCCATGGCTTTGGGGCCAGCTTGAATCAATGGCGAGACAACTTGCCTGGACTGGCCCAACATCGCCCCGTATACGCCCTGGATCTGCTGGGGTTTGGCGATTCTCAAAAACCTGCGGTCCCCCTGGGGAGCAATCTTTGGCAGGCCCAGGTCTATGACTTTTGGCAACAGTGGATTCAGCGGCCCATGGTTTTAGTGGGCCATTCCCTCGGGTCACTGGTCACCTTGGACCTGGCGATCGCCCATCCTGAAATCATTCATCGGCTGGTGATGATCACCCTGCCCGCCGCCCGCCAAGAGTTGGTAGCGGGCTGGATCGATGCCTTCGCTCGACCGATCGAGCGCCTCTTCTCAACGCCCCTATTAATTCGCCCCTTGTTTTACTGGGTCAGACGACCCAGCGTTTTGCGGGCAACATTGAGAAGTATCTACAAGCGTCGTGATCGCGTCGATGCTGCTCTTGTAGAGCAATACGCCCAGCCGCCCCGCGATCGCGGCGCAGCCAGAACCCTGTGTTATCTGGTGCGATCGCGCACCGCCGCCAATTTCACTCCAGCGACTAAGCCCCTAGTCGCACAGCTCCAGCTCCCCACCCTGCTGCTGTGGGGCGAAACCGATCAGGTCATCCCGATTGCTTGGGGCAAGCAGTTGGCTCCCCTCAATCCCCTGGTGACTTTCAAACCAGTGCCTGGTGGCCATTGCCTATATGACGAGGAGCCTGAGATCTTCAACCAATACCTCCTAGATTGGCTGCAGGAATCCGGTTGCTCACCTGCAAATGCACTTGGATAAGGATGAAACCTGCGGGGTGAAAGGTAGCCAAATATCCTGAAAGCAACGTTAAGTTAAGTAAAGGGAAGTATGAGATTAGCCGTAGAGGTCATGCCATTTGACCTCTACCTGTTTCATGGCAGTGGCCTTAACAGGCTTAAGGGAAGGTGCGGATTTGATTAATCCAGCAGAGGACCGGCTTCAACAGATTCAAGCCGAGCGGGCGTTAATTTTAAACAACGTCGATGACGCGATCGCCCTGCTAGATGCCCGACAGCAATTGGTGCTGTTTAACGAGCGTCTTGCCGATATGTGGGGGCTAACCAAAAGCTGGTTAGAGCAGCGCCCTACCCTCACCGCCATGCTAGATCGGCTGGTCACCCAAAACCACTGGACGGAGCAACAGCGTCAGACCGTGCTGGAGGGGTGCCTCAAGGCCCACGAGCAGGATCGGGTGATTGAGATCAGCCAGCGCAACCAAACCTACTTAGAACTCTCGGTTACGGTCACCTCTGACGGGGGGCAACTGCTGATTTTGCGAGATGTGTCGGTGCAGCGGCGCTATCAAAATCAGTTGTCTGATGAAGTGCGACGGCTGAGCTTTTTGTTGGGCCTAACGGAGCGACTGCAGTCTTCTCACAACCTGGAAGAGGTGGGGCGGTTTGCCCTGGCTTACCTGGTCGATGCCATGGGAGCTGCTTTTGGCGACGTGAAAGTCGTTAGCGGCCAGGGCACAAATCGTCGAGCTGGAGCCCTGACCAACCTGATTTCGGGGCAGTTTATTGCGACCCACGGTAAACCTTTGGTGACCGACATGGAAGCGGTGCTCAGCCAAGGGATTGAGTATGGCCAGGGACTGCTATGGGAGGTGGTCGAGACCGGCAAGCCCCTGTTTGTGGAAGACTACGCTAACCATCCCAAGGCAGTTAAGGGCTTCTGCCATCCAGCCATTGGTCAGTTAGGGATTTTTCCGATTCCCTCTGCCGATGGATCAATCATTGGGGTGGTTACCCTAGAGTCTCGCAGCCTACAAAAGCTTCAAGAAGCCCCCCAGCAAGATATGTTGCTGGCTGCCTGCCGCACCCTGGGAGCCGCGATCGAGCGAGCCCAGTCCCAAGATCGACTGCAGCGGATTAACCAAGACCTAGAACAAGCTTCTCAGCTCAAGTCGGCCTTTCTCGCCTCCATGTCCCATGAGCTGCGTACCCCCCTCAATAGCATTTTGGGCTTCTCTGATTTGGTATTGCGCCATCAGAATGGCTTGGGCGATCGCCCCACCAACCATATCCGCGCCATCCGCCAAAGTGGTGAACATTTGCTGCAGTTGATTAACGACATCCTCGATCTCTCAAAAGTTGAGGCCGGTCACGTTGAGCTCGAACTGCGAACCGTTTCCATCCAAAAGCTGTGCCACCAATGTTTGCAGATGATTCAGCCTCGGGTGGATCGAAAGCGCCTGTCTCTGTCCCTAGAGTTTGACTACGGCTTAGATCAGGTTGTCCTAGACGAGCGCCGCGTTCGGCAGATGGTGATTAATCTGCTCTCTAATGCAGTGAAATTTACCCCCGAAAAAGGTCGCATCAAACTGGCGGTGAAGCTGGCCTATGGGAACGAACTAGACCAAGACTTTCGTCCCGACGATAGTCCGGTCAACGCCAGTACCCCCTACCTATGCATTCAAGTTAGCGATACCGGCATTGGTATCGCCCCTGAAAAGCTACCGTTGCTGTTTCGTCCCTTCCAGCAGATTGATGCGTCTCTGAATCGTCACCACGACGGCACTGGCCTAGGATTGGTCCTGACCAAGCGCCTAGCTGAACTGCACGGCGGTACCGTTTCGCTACAGTCTGTGCCAGACCAGGGCAGTATTTTTCGCATTTGGCTACCGCTGCATGAACTGCGTAACGGCGTCGCCCATGCGGGGAGCGGCACCCCGACAGAGATCGCTCCGTCCCCTTTACGTTCCCCTTCAGTCAAAGGGGCCGTTCGCATTTTGGTGGTCGAAGATCATCCCTACAATCAAACCCTGATCACTGAGGCCCTAGAGATGGAAGGGTTTGAGGTGGAACTGATCAGTGACGGTCAAACTATGCTCGACACGATTCACTCCGACTTGATTACCGCAGCCAGCCTTCCAAATGTGGTGCTCATGGATATCCAACTACCGGGGGTTGATGGTCTGCAATTAATCAAGGCGATGCGGACCCAGGATCTGTGGCGATCCGTACCGATCATTGCCGTCACCGCCATGGCCATGGCGGGCGATCGCGATCGCTGTCTGGCCGCAGGTGCAGATGATTACATCAGCAAACCCCTCGATTTTGAAGTCTTGGGGCAGCGGGTGCGATCGCTGTTAAGGACTGCGAATCCTGGTGGAATTGAGTCCCCACTGTAGATTGAGTTGTCAGTCAGATGGGTGTAATTAATGTACGTCGTTCTACAAACCCAGATCCCTCAGATGAGGCTATTAGCTCCAGGCGTGACCTCTACCTATTTGAGATAAATCTATCCCGCGCTCACTTAACCTATGGCTGCGCCGTCTTACATTTTGCTCGTCGATGATGAACCCCAGAACTTATTTCTGATGGGTGAGTTGTTAACCCTGGAAGGGTACACCACCCAGTCTGCAGCCTCGGGAATGGAGGCGTTAGAGCGGGCGAAAGCCCAGCGTCCTGCACTAATTTTGCTGGATGTGATGATGCCGGAAATGGACGGCTTTGAGGTCTGCCATCGCCTGCGAGAAGACCCCACCCTGGGCACGGTCCCCATCATCTTCCTCACCGCCCTGGATGATGATGAGTCTCGCCTCGCCGGGGTGGATGCCCTGGGAGATGACTACCTCACCAAGCCGATCAAAACCGAGCTGGTGCTGAAAAAGATTCAGGCCACCCTGCGGCTGCAGGAATTACGCCATGAAACTACCCAGCAAACCTTAGCCAACCAAGCGCGACTCCTGCAGAAAACCCGCGATCGCTACGAGCGACAAATGTCCGCAGCCCAAAGAATCAGCGAAACCCTCTCTGAAAAGTTTCACCTGTTTGTGCCCGAGCAGTTCTTGAGTCGCATTGCTCCGCGCGGGGTTGAGTCCATTCAAGTGGGCAACGCCACCGAGTCAGAGATGACGGTCCTGTTTTGCGACATTCGCGACTTCACGCAAATCGTTGAGTTCCAAGCCGCCCGCGAGACTTTTGAATGGCTGAATGCCCTCTTTGAGCAGCTCAATCAAGCGATTACCGGTCACCACGGCTTTGTGGATAAGTACCTGGGGGATGCGGTGCTGGCCGTCTTTGACCGTCCCGACCATCACATTCTCGATGGGGTAAATGCCGCCATGGCTATCTGCGATCGCCTCAGAGCCTTTAATCAAGACCGCGATCGCTTTCCCTTAGAGGCCCCCCTCCGCATGGGCATTGGTCTCCATACGGGTCAAGGGGTAATCGGCACCGTCGGTGCCAATCAAAGAATGGATACAACGGTGGTGGGTGATGTGGTCAACACTGCCTCCCGCCTCGAAGAAATGACCAAAACCTATCACTGCGAAGTCATCGCCAGTCGCGACGTTGTGGAGGGCCTGCCAGCCGATCACCCCTTCCAAGTAGACTGGCTCGATGATGTCACTCCCCGCGGGAAACAGCGCCAGCTTGCCATTTACCAGGTCAAAAGCGGTTTCCCCCTAGAGGCGAATGCCCCTTCTAACCAGGGTGAAGCGCTATAGCAACTGCTATCTAACCCGTTCAAGGCTTTGCAAACTCGTTGGGACGACGGAAATTTTCCACCGGCACATCCGACAAAGCCTGCAGCATAAAGTCCTTCCAAATCGGGGCAACTATCCCCCCGCCGGTGGCTCCCGACCCCAGCGGGCTGTAATCATCATTGCCCACCCAAATGGCCGTGGCTAACTGGGGCACATAACCCACAAACCACACATCCCGCTGGGAGTCCGTAGTGCCGGTTTTACCCGCTACCGGGCGGCCAATTTGGGCCGTAGTCCCGGTCCCCCGTGCCACAACCCCTTGCAGCACATCTGTCAAAGAAGCGGCGGCCCAAGGGTCTAGGACCAGTTGGGGTTTCGGGGTGTTGTCTAGCAATACATTGCCGCTGCTGTCGGTCACCTGCACGATAAAGGTCGGATCAGAATGCCAACCGTTACTGGCAAAGGTGGCATACGCTCCGGCCAGTTCCATAGGGGTTAAATCAACCGCTCCCAGGGGCAGCGAAATCACCGGCTCCATGGGACTTTCAATCCCCAACAGGCGCGAAATTTCGATGATCCGATTAATTCCTAACTCCTGTCCTAACTTAATTGCTGGGACATTCCGAGACAGCTCTAAGGCTTTGCGAATGGGGATATTCCCCATAAAACTGCCGTCGTAGTTTCTGGGACTGTAGTACTCGTAGCCATCTGGGTAAGAGACTGCCGTGTCTTGGATAACGCTGTCTGGGGCATAGCGCCCTGAGGCAAAGGCAGCGTAGTACACAAAGGGTTTGAAGGCTGAACCCGGCTGTCGCTGCGCTTGGACAGCGCGATTGAATTGACTGGTGGTGTAGTCAACGCCCCCGACCATGGCTTTAACGAAGTGGGTACGAGGATCAATGGCCACCAGCGCAATCTGATCGGCATAGAAACCACGCTGCTGTAGGTTCGCGTGGTTGCGCTGTACAGTTTCCTCCGCGACTTGCTGCAGGGACAAATCTATGGTGGTCTGAACTCGCATTCCCCCTTTCAATACGGCTTCCTGACCAAACACCTCGGTCAGCTCTTGTACCACTGCCTCGGTGACATAGGGCGATGTACTGGTCCGGAAAGAAGTAATTTCTCCAATCAGGAGCGGCTGTGCCTTGGCGGTGGCTTCTTCTTCAGCGGTAATCCACCCCAGTTGCCGCATTCGCCCCAACACAATGGACTGGCGTTGCTTCGCTAAGGGGTAATTCACAAAGGGACTGTATTCTTCCGGGGCTTGAATCAAGCCTGCCATCATGGCTGATTCAGCCAGGGTTAGTTCAGTCGCTGACTTATTAAAATAACTTTGGGCCGCAGTTTCGACCCCGTAGGTGTTATGCCCCCAATACACCTGATTGAGATACAGCTCCAGGATTTGATCCTTTTCAAAAATTTGCTCCAACCGCAGCGATAAAACCGCTTCTGCCACTTTGCGGCTAATGGCCCGCTCGGGTGACAAAAATAGGTTTTTCACCAACTGCATGGTGATCGTAGAACCCCCTTCTACGGTGGAGCCTGCCTGGAAGTTTGCTAGCAAGGCTCGACCCACACTGGTGGGGTTAATCCCCTGATGGGAGTAGAAATAGCTGTCCTCAATCGCCAGCACTGCCCGCTTCAGGTTGGGGGAAATATCGTCTAGATCCACTACATCCCGATTGGCTTCATCGTGGAGGCTATAGAGGAGGGTGCCGTTGATGTCGAAGATGTAGCTGGTTTCGCTGGGGAGGTAGTTGCGCAATACCCGCACATCGGGCAAGTTGCGAAAGCTAATGGCGAGACCAACCAATCCGCCAGCGGCAATAGAACTGACCAGCATCGTCGTCCCCAGCAGCGTAGCCACCGTGACTTGACCCACATCCTGAATGTACTGGATCACACCCGGAGAAGATTGAGACCGGCGCGAACGCCGTTGGGGAATCGTGTTGGAAGACACTGGGTTTTATGGGGATATAGGGGAACGCAGGATGGGCTGAGTGCTAATGGTCTTGCAATTATAGGGTCTGAGTTTTGCCAACGTAGCCCACGTAAAGGGGAACGTTACCCCAATTCGCACTAAGGCGAGTCATCAATAAGTAGCGCAAAGCTTGCTGGATAGGCCCTGCTGCGCCCATCCTCCTATATATTGCTAGGGGCTGCAGCGTTCCATCATGGGTAACCGAGTTTGAATGGATGACAGCCTTAGAATAAGCGACTCATCGAGACTCTGCCACTTTAAATCGCTGTTCTACTCAACTTGTTTGACCGCAATTACCTTTTAATCTGAGCCATGGTGCCTATGCCTGACGAATTTGAATGGATTTACCGGGGCGTAACGGAGGTTTTTCCTGATCAGGACGGCCATGAGCCCCAACAAAACCTACTGGCACGGCTGAAAACCAGCGATCGCCCCTTACGCATCAAGCTGGGCATCGATCCTACGGGCGCAGAAATTCACGTGGGCCACAGCATTCTGGTGCGTAAGCTCCGGGCCTTTCAGGATGCGGGCCATACGGCAGTGCTGATTATCGGCGACTTTACCGCCCGTATCGGCGACCCCACCGGCAAGTCTGAGGTGCGAAAGCAGTTGACCGAAGCTGAGGTCAAAGCCAATGCTCAAAACTATTTAGACCAGGTGCGCCCGATTCTAGATTTTGACACCCCAGGGCGATTGGAGATTCGCTACAACTCGGAGTGGCTCAAAGACCTCGATCTCGGCAAGATTTTGGAGCTGTTTGCCACCATGACCGTTGGGCAAATGCTGGCCAAAGAAGGATTTGCCGAGCGCTATGAAAAAGGCACCCCGGTCTTTTTACATGAATTCTTTTACCCGCTGATGCAGGGCTATGACTCTGTCGCCGTGAGAGCCGATGTCGAGCTCGGCGGAACCGATCAAAAATTCAACATTGCCGTGGGGCGCGATCTGCAGCGTCACTTTGGCCTAGAACCCCAGTTTGGCCTATTGATGCCGCTGTTGCTGGGCACCGATGGCACGCAGAAAATGTCGAAATCTTTGGGTAATTATGTGGGTCTACAAGAGGACCCGCTCACCATGTACTCCAAGTTGGAGAAGGTGCCGGATCACATGGTGACGCAATACTTTGAGCTATTGACTCGCCTCCCACTAGATAACTTGCCGGAGAACCCCCGCGATCGCCAAAAGGCGTTGGCCCTAGAAATCACCCGCCAATTCCACGGAAAGACTGCAGCGCAACAAGCCCAGCAAGACGCGATCAATTTGGTGCAAGGCGGCGGCGAAGCCGAAGCCGTACCTGAATTCTCTTTAGCCACCGTCAACTTCCCAGCAAAGGTGTTTTACCTCCTGGGCGCAACTCCCCTCTGCCCGAGCAGTAGCGATGCAAGGCGGCAAATTAAGGGGGGTGCCGTCAAGCTAGAGGGCGATCGCATCTCCGATCCCAACCTCACCTTTGAGACCCCTGCAGAATTGGTCGGCAAGGTGCTGCAGGTGGGCAAAAAGAAATTCGTCCGCCTCGTAGGTTGAGAAAATTGCCGGAAAATCAAGGATCTCACTGATAGGGCGCAAGGCTTGCGCCCCTAACATTCCAGGAACTTCGACCCTTTGGACAATCTGCCCATGACGCCCCAAGATCACATTATTGTGCCACTGGATGTATCGACCGAAGCCGAGGCGCTGGCTTTAGTCGATCAGCTCCCCGAAGTAACCTTCTGGAAGGTGGGCCTAGAGCTGTTTGTGAGTAGCGGTCCCCGCATTCTGGATGCCCTCAAGACCCGTCAAAAGCGGATTTTTCTGGATCTAAAGCTGCACGACATTCCCAACACCATGGCAGGGGCCGGTCGCGCTGCCGGTCGCTATGGCGTAGATTTACTCACCGTCCATGCCACTGCGGGTAAAGCAGCTCTGATTGCTGCACAAGAGGCCGCGCAGGCCAGTGCCGCCGCAGAGAATCTGCCACCCCCCAGAATCATTGCCGTAACGGTATTAACCAGCATCCAAGGGCGATCGCTGGCTTTCGAACTTAAAGTTCCTCTAGAGCTAACGGATTACGCCCTACAACTGGCCCTGCTAGCTCAAGAAAGCGGATTGTCAGGGGTCGTCTGTTCACCCCAGGAAGCCCAGCAATTACGCAGCAGTTGCGGGGATGATCTCTTACTGGTTTGCCCTGGTGTGCGACCCAAAAAGAGCCAGACAAACGATCAAAAACGGGTGATGACGCCCAACCAGGCCATACAAGCAGGCGCAGACTACCTCGTCATCGGTCGGCCCATCACCCAAGCCCCTAACCCAATGCAGGCCTACCGGGAGATTTGTGATGAGCTGAACCAGATGATGCGTTAGCCTCAAACGTTAAACCAACCTAAGACTGGCGGCGGCGGAACCGGCGCTTTTGTCGGTGGCGAGCAATTTCTTTACGCTTGCGCTTTTCAGCGGGCGTTTCAAAATGACGGTTCTTCTTCATGTCGGCAAAGATACCGGCACTGGAAACCTTACGCTTAAATCGTCGTAAAGCCGATTCGAGCTGTTCGTTTTCACCTAAGACCACTTGGGCCATGCAATTGCCTCCTATTGTGATTGTGTACAAATAAGGTTGAAAAAGCGGGGTAGGGTACATCCCCCGCCCCGCAAACGGTCTGGGATTTTCAGGATAAGAGATCTTAGCCCTCTAGTAGCGACCGCCGCCGCCACCGCCCCAACCGCCGCCACCACCTGAAGGCTTGCGCTCGGTACGAGGTCGAGCTTTATTTACCTTTAGGGTGCGGCCCATCCATTCAGCGCCATCAAGATCCTCAATAGCAGCATCCTCGTGGGCTTCTTCCGCCATTTCTACAAATGCAAAACCGCGCATACGGCCCGTCTCGCGGTCAACGGGGACTTGAATCCGCTTGATAGCACCATATTCCTTGAAGACTTCGGTTAGGTCGTCTTCAGTTGCACTGTAGGAAAGGTTCCCTACATAAACCGTCATGGCTTACCTCATTAAGTCATCGTAATTTGTAGAGATTTGGAATACGGAGGTAAGCTTACGGACCAGAAAACACGAAAGCGTTCCTAATAAACCAGCGAAGACTCAGCCACCGATACCTAATCCAGATACCACTATAGCGCCATTAACCGCTTTCCAAAGCAATCGCTAGCACAAGCTTAGCCGGTGCCATTGTTCGTCTTACAAATTTACTGAGCTTCATTCTAACGTCTGGCCTGAGTTGTTCGCAGAATAGGCCCTCATTATCATCGTTTGGATGGGTATAGATGGAATCATCACCGGGGCTTGAAAACGTCCAGAACAGGCCGTTGGCATTGCCTACCTACACATCTAGGCAGTGGATGTCTTGTCTAAAGGTGTTGGGTCTAAATAAGCGCGCAGGGCCGGAATCTGCTGGCGCTGATCCTTTTGAAGCTGCTGCAAGTTTATTCCTTGAGGTCGAGCGTAGGGGGTTGGGGTTGCGAATACTTGAGTCGGTGTTGCAATCCAATCCAAGGGCCAGTCATGGGGTTGCATGGGCAACTGCTCAGAGGGAACCACCTGCAGGTCGTGTACGGTCGTGACGATGGTGGTTTGAGCCGATATGAGCTGGTGTTCCTGTAATAAAGCCAACTCCAAATCTGCGAACCCAGCCCCTTTGCCAGTGCGCCCGCCGCTGGATGTAACCGCGACGCACCCCACCACGACCAAGTCAATGGCCCGCATGGCGTCAAATCGGACTGGGGTGCCGTGGGTTAAAATTTGCGCTTTAGTGGCTCCTTCTGCTAAGGAAATTCCTTTTTTATCCAGGGTTTCACGGGTCAGGGCCACGAAGCAGTGGGCTTCTGTGAGTCGAGGCACTGCCATATAAAGGCATTTACCCGCTGCAAGGGCCTGCTGGCGCACAGGGGCCTGAGGTTGGTCGGGGTTACATTTGATCACCTCAGCCTGCTGCCACTGGGGCAGTTGGGCCAAGTTCAAGGCGGCCTGCTCAGCCCCGACAAAATTAGGAATGTGCCCCCAAGGTTCCCCTAGGGCCGCCTGGTGGGTTTTGAGGCGATCCCAAATCTTCTGCCTCAAGATGTCCTTACCCTGATGGCGATCGCTCCAAGGCGTGGATTGAGTCATGGCATCTTATTCTGATTACGAGACCTTTTGCAGATTAGCCCTAACCTATTTTTTACAGGACTCGTTCGCTTTGACTACACCGAATCTAGGCGTCTGATCAACATTACTCTTAGAGAATGATTTTGATGGTTCATGATTCAGGACGTCACTATACCTGAGGCAACGGCTCCAAAGTTTGCTCAAAGCGTGCGAATTATCGAGTGCTAGGGCAAAGACTATCAACCCGTAACGACTGGTCCTAAACTGACAGCTAGGGCAATGACGACGGGGCTGGCCCTAGCGTCGAAACAGGCCTGACGCGAGAACGTTAGGAGTGACGAATGGAAGGCCGCGGCTATGAGTCTCAAGAACAGCCAACGGATGCCAGCAGGCCAGGGACACGCCGCATTTTAATGCTCGGCGGCACCGGCACGATTGGGCGGGCCACGGTTGCAGCGTTGGTGGGGCGCGGCCACGAGGTGGTCTGCATCGCTCGGCCCAAAGCCGGTTCTGGCGGCAAGTTAACCCAAGCGAAAACCGGTCAGCTTTTGCTTGGGACCCAGGTCATCTTCGGTTCCGTGACCGATCCAGTGTTCCTGGCTGAGCAAGTTTTCCGTGATCATTCATTCGATGCGGTGGTGTCATGCATGGCCTCGCGAACCGGGGAACCTGACGATGCCTGGGCGATCGACCATCAGGCCCATGTGAGCGTTCTCTCCCTGGCAAAGGAATCTGGAGTCAAGCAGATGGTGTTGTTGTCAGCCATCTGCGTGCAAAAGCCGCTGCTGGTGTTTCAGCAGGCCAAGCTGGCATTCGAGAAAGTCCTGATGGAATCAGGGTTGACCTATTCCATTGTCCGACCCACCGCCTTCTTTAAATCCCTGTCTGGGCAGGTGGAGCGGGTCAAGAACGGCAAGTCTTTTTTACTTTTTGGTGATGGCAAATTGACTGCCTGTAAACCAATCAGCGATGACGATTTGGCAGCGTATCTCGCAGATTGCCTAGAGGATGAATCCTTACAGAACAAAATTCTGCCGATTGGTGGGCCGGGTCCTGCACTCACCGCCCGAGAGCAGGGAGAAGCCCTATTCAAATTGCTGGGCCGTGAGCCGAAATTCACCAGCCTACCGCTTGGGATCATGGGCGGGGCAGTCAAGCTGATGGATGGGCTTGCCAAAATTATTCCACCGGTAACGCCCAAGGCGGAGTTGGCGCGGATCGGGCTCTACTATGCAACGGAATCAATGCTGGTGCTCAATCCCGAGACGGGACTTTACGATGCGGATGCCACCCCTGAGACCGGTAAGGAGACGCTAGTCGATTACTTTAAGCGGCTGATTGATGGTAATGAAACTGCAGATCGCGTCGATTACGACTTGTTCTAAGACGCTTGTTCGTCAAATATGCCCATATGGAAAGGCCTAAGTGGAGAATACTTTCAATTTTCAATAGAAGGCTATCAGTTCCTGGCGACCCACACGCGGCAGTAGCCTTGGCAGCTTATGAAACCGGTTCTGATGTCGGCACGACGGACGCTGTAAAGCCCAAATGTTGCCGCAGGTCAGTATGCACCTGCTCATAGAGCTGTTGATCCCCGTCGTCAAAGCCCACAACGCTGTAGACCTGGGTTTCTTCCGCTTCTCGTCCGGCCAAGCGATGACAGCCCATATCGATTACCTGAATGTCATTTTGAACCAATTCATAGGCCGCCACGGTGATCAGAAAATCTGTCCCCAGGCGTTTCGTTAGGCTCTCAATGCGGCTGGCGACGTTGACCGTGTCGCCGATGACGGTATATTCCATCCGCTGTTCAGAGCCAATGTTGCCCGCAATCACGTCGCCATAGCTGATGCCGATGCCGTGGAAGAGGGGCGGATTGCCAGCCGCCTTGAGTTTTTCTCGCAGATGGGTGAGCGATCGCCGCATCGCCAGCCCCGCCCGAATGGCGTTGAGCATATCGGCTTTGGCCCCTTGGGATACGGGAGAGCCAAACTCTGCCATCACCGCATCCCCAATGAATTTATCGATGGTGCCTCGGTGGGCTAAAATCGCCTTCACCATGGCATCTAAGTAGGTATTGAGCAGGTTGACCAACTGCTCTGCAGGCAAATGGAAGGAAAGATTGCTAAAGCCGCGAATATCAGAAAACAGCACCGCTGCCGGGAGCCGCTTGCCTCCAATCAGGTGGTTGTAGTCCCTGGGCTGATCCAAAATTTCGGCCACCACCGGCGGTGACACGTAGCGCTCTAGGGTGCGGCGCACCAATTGCTGCTCCATGCGATCGCGCAGTGCCCCAGCGGCGGTGTAGCCCATGCCGCCCATCCCTAAAACCGCCATGGGAATCGTCACCGGAATTTGGATGTCGGCCTGAACAAGTAGCCCGTAGGCCATGCCGCCCCAGAGTAGCGCCGCCCCCGCAAACCCCAAGGGTCGGATTAGGGGACGAGTCATGCCATAGCCCAGCCCGAGGGCGATCCCCCCGAGGACGATGCCAATGGCAACCCCCTGGCCAGGACCCGGTGGGAGCAGGGGCGCGATCGCCCGATCTTCCATCAGGGTGGCCACGGTATGGCCGTGAAGTTCGACCCCGGGCATCGCTTCTGAGGTGGGGGTAAGCTTAATGTCTTGCAGGGAGGGGGCGGTGGGACCAATCAACACCAGCTTGTCTTGAAAGGTGCCATTGGCCAGATGAATCTCCCAGTTGTCGGACTCTAAAACATTCCAAAACGACACCTGGGGAAAAGTATTGGCTGGACCATAGAAATGGATTTGATTGCCCTTTGGCTCAGGGAACGGTATCCCGGCGGCGTTCAGGGTAGCCGCTGCAAAGGAAATCGGCTCGGTGGTTTGCCCTGCCGCTTGGGCCAGGTTTGCTAAAGTCGCATCGGGCAAATGACGAATGCGCTGATCCACATCCACCGGCACATTGATAAAGCCCAGGTTAAAGCTGGCTGGATCATAAAGGGGCTGCAACTGCTGGGTGAGCACCCCCGCTGCCGTTACCGCCCGGTCATAGGAGGTGGCCAGCACCACGCGATCGCCGTATTCATTCAGTACCGCTTGCAGGCGGTCGTCATCCTCCCAGCCATAGACGCTTGGATCCACCAGCAAGATATCCAGCGCTACCGCTTGGGCTCCCGCGTCCATGAGTTTTTCAATGGCGATCGCGTAGGCCGAGCGTTGCCAGGGCCAAGCCTGCAAAGGCTCTAAATGGCTGAACTGCTCAGGATCAGATTGGTAAAACTCGCCCTGGGCAAAGGACTCCTCATCAATGGCGAGAATCACAATCGAGTCGGGGGGCGTGACCGGGCCTCGTAGCCGCAACAAAATCGTCTGGGCCTGCCCCTCTAAGCGCTGCGCCCAGGGAAATTGCAGGGCGATCGCGCAGGCCCCGAGCGCCACCCACAGCCCCATCAAGCCGTGGCTCCAAATCGGTACCCGTCGCCCCACTTGATGGATTTGGGACTTTTGCCCCAGGCCAGATAAAGCAGACTGGCCGGATGGGGCAGAACGCCGCCAGAAATTAAAACGACCCATGGGATTAGAAGGAAAAGGGACCGGGAATGGAGGGCGTCGGGATAGTGGGCGTTGGCACCGACGTTACTCCTGGGAATGGAATGTCGGGGAAAAGGGTCTCAAAGCTCGCTTGCAGGGCATCAAAACCGGGCAGTTCTTCCACGAAATCAGCCACTAAAGGCCCCAGCAGCAATGCTTCAAAATCCTCTGGGGTGAGCAGCTCAACGGCAGCATCTTCAGTATCTGGAGCCTTAGACCAGCGCTGCCCTGCAGATACCGTTACGGGGTCAGAACTATGGCCATCGGCAACAAGCTGGGTCTGATTTGCTTTCGAAAAGGCCGCCACCTCCTCATCTTCACGAGGACTGACCTCGACTGTGCCTTCAAACACCTCAATGACGTCAGCACCGTCTTCTGTGACGGTGACTGTATAGAGGGTGCCCCGCACGCCAGCCACGCTGGTATTGGTGCAGCCGTTTAACGCCCCATTCACCAGTAAGGTACCCTGCTGGACATGGGCGCATTGGCCCACCGTCAAGCTGGAATTGGATGACAGGCGGGCGATCGCGCCCGTGTTAAACCTGAGTGAGGCCCGCGATGCAGCCGTATGAACCCGCTGCTGGCGCTGCGCTACGCTATTCACTCGCGCCTGCTGATTTTGGATATAGACCTGACTGCCATCCAAAATCTCAATCACTGTGGCCTGATTAATGGAGGCCGAGGCCGGTACGGCTAAGGGCCAATGGAGAAGCGCCGTTAAGGCTAGGCCAGTTAAACAACCCACAAATAGACGCCACCAAAATCGCTCGGCCCCTCGCAGCGATGATGACCCAAAAGAAAATGCCATAGATAAAACCGCCCGTTGTTGAAACGTCAGGGTGTGATGCAGACCTGATTGGCGTTTCGGACGTGGTGCCCTCTCATTTGCTGAGAGGGTATTAATGACTTCAAATTGTGGTTGGGGGTTTCGGGAGAGAATTCATTGATCGCAAACAGTGCACCCGACACCCTTCGTGAAAAACACTGTTGTCGTCACAAAAAAAGGGGCACAAGACCATTGTCGTCAACTTAAGGATCTCAAGTTGAGATAGCGTGGCAACATCCTGGGACATCCCC
>ERZ1740060.388-NODE-388-length-27209-cov-4.134382_pt1 | contig 27209 bp, 26 predicted proteins | sample MGYA00581743_ERZ1740060 | MGnify/ENA primary metagenome ERZ1740060 (study PRJEB43018, sample SAMN04849235) | marine metagenome | isolation source: floating plastic debris | place: Pacific Ocean | collected 2008-08-27 | study: EMG produced TPA metagenomics assembly...
TGGGATGACAGAAGTGATGATATCGTCTGGCGCGGTGGCATCAACGGGACAGGGGCTTTTTCGGTCGCTCCTGCGGCGGCAGACAACATCGGAGTGGTGCAGCGGCTAAGGATGGCACTTAAGTGCAAGGGCACCGATGTCGATTTCAAGTTCATTTACAATGCGAAACAACCGCAGTGTAAGATGTTGCGCAAGGCAGGTCTGATCGGAGATAAAGTGCCAGCCCATGATTGGTGCGCGAAGAAATATGCGATTGATATTGACGGGTTCACGAATGCCTGGTGCAATTTCATGCAACGCTTGAAACTGGGGTGTTGCGTACTGAAGGTTGGTAGCCAGATGGACTATACCCAATGGTATTACCATAAGCTGGTGCCCGGCGAACATTTCGTTCCAATCCAAGCTGATCTGTCTGATCTAGAGGAAAAGCTAGATTGGGTCAGGATGAACGCCCAACAGGCTCGCCGGATTGCACAACAAGGGCAGGCATTTGCCAAGGCGATGACTTTCGAAAGCGAACGTGACCGCGCCGCGGAAATCATTGAAGAACGAGAAGCGCGCTGATGACATTCTGGCCGGGTAAGAAGGTGATTGTGGCCGGTGGTGCGGGCTTCATCGGCCAACACCTTGTTCAAGCGCTTCTGAACGCAGAGGCAGCTGTGCATGTCATTGACAATTATGCGACGGGTGGCCCGCTAGAGGTGCAACCGCGCAAGACAGAGCAGCTGACCCAGCAAAAGCATGATATCTGCTTGACCGCGACCTTTCCGCAGACGGATATCATCTATAATCTGGCCAGCCCCGCATCGCCGCTCCACTATCAAAGCGATCCGATCCAGACATGGAAGACCAATGTCTTGGGCAGCATGCATATGCTGGACCATGCGCTGTCATGTGGCGCGACGCTCGTTCAGGCCTCGACCAGTGAGGTCTATGGCGACCCGCTTTCGCACCCACAAAAGGAAACCGATTGGGGCAACGTAAACCCGATTGGCCCGAGGGCGTGTTATGATGAAGGAAAACGTGCCGCAGAAGCGCTGCTGATGGATGCGGTGCGCACCAAAAACGCAGATATTCGCATTGCGCGCATCTTTAACACCTATGGTCCGGGCATGGCCGTATCGGACGGGCGCGCGATCCCGAATTTCGCCGCACAGGCGCGTGTCGGTGCACCGCTGACCATTCACGGCGACGGCGCACAGACCCGCAGCTTTTGCCACGTCAGCGACACGGTTGAAGGCCTTTTGCGGCTTGGCATGGTTGATGCCGCAAAGGGCGAAGTTGTGAACATCGGCAACCCCACCGAAGTGACGATCTTGGAGATTGCGCAGCAGGTGAATGCGCTGTTTGGTGACAAATGCGATATCGTGTTTGAGGCGCGCCCTGTCGACGATCCGCAACGGCGGTGCCCGGATATCAGCAAGGCAAAGCAGCTTTTGGGTTGGACACCTACTATGACGCTGAAAGATGGGTTAGCGACCATTTATCAGGCCACACCTGAAATAAGGTCACAGGTTGCCAGCTAGGTTCTAGTCGATCTTGCTGAGCTTCAGGCGCATTTCGCGCAAAACTGGCAGTACCGCACGCGCCCTGTCCTGACCAACCTTGCCGACGACATCCGCAATTACCGGGGCGATGGCGGCAAGGGCTGCGTCGCGGGCGGCCAGACCCGATGGGCTGATCGCGACCATCTTGCGCCGCGCGTCATCCCAATCGGGACGCACATGCACCCAACCGGCCCATTCCAGTTTGTGCAGCGTATTTGTCATCGCGCCGCGTGTCAGGTGAAATGTCTTCGCCAGCTGCGCGGGGGACCGCTCCACACCCGCAGGGGCCAGATGATTGAGCACCGAAAAATGCGAAAGCTCCATCCCCTTTGGCAGCACGCGTGCCACGCTGGCCCGCGCCAGTTGATCAACGGCCAGGATTTCGCTGAACAAGGATACGGCAAGATTATTGGCGTTGTCGGACATCAAGGGCCTTCGAAAGGGCGAGCATGGCTGAGTGCCGCGATGCGTTTGCGGCTTTGTGCCACTTGCGCAGGGTCAAGATCAACCAAAGCGATGCCCGGATCCGTGCCTAAATCCGCCAAAACCGCGCCCCAGGGCGAAATCGCCATGCTATGCCCGTATGTTTGGCGGGATTTGCCCGCTTGGGCGGCATGTGTCCCTGTTTGCGCAGCAGCCAACACGTAAGATCCTGTCTCGATCGCGCGAGCGCGCAGCAGAGGTTCCCAATGGGCGGCACCTGTCACTGGCGAAAAGGCCGATGGGACCAACAGAACCGCCGCCCCGGCTTGCGCCAAAGCGCGATAAAGATAAGCAAATCGGATATCATAGCAGATGCTCAGCCCGATCTTGGCAAAGGGTGTGTCAGCCACGACGGCCAGTTCGCCCGGACGATACCCGGCTGATTCGCGATAGGTTTCGGTTTCGGAAACCGTGACGTCGAACATATGGATTTTGTCATAGCGCGCCACGATCTGACCCGCAGGATCAATCAGGAAGGACCGATTGGTGAAACGCCCATCCGGATCATGCGTTTTCAACGCCAATGACCCGATTGACAGCCAAACACCATGCCGGACAGCCGCCTCACGCAGGCCGAAAAGCGTGATATCATCACCCTCATGCTGCAAAACGCGGGCCTGATGCGCCCGGTCTTGCGACACGCAGTTCGTGACCTCAGGGGTCAACACAAAACCTGCACCCTGCCCAGCCGCCTGCGCAATCATCTCGACCGTCTTCTGCAGATTGCCAACTGGAGCATCGCTCGCGTTCTGCTTGACAAGTGCAGCGTTCATGCGGCTAGTAACGCGTCCAATTTGCCGCCACGCTCCAATGCGAACAGATCATCACAGCCACCGATATGAGTGTCATCAATAAATATCTGCGGGACCGTGCTGCCGCCATTGGCGCGCTGGATCATCTCGGCCCGGCGCTCTGGCTGTGCTGTAATATCCACCTCAGCAAAACTGATGTCCTTCGACAACAGCAGCCGCTTGGCCATATGGCAAAAGCCACAGGTGGGTTTGGTGTAGATTTCAATCGTCGCCATCGTGAGTATCCTTAAATCAGGTTTGTCCCTGATCTAGGCATCTTTCACGACTCTTGCCAGTGTAACAATCGACACATTTGCGGCACCGGCCGCATGGGCCGCCTCTGCACTGGCAGCAAGAGTCGCGCCAGAGGTCATCACGTCATCAACAAGGATGACCCGTTTCCCCGCAAGCTGAGTTATGCGTTTGGGGTTTGGGACAATGGCACCGGTCAACGCAGAGAAACGCGCATCGCGGCTGTGTCCCTCTAGCGCATTTGTCTTTTTCGGGCGCAGCAGGGCGTCAAGGCAAACAGAGACATCCAACAGTTTGCCCATCTCTTGGGCCAGTAAGGCGGATTGGTTATATCTGCGCCGCAGGATACGCACCCAATGCAAGGGGACCGGTACAATCACGGTATCTTCTGTGATCCATGTCGCGATCTTTTGCGCCATCCATTTTGCTGCCGGATGGGCCAGATCAGTCCGGTCGCCATGCTTCAGACCCAACACCAACCGCCTACCAACGCCATTGTAGACCAGCACCGCGCGGCCAACGTCCCAAGGCCGCGCGATAGTCATGCAATCATCGCATTGTACAACTTCGCCGTGGTCTTCGCCCGGCAAAGGTGTACCGCATTTATCGCAGACTAAGCCACCAATGAACTGGGTGTCCCGCCAACAGGTGGCGCATAGCCCATGGTCTTCCTCGGTATGTGCGTCGCAGGCCACGCATTGCGGCGGATAAATTGCCCGAATGACGCTTTGCAACCGCATGAATGCACCCTAAATGACCCAGCATGACTATGCCCCAAATCACCGACCGCGCCGCATTGGCACGCAATCGCGCCCGCGCCCTGCCTGACGCATTGTTCCTGCAGGAACACGCCGCCGATGAGCTGCATGAAAGACTGAACGAGGTTAACAGAACCTTTACATCGGTCGCGATTGTGACGGGATTTCGCGATTTCTGGGCCGCGCGCTATCCCAAAGCCACGATTGTAGCCGATGATGAAACGCTTGATCTGAAACCGCAGGCGCATGACCTGATCTTGCACATGATGTGCCTGCATTGGGCAAATGACCCGGTAGGTCAGCTGGTACAAGCGCGCCATGCGCTGAAACCCGATGGCTTGCTGTTGTGTACCTTTCTGGGTGGGCAAACACTGCATGAACTACGTGCGTCCTTGGCAGAGGCCGAAGCGGCCGTGACCGGTGGCTTATCCCCCCGGATCGCACCCATGGGCGAAATCCGTGATCTGGGTGGGCTTTTGCAGCGGGCAGGCTTTGCCTTGCCCGTGGCCGATGCCACGCCGCTGACGGCCAGCTATGTCAATGCGTTCCATCTGATGCATGACCTGCGCAAGATGGGCGAAAACAATGCGTTAACCCAGCGCGTCAAACATGCGACCCGCCGCAATGTATTGACCGAGGCGGCCTGTATCTATGCCGCAAATTTTCGCAATGACGACAATCGCGTCGATGCCACTTTTGAGTTCATCACGCTCACCGGATGGGCACCCGCCGACAGCCAACCACAACCCTTGCGGCCCGGCAGCGCGAAAACCCGCCTTGCAGACGCGCTAAACACGCAAGAAACGCCTTTAGATAGGTCCAATGATTGACGCCACGCGTATCCCATTTAACTAACACAGAAATCGCGCTACCTAGAGGGCAATGAAAATGTTCGATGCACAAGCCACGGCCGAAACGCGCCCAGCCACATGTCCCATGCATGCGCAGCCCGATCACCCCGCGGTGAAACCTGCGCGTATTGGCATTCTGGTGGCGAACCTCGGAACGCCTGATGCGACGGACTACTGGTCCATGCGACGCTATCTGAACGAGTTTCTGTCTGACAAACGCGTCGTCGATTACTCGGCCTGGATCTGGCAGCCGCTGCTGCAACTGATCATCCTGACCAAGCGACCTTTTTCATCTGGCGCGGCCTACAAGTCGATCTGGAATGAGGAAGAGAACGAAAGCCCCCTGCTGACGATCACCAAGAAACAGACCGCCGCGATCAAAGCGCAGATGGTGGAACGCTATGGTGACGACGTTCGCGTGGATTTCTGCATGCGCTATGGCAACCCATCCACGAAATCCAAAGTGCGCGAGATGGTCGAGGATGGGTGCACCAAGATCCTGTTCTTCCCACTTTATCCGCATTACGCCGGCGCGACCTCTGCCACTGCGAATGATCAATTCTTTCGCGCCTTGATGGAAGAAAAATGGCAACCGGTGGCACGCATTGTCGAGCCGTATTTTGACGAACCTGCCTATATCGAGGCATTGGCCCAATCGATTGAACGCGCCTATGCCGCTGCTGAAACCAAACCGGAAAAGCTGGTGTGTTCCTATCATGGTGTGCCCGAGCGTTACCTGCGCGAGGGCGATCCCTATCACTGCCAGTGCCAGAAAACGACGCGCCTGTTGAAGGAACGCCTGGGCTGGGACGACACGCAGATTGTCACGACCTTCCAGTCGCGTTTTGGGCCGGAAGAATGGCTCAAGCCTTACACAGTCGAAGAGGTGGCACGTTTAGCCGAAGAGGATGGCGTCAAGAACATCGCCGTTTGCGCACCTGCGTTTTCGGCTGATTGCATCGAAACGCTGGAAGAGATCAACGAAGAGATCAAAGAAAGCTTTGAAGAGGCCGGAGGTGAACATTTCACTTACATCCCATGCCTAAACGACGACCCGGCACATATCGATGCCTTATCTGGCGTGATTGAGAAAAATCTCAACGGCTGGTTGAAATAGCCAATCGGCATTGCGAGGCGCGATCTGGCGGATCACCTGAGCTGGCAGATAGAATTGTGTGTAATGAAGGTAACCCTGACAGACAACGGCGCTACCATAGACGCACATGATCTTGGCCCGCTTTTGGGTCTTACCCCTTCACAGGTGCAAGCAAAAATGCGTGCCGGTGAAATCACCAGCCAATCCGAGGAAGGTATCGATGAGGACGCAGGCCGTATTCGGCTGACATTCTGGTATGCCGGCCAACGCGTCCGCCTGATTTGCGAGGCTGATGGAACGGTGATTAAGACCACGCGGATCAAGGCAACACGGTAAAGTGATTCTACCACAGCGCGACCAAGGCTATGTGAACGCTGGATTAATACGACCTTTGGTTTGTGCAAAAATTAGCGCTAACGACCGAAAAAGGCGCGATTTGGTGCCCGAAAATCATAACATTTGGGCGAGGCTGCCGCAAAGGCAACATATTTCCATGACAAAAAATACGGTGTGAAAGTATATCGTTTGGATCGTGCCAAAAGGTGGCGCGAGGAGTGTGGTGCAGATGACAGCAGTTACCCTCCCTCAGGAAGAAACCGTCCAAGAAGAGCGCAGTGAAGCTCTTCCTGATGGCTCGGCCTTGCTTGGCGAGCTGTTCACGATCAACAGAGCGCTCAGCAACGGCGGCTTTGGCATTACATATCTGGCAAAAGACAACTACCTCGACCGGGATGTTGTTATCAAAGAATGCTACCCCGAAGTATTCTGTATGCGTCGGGGCCAAAGTGTCATTGTGCGTTCCGACCAGCACGCCGAAAAATACCGTACTATCGTTCAGATGTTTATGCGCGAGGCACGCAGTATCGCCAAGATGCGCCACCCGAACATCGTGGGCGTACACCGCATTTTTGAAGATCATGGGACTGCCTATATGGTGCTCGACCTCATCCATGGTCGTGATCTACTTAGCATTATCAACGACAAAAATGATCCGCTTCCCCCGGATCAGATTAAAGAGATATTGATCAAGGCGCTGGATGCGGTTGATCTGGTGCACCAAAATGACCTATTGCACCGCGATATCGCGCCAGACAACATCCTGCTTGATAAATGGGGCAGCCCAGTCCTCATCGATTTCGGCGCAGCCCGCGAAGAAGCCAGCCGTGAAACACGTGCCGTGTCATCCGTGCTGATCGTCAAAGACGGCTATTCCCCACAGGAATTCTATTTTGCTGGCGGCAAACAGGGGCCGAGCAGTGACCTTTATGCGCTGGGGGCGACGTTTTATCACCTGATCAGCGGCACGGCCCCGCCCAACAGCCAAACGCGGATGGCCGAATTCGCCGGCAATAACCCTGATCCATGCGAACCGCTGGCAGGGCGTTTCCCTGAATATGATCAGGCCTTCCTTGCCGCGATCGACAAAGCGATGCAGATTTTGCCCAAGGCGCGCCTGCAGTCAGCCTCTGAATGGCTGAATATCATCAACAAGGAAGGCAAGCGTGTTCAGCAGCTTAAGGTAAGCTCTCGGTTCAACCTTGAAAAAACGCTGACCCGCCTTGTGTCTGAAACAAACGAATACGTCCTGAATTCGCAACCGCGCGAAGCTGACAAGGCACCATTGCAACTGAAGCCAGTGGACCCAAAGCCCACCAAGGCGCCGGGTTGGATTGACGAGTTCAATGAAGAAACGACAACGACTTCAGTCGACTATGAACACGACGTAGAGCAGCGCGCCGTACAAAAGGCCGTCGCAGATGTTGAGGCAGAGAAAGCCCGACGTCAGGCAGAAATAGAACTCGCCGCTTGGAAGAAAAAGAACTGGTGGCGCATTGGCTTTCTTAGGAAATCACCACCCACAAAACCAACCATCTGACCACTCAAACAAGGAGGGGCGCATCATTTGATGCGCCCCTTTTTTAAATGGTTTGATCAAACCTAAAATCAACAAGACCTGCGTGCCCACCTGTGTCAGCGCATAAAGTTCCGCGATCTGTTCATTATACAAGCCGATACATCCGTTCGAGGAACGTCGCCCAATCTTGCGCGTGTCATGGGTGCCGTGAATACGGTAGTACTGCCAGGTCAGGTGCAAGGCATGGGTGCCAAGCGGATTGTCAGGACCCGGACCAATAAAGTCTGGCCACTCAGGGTTACGGATTTTCATCGAAGGTGTCGGTGCCCAGCTAGGTCCTTCAACCTTGCGCGTGATTGATGTGCGCCCGGTCCGCGTCAGCTCTTCTGATAGGGGCACGCTTGTCGGGAACAGTTTGTAGATCGCTTCATCTTCAGACCAGAAGTGAAGGGCGCGGGATTGGATATCGATCAGCACAGCACCTTTGTTCAAGTTGCTGAAGTAAGGCTGCCAATCCAAAGACCGAAAACTGGCCACATTACGCTTCACCGCCGCCGAGATATCTGCCTCAAGCTCTGTGCTGCCCGCGGTTTGGGCCACCGCAGTCGTGCCAACCATGGCAGCCGATGCAGCCAGAAAGCCGCGGCGCGATAGGGTCTTTGTCATAACAGGTCTCCTTAACGGATCAGATGTCTTTCAAAGGTGACAAATAATGTGTCTGGCAAAGCTCTGCAATTCAAACAAATGTCATCCTTGGGCCTCTGTAGAGATGTGGGTTTGAAGTGTCACCTTATTCCCGCTAAAGAATAGCGACTAAAGCAAAGGCGAGTAGTGGAATGTTCCGACGCGACGTAGTTTTTGGGCTGGCAGCCCTTGGCCTTTCGGCTTGTAGTGGAAACACGGTCCGTCCCATTGGGCCCGATGGCCTGCCTTTGGACACCGCCTATATCATTCGGCCCGGCGACGAAGCTGCAATCCAGTTCCGGATGCTGGACAGTGTGAATGCGTTGCGCCAGACCGCTGGCGTCCAACCCGTCGAACTTGATGCCCGGCTGAATGCCGCAGCCGCAACCCATTCGCGCGACATGGCTGTACAAAACCGGCCATGGCTGTTCGGGTCTGATGGGTCCAGCCCGCTGGACCGTGCGCGCCGCGTTGGTTTTCCGGGACGCCTTTTGGGTGAAAATATCTCGGAATCATTCGAGTCCGAACTGCAAACCCTTGGTGCCTGGATGGCACAGCCAGACACGCGCGCAGTGATCCTTGAGCCTGACGCGCGTTTTATGGGATTTGCATGGTATCAGGAAGAAGAAGCAAAGCTTTGGTGGACGCTGAACATGGGCAGCGACCCAGAGGTCAGCCAACCGATCGTAGGTCTTGCGTTCTAAGCGTAAATATAGATCAGCGTTCCGGTGTTCACCATCGCGTAGACCTCATCCATTTCCTGATTGGTGACTGCGATACAGCCCCATGTCCAATCTGGTGTGCGTTCCCACACCGGCGGGGTGCCGTGGATGAAGATATCACCGCCAGGCTTCACACCCTTTGCACGGGCGTATGCGATATCGGCTGCATTAGGGTATGAAATGCCGAGCGACAGATGAAAGGAACTATTCGGGTTGCGCCGATCAATGCGGTACCCCCCTTCAGGGGTGCGGCCATCGCCTTCCTGCACTTTGTGACCTACCGGCTGAAAACCAAGTTGCACGTTATAGGACCGCAGCAAGCTGCGATGATGCAAAAGCTGCATGACGCGCTGTTCTTTCAGCACCTGAATACGGGTGACTTCCGGCCCGGTATATGTAGGCAACTGTCCAGTGCAGCCTGCAATGCCGAATGCAGCTGACCCTGCAATCATGGAACGTCGTGAAATCATAATATCTGCCCATCGTTACGGGCTGCGCCGTTTCGTTCTGATTACACCAAATAGCGCCATCGCAAAAGAAAACCTGACGTTACAGGCGTCATTTCCGCGTGAATGATGCAACAACCTCGACATGGGCTGACCAACGGAACTGATCAACGACCTGAACCCAAGGCATTTCAAAGCCCGCATCGACCAAACTACGCGCATCCCGCGCGAAGGTGACAGGGTTACAGGAAACCATTGCGATTGTGTTGATGTCTGATTTCGCCAGCGTTTCGATCTGCGCCTCTGCCCCCGCGCGCGGTGGGTCAATCACCGCCGCATCGAATTGGCGCAGCTCATCCGCCTCTAACGGCCGGCGAAACAGGTCGCGCGTTTCTGTCGTGACGCGCCGCAATTGATGACCGTCGCGCCAACCACGATCTAGCGCATCCAGCATTGCCGCTTCGCCTTCGACTGCATGCACCTCGGCCCGTTTGGCCAAAGGCAGCGTGAAGGTGCCGCAACCGGCAAAAAGGTCGATGATATGCGCAGCTTTGCCGGTGATCTCTTCTACACCGGCCAGCAATGTTGCCTCGCCATGTTTGGTCGCCTGCAAGAATGCCCCCGGCGGCGGCACCACACCCGTTCCGCCGAAATCCTGCTTGGGCGGGTTGATCATAACGACAGGTTCATCGTTCCAAACCAAACGAAACAGGCCAAACTGATTGGCCAGCGCCGCAAGTTCGATGCGCAACTGCGGTGTCAGCGCTTTATCGGTTTCAACCAAGACGTCCGCTTCGGTGACAGTCAGATCAATCTCGCCCTTGCGCGAACAGGCCAGAACGGTCAGTGCCTCAAGTGCTGGAAAGCTGGCAATCAGGCTGGGCGTCAGCAATTGGCAATCCGGCACCTGCACCAACGTATCAGAAGCACGCGTATGAAACCCCACCATCGCGCCCTTTTTGGTCCGGCGGCCTGATAGTTTCGCCCGCCTACGTGACTGCGCAGGCGAGGTCGCAATATCGCGGAAAACAGTGTCTAAACCTCGCGCCTGGACAGCTTTGACGACGATATCCTGTTTCCAATCTGCGACAAATGCATCCGTCGCATGCTGCATCGCGCAGCCGCCGCAGGATTTGAAATGGCGGCAAGGTGCCGCGACCCGATCGACCGACGGGGTCACGATCCGCACAGTGCCATCCTGTGCGACATCCACCTCTTCCCCTGGCAGGACACGCGGCAAGAGCGACTGCCCATCAGAGGCACGCCCCATCCCCAGATGGGTCAGGCTTTCAATGGTCAGCATTTATTCCGCCGCATCTTTCACGTTGATGAACCCACCAGATTGGCGGTTCCAATAGCGTGCATAAAGCCCTCCTTCCGCCAGCAGCGCATCGTGGGTTCCTTCTTCGACAACGCGGCCGGCGTCAAGCACGACAATGCGGTCCATACGCGCCAAGGTGGACAGGCGGTGGGCAATGGCGATCACGGTCTTGCCCTCCATCACAGACTCTAGCGCGCCTTGAATGGATGCTTCGACTTCTGAGTCCAGCGCGCTTGTCGCCTCATCCAGCACCAGAATGGGCGCGTCCTTCAAAATAGCGCGGGCAATCGCGATGCGCTGGCGTTGTCCGCCAGAGAGCTTCACTCCACGTTCACCCAGATAGGCATCATACCCGATCCGCCCTTTGTGATCCTTGAGCGTGATGATGAATTCATGCGCCTCGGCCTGTTGGGCTGCCGCTTCAATCTCTGCCTGCGTCGCATCGGGTTTGCCGTATTTGATGTTGTCGCGGGCCGAGCGGTTGAACATCGCCGTTTCCTGCGTGACCATCGCAATCTGGCGGCGCAGACTTTCTTGGGTCACGCCTCTTACATCGGTGCCGTCGATCTGGACGCTGCCGTCCTCGGCATCATAAAGCCGCAGAAGCAAAGCAACCAAGGTCGATTTACCTGCGCCAGATGCACCGACCAGCCCCAGCTTTTCGCCCGGTTGTACTGAAAGGCTTACGTCGTTCAGGCCGCCCGGGCCGCCGCCGTAGCTGAATGACACGTGATCCAGCTGAATGCTGCCCTGATCTGCCACCAAATCTGCGGCATCAGGCGCATCGGTCAGCGTATGCGCGGGGCTAAGCGTATGCATCGCGTCCTCAACCTCGCCCACATTCGCGTACATGCCCATCAGCGTGAAACTGACCCAGCCGGTCATTTGCGCTAAGCGCAGCGAAATTGCACCGGCAGCAGCGATATCGCCGGCCGAAGCCGACCCAACGCTCCAAAAATAGAGGGTCATACCCACCAGTAGCACTGGCAACAGCCCGCCCAGCGCCATCAGCCAAAAGCGGAAAGAGGCGGATAACCAGCCGTATTTGACCGCAGTGCCCCAGTAATTCTCCATCGCGTCAATTGCGGCGCGGTCTTCATGGTCGTCATGGGCAAACAGCTTGACCGTTTTGATATTGGTGATCGTATCAACCACCTGCCCGGTCACCATCGCCCGCGTCGCAGCCCGCGCCTTGGACCGTTCGCGGATACGTGGCATGAAGAAACGGATCATTAATATGTAGGCAATTGCCCAGACTGCCAGCAGGCCCGCAGACCGCGCATCAATCGTGAAGAGCATGATCACCGATCCAACAAGCGATGCGAGGGCAAAGGCGACCGTGTGGATCATGTCGACGATCAAGTCAGTCGTCGCACGTGCCGCCTGCATCTGCTTTTGCGCAATACGCCCGGCAAAGTCATCGTCAAAGAAGGTCACGGATTGGCCCAGCGAGTGACGATGCAAGCGGGACAGGATCAGGTTGCCCAAAGACGGACCGACGGCAACAGCCTGCATCACACCAGAAATACCCAGTATGACCGGGCGCAAAACAATGAAAAACACAGTCACGCCCAGCAAAAGCAGCACGTTTTCGGAAAAATACCCTTCGCCAGATGACGATAAGGCTGCATCAATCACCCAGCCCAGCATCAGGGCCGTGGCCACCTCTAGCGTGCCCGCCAAAGCAGACACTAACCCAGCCCAAAGCGTGACTTTTGTGCTACCTTTTAAACACCACCGCAGGAACGCCATCAGGGTTTGCGGCGGTGGTCCTTCGGCAGGTTCAAAAGGGTCAATCCAGCGTTCCGGGGTCATTCAGCTACCTTGTGGCTTTGCCCCAGAAAGCCCCCTGATTGGCGCGCCCAGAACCGTGCATATTGTCCATTTGCCGCCAGCAGCGCGTCATGTGTCCCATCCTCGATAATGCGTCCTTGATCCATCACGATGATCCGGTCCATCTGGGCAATCGTTGACAGGCGGTGCGCGATAGCAATGACGGTCTTGCCTTCCATCATGCCATAAAGCGTCTGCTGAATAGCGGCCTCAACCTCACTATCTAGGGCGCTGGTCGCCTCGTCCAAGAGCAGGATGGGCGCGTCTTTCAGGATCACGCGCGCGAGGCTGATCCGCTGGCGCTGTCCACCCGAAAGTTTTACGCCACGTTCACCGACGCGAGCGTCATAACCTTTGTTTCCTTCATTGTCTTCCAATCCAAGGATAAACTCATGCGCTTCGGCCTTTTGTGCCGCCGCGATCATTTCGTCCTCGGACGCTGCCGGATTACCATAAAGAATGTTTTCCCGCACTGACCGGTGCAACAATGCACTATCCTGCTGAACCATCCCAATGACACTGCGCAAGCTATCCTGAGTCGCAAACTTGATGTCCTGTCCATCGATCAGGATTTGGCCTTGCTCGACGTCATAGAACCGCAGCAATAGCTTAACCAGCGTTGACTTACCTGCACCGGATTGGCCGACCAGCCCCACCTTTTCACCCGGCGCGATGGTCAGAGTGACGTTATCCAATCCACCAGTTTTCTTGCCATAGTGGTGGGATAGAGACTGAATCTCGACCAGACCACGCGAAATCGCTAGCGGCGCAGCGTTCGGTTGATCTACCAAGGTCACAGCCTGCGAGATGGTCTGCATCCCTTCCTTCACGACACCCAATTCGCGGAAGAAGTCGGTCATCGCCCACATGATCCAGCCGGACATGGCATTCAGGCGTAGCGCCAGCGAGGTCGCGACAGCAACAACGCCAACAGAAGCAGCCCCTTGCATCCATAACCAGATTGACCAGCCAACAATACCCACAACAAGGATACCATTCAGCAGCATCAGCCCGGCATCCATGATGGTATAAAGCCGCATTTCCACTTGGAACGTGCGTCGCGCCTCTTCGATCGCTTCCTTGGCGTAGTCGATTTCGCGGTCGTGATGCGCAAACATCTTAACCGCATGGATGTTAGTATAGCTGTCCACAACGCGACCTGTGACAGCGCTCCGCGCATTCGATGCCGCCTCTGACGCGGGGGTGATCCGCGCAATGACCCAACGCAGCAAGAAGATGTAGGGCACAAGCCACAGCATAAGCGGTACAAGCAACCGCACGTCGGCCTGCCCCAGCAGGACCGCCGCTGCGACCACATAGGCGACCGCGAATGTCAGCGCATCAAATAGCTGGAATACAACAGCCCCCGCCGCAGGCGGCGTTTGCATGATCCGGTTGGCGATACGCCCCGCAAAGTCATCCTCGAACCACCCGACTGACTGGCGCAGCACATGGCGGTGCGCACGCCAGCGGACCAGCGTGCCAAAGTTCGGCAGGATCGTGTTGTTCAGCAGCATGATCTGCAGCATGTGCACCGCAGGACGCAGGGTGAGGATCAGAACCGCGACCAGAATAAACTCCGCCCCGTTTTGTACCCAAACCTGCGCCGGGGTTCCGCCTGACAGGATATCAATCAAACGTCCAAGGTAGCCCAGCAACCAAATCTCAACGATTGCAATGATGATCGCGGTAATGCCCGTAACCCAGAACACAGCTTTAAACGGTTCTGCGTAGTCTCGCAGAAACGGATAGAGCCGCTTAGGCGGCGTGTCGGTCTCTTTGTATGGCACATAGGGATCGACAAGACCTTCGAAAAATCGAAACATCGGCTTGCCTCTTGGGGTTATACCCCAGCTATAGCAAAGCTTGTGTCAGAGAAAAAGCAGTACTGAAAAACCAACCAGTGCACGCGCCATGATGCGCATAAAGACGCGCCATGCGGTGGTGTTGGTCAGCAGGTAAGACAGCAAGCTGCCTGCAAGCGCCCAAAACGTACAGACACCAAGGTTGATCGTCGAAAATGTTGCCGCCAATGATATCGCCTGTTGCGCCGGTGCAAGCGTTGCAACATAGGCCGTCGCGCTCAGCGCCACGGCCCAGACTTTGGGGTTCACCCATTGGAACAGCACGGCCTCAATGAAGGTGAAGGGCCTGTCAGTGTCCTTCTTTTTCGCGGGATCAGCACGCCAAAGGTTGTACGCCATCCATAGGATCCAAAGGCTTGCCACCACCTTCAGCACAAGGCCCAGCGCCGGTTGTGCCGTGATCAATGTGCCGATCCCGATGCCCGTCACGGCCGCGATAACGCCGACACCCAGCGCAACCCCGACGATATGTGGGATCGTGCGCTGGAACCCAAAACGCGCGCCTGATGCGGTGATCAAAATCACGTTTGGACCGGGTGAGAAGAGGCCAAAGAAGACAAAGCCTATAAGGGGCAGGAATTCAGTCAAGCAGCTCTGCCTTCGTCAATGTAAAGCCAGAACTGATCCACCGCGCCTCTGCCTTTTTCAAAGCGATGCCCAGCGCAGGGCCGTTTAAGGTTGGCATCAGGTCAGCAGCCTTCAGGGGGAAGACCTGTTTTGCTGCATGGTGGATTTCCTCCAGTTCCGCACGTCGTACTGGCTGGCTCAAGCTCGCCGCTTCAAAAAGAAGGGCGTCCAGCCCGGCATCAACACCAAAACGATAGGCGAGTTCGACAGGCGACGCGCCGCTGTTTATCTGCTCTAGCTGCCGTATTTGGGCATTGGACAAACGCAGGCTTTCCGTAGGTTCACCACCCAGCAGGGCCAACCGCAGCATAAGTCGCGGTGCTAAACCTGCCTCTTGTTCAAGATGCACCAAAGTCGCTAGTGACCAGGTATTCGCCCCCGGGAGAACCTGTGCCAATGCGGCAGTGGATGCCATGGTAGCCAAAGCAGGTGCTGGGTCTGGCGCGGCAAGCAGTTTCAGCAGCTCTGCGGTGACCCGCTCGGCCGAGAGTGAATGCAAACCTGCGATGTTTTCAGCGCAGGCCGCGAGCCCGTCGGCATCCGGCCCTTCGCTAACATCGCCGTACCACGCATAAAACCGAAAGAACCGCAGGATACGCAGGTAATCCTCTTTGATGCGGCGATCGGCGTCTTCGATAAAACGTACCCGCCGTGCTTGCAGGTCCGGCAGACCACCCAAGGGATCAGCAATTTCACCATCAGGTCCTGCATAAAGTGCATTCATCGTGAAATCACGCCGGCGGGCGTCAGCTGTGATGTTGTCGGAGAAGGCGACAGTGGCGCGTCTGCCATCGGTGGCGATATCCCGGCGAAAGGTTGTGATCTCGAAGGGGATGTCATTCGCGACAAGGGTCACCGTGCCGTGGTCGATACCGGTTGGGATCGCGTGAATGTTGGACGCTTTCGCAAGCTTCATCACAGTTTCTGGCGTGGCGTCGGTGGACAGGTCCAAATCGGCAACAGGTTCATGCAGCAGTTCGTTACGCACGCAGCCACCCACAAACCAAGCCTGAAACCCCGCATCAGTCAGGAGCTTGCACACCTTTTGCGCAGCATCGTCTTGCAACCAAGAAGCAGAAATGCGGGTCATGCCATCCGCTCGGCGAAGGCACGCAGGATGCGCGCCGTCGCACCCCAAATGTAGTAAGGGCCGAAAGGGACGGTGTAATAGAGCCTGCGGCGGCCCTGCCAGCGACGACCTTCGATCAGATAATTTTCGGTGTTCAGCAGATGGGCAAGCGGGACTTCGAAGACTTCACTGACCTCGCCAGCCTCTGGAACAGGATCATAGTGACCCGCGATCAGGCCCAGAACGGGCGTCACTTGATAACCCGTGACCGTTTGATGCGGTGGCAGATGACCAAGCACATCGACAATACCGGACGGTAGGCCGATCTCTTCACGCGCTTCGCGCAACGCGGCGTCTGACAGGGTAGGGTCGCCCGGGTCTTGTTTGCCACCCGGAAAAGCAATCTGGTCAGGGTGATGTTTTAACCGAGCGGAGCGTTTGGTCAGGATAACAGTCTCTAACTCTGCCCGAATGCCTAAAAGTACCGCGGCTGGGGTCAGCTTACCTTCAGGCACTTTCGCATCTGCATTCAGGTCAAAATCAGAAGACGCGCCGCCCGGTTGGGCCAGCGCGTCTTCCAGTCTTTGGCGTAGGTCAGGCACTGGCATCCTTGGCCTCGAACCCCAGCGTCTCGGGCGCAAATGTATAATGCGCGCCGCAGAACTGACAGTCAGCCGTCACAGTACCTTCGATCGTCACCATCGTCGCGATTTCCTTGGCGGAGTAGATCGACAGGCTTTGGCGCACCTTATCCGCAGAACAGCTGCAACCGAATTTGATCGCCTGCGCATCATAAACGCGGGGCTCTTCTTCGTGGAAGAGGCGCACCAGCAGATCGGTCGGGGAAACGGGCGGTCCAATCAATTCCAGCTCATCCACCGTATCCAGCAACACATTCGCGCGGTTCCAGTTTTCACCTTCATCGGCATCAAGAATATCACTGGCATCCAGCAAACCTTCCTCGCCCGATCCGCCTTCGCCCGTTACATGGGGCGAGGCTTTGGGCATATGCTGCAACATCACGCCACCTGCACGCCAATGGGTGCCCTCACCGGGCAGTTGCGACAGGCCATGTGTCAGCTGAAACCGTGTCGGCAATTGTTCGGATTGCGCAAAATACGTCTCTGCACAGGCAGAAAGTGATCCACCTGCAATTGGCGTGATCCCCTGATAGGGGGCCATGTCCTGACCCTGATCAATCAGAATGGCGAAATACCCATTGCCCAATTGGCTGAAGGGATCCGCGCCCTCATCCAATGTTTCAGCATCATATGATGCATAGGCACGGATACGGGCGGGCTGACCATCTTCGGTCGGACCATAGTAATCCGTTGCGATCAACCGCGCGGGGCCAGAGCCGCGCACCTGCAACGACAGCTTCCACCGCAGCTTGATGGTTTGCCCGATCAGGGCCGTTAGCAAAGCCATTTCCGCCACCAGCCCTTCGATTATGGGCGGGTAGTTGTGCTGCTTGAGCACCTGTTCCAACACGCCATCCAGCCGCGCCACCCGGCCACGGATGTCGGATGCATCAAGTTGAAATGGCAGGACGGTGTCGTCCCAGGCGATTTGGGTGCCCGTGGTCATGGTCTTTCCTAACACGTTTCGGGGTGGCATACCGCGCCTATATAGATGGGGCAAGGTGGCGTCCAAGGGGGCAAGCTATGATCAGACGTTATGGCGAGGTGCCGGTAAGCGGGCAACGGTACAAACACCGGGCCGGCGTTTACGCAGTTTTGCCCTTGAATGGAAAGCTGCTGCTGACCTATCAGGGTGATCCGCATTTTGAGATTCAATTGCCCGGTGGTGGGATTGATCCGGGCGAGCATCCGTTGAACGCGCTGCACCGCGAGGTGTTTGAGGAAACGGGTTGGCGGATTGCCGCGCCGCGCAAGCTGGGGGTATTTCGGAGGTTCACCTTCATGCCGGAATACGACATGTGGGCGGAAAAACTGTGCCATATCTATCTGGCACGGCCGGTGCGGCCACATGGGCCACCGACGGAACCGGGGCATATAGCGCTTTGGTTGGAACCAGAGGATGCGGTGCGTGAGTTGTATAATGATGGGGATGCGGATTTTGTGTCGGCATTGATGGTGTAAGGGGCTTTGCCCCCGTCACTGCGCTCCTCCCCCAGGATATTTATGGGCCAATAGTAGACAGGGCTGCAGCACTTCTTGCCCCTGTTGGGAAAAACCGTTATCGCGCGGATCGAAAGACATTGACGCAAAGGCGCACCCTCACGACCGCTCCGAAGACAGTTGTGCTGGCCTATTCCGGCGGCCTTGATACCTCGATCATTTTAAAATGGCTGCAGACCGAGTATAACTGCGAGGTCGTGACCTTCACCGCTGATCTGGGTCAGGGGGAAGAACTGGAGCCTGCCCGCAAGAAGGCCGAGATGATGGGTGCGACAGGCATCTATATTGAGGACTTGCGCGAAGAATTCGTCCGCGACTTTGTTTTCCCGATGTTCCGGGCCAATGCGCTTTATGAGGGTCTATATCTGCTGGGCACATCCATCGCACGCCCGCTGATTTCCAAACGTCTGGTCGAGATTGCGGCCGCCGAAGGTGCTGATGCTGTGTCACATGGTGCGACCGGCTAGGGTAACGATCAGATCCGCTTTGAACTCGCCGCCTATGCACTCAATCCTGAGATTAAGGTTGTTGCCCCTTGGCGCGAATGGGATTTGGGCAGCCGGACCAAGCTGATCGAGTTTGCGGAAAAGCATCAGATCCCGATTGCAAAGGACAAACGTGGCGAAGCGCCCTTTAGTGTGGATGCCAACCTGCTGCACACCTCGTCCGAAGGCAATGTGCCGGAGGACCCGGCAGAAGAAGCGCCCGACTACGTCTAGCAGCGTACTGTTTCGCCGGAGGAGGCCCCGGATACGCCCGAAATGGTCGAAATCACCTTTGAACGTGGTGACGCCGTTGCGATCAATGGCGAGGTGATCTCGCCGGCGACCGTTCTGACCAAACTCAATGAACTTGGTGGCAAACATGGCGTCGGGCGGCTTGATTTGGTGGAAAATCGCTTCATTGGGATGAAGTCACGCGGCATCTATGAAACACCTGGCGGCACTGTTCTCTTGGAAGCGCACCGCGGGATCGAACAGATTACGCTGGATGCGGGCGCTGGGCACCTGAAAGACAGCATCATGCCGCGCTATGCGGAACTGATCTACAACGGTTTCTGGTTTTCGCCCGAACGGGAAATGCTGCAAGCCCTGATCGACAAAAGCCAGGAACATGTCAGCGGCACAGTCCGCGTGAAACTCTATAAAGGGTCGGCAACAACAGTTGCGCGCTGGTCAGATCAGACGCTTTACTCGGAAGAACATGTGACTTTTGAGGATGACATGGGCGCCTACGACCAGTCGGATGCGCAGGGGTTCATTCAGTTGAATGCATTGCGGCTCAAGCTGTTGGCGGCGCGGAATCGGAAAGGCTGAGATCACAGGGGGCTTTGCCCCCGGCGCTCTGCGCCTCCCCCAGGATATTTTTGGGCCAATAATAACAAGGCCGTTTCAGAGTTTGGCAGACCTGAGCATTTCATAGAGTGGGAGCGCTTGCTCCAGGATGTCTCGCTGAGCATCATCGACCTCAGGCAACGGCCCTTCTGCCCCTGCGAACCCCGTACTTTGATGCACGGCGCCATACCAATGTGCGGCCCAGATGCCATCATGCGCGCGCGGCCCGGCAGGCCATGACAGCATGGCGGGATCGAAGGACAGGTCGATGGCCTTACAAAGCTTGCGCAGCATACCTTCCGGATTGGCGCGGATGTCCGCGCTGTCGATGACAAGGCCGCCGATCTGGTCGTGCAGTGCCGCCTGTTGCGCAAAACCGATGTCTTCAAGCGACATCTCATCCCGCTTCGCCCCATAGCTGGCGATCACCCGCGCCGGGTGGCGGATCAGGTGGAGGTTGATGCAGTCCTTGGTCCATTCCAGCGGAAAGCCATCAATCATGTGATGGGGCATGTGTTTCATGTAGAAATGTGGCTTTTGGGCTGGGATAGTGTCTATGCAACGCTCTGCAACGACTATTGGATCAGCCTCATGCGTCGCGATAATCTCATCCCGCATTGGATGATCGGCACCCGTTGCTTTGAGGTAAGGCGCATAGAAGGGCTCGTCCCATATGGCAAAGTCATCCCGGTTCCCGAAGGCATACATCATCGCAGTCGACAGGTTGCGCGGGCCGGACCACATGGCGATCCTCATGCGCGATCAACCAGGTCTTTGTAGAGGTCGCGCAGGCGTTTGGTCATCGGCCCAAGCTCACCAGTGCCGATCGTGCGTCCGTCAATTGTACTGACGGGCGTTTGCGCCCCGAAAGTGCCGGTAAGGAAGGCCTCATCCGCAGAATAGGTATCGACCAAGCTGAAATTTCGCTCAAACACCGGAATGTCGTTACCTCGGCAGAGGTCGATCACCTTTTGCCGGGTGATACCGTTCATGCAGTAGTCGCCCGTACTGGTCCAAACCGCCCCATTACGCACGACAAAGAAGTAGCAGGCGGTCGTCGTGTGCACGAATCCATGCACGTCCAGCATCAGCGCCTCATCCGCACCCGCCTTTTGCGCGGCGATGCAAGCCAGGATGCAATTCAGCTTGGAGTGGCTATTCAGTTTGGGGTCTTGCGTCATGGGCAGGCCGCGCTGATGCGGAACGGTGGCAAGCGCGATGGGGCGCGGGATTTTGGGCCGTGAATGTTCCATGATGATCACGAAGGTGGGCCCGGATTGCGACAGGTTGGGGTGCTGGAATGGCCGCACCTTAATGCCGCGGGTGACCATCAGGCGCGCATGGGCATCTGTGGTCATGCCATTTGCCTGTTGTGTCTCTAACACCGCTGAAATGACCCCTTTTCGGTCCATCCCGATATCAAGATCAATGGCTTTCGCCGCCGCGAACAGACGGTCAATATGTTCGTCCATGAAGGCCCATTTCCCGTCATAGAGCCGCAACCCTTCCCACACGCCATCGCCCAGCATAAAGCCGCTGTCATAAACGCTGACCACTGCGTCACGTTTGGACACGATGCGCCCGTCGACATAAATCAGGATGTCTTCGTTGCGGCCATCATCTTCGGCCTGATGGGTGGTGACTTCTGTCATATGCTGTCTTTCTTCGATAAACGCCCTGCCTGTACATCACAGCTGAAACGCTTGCACCTCTGACAGATCGGGGATCACATCGGCGGTGCCATGGCGCGTGACCATCAGTGCTCCGGCTTTCGTGGCCTGTTTGATGGCCTGCGCCATTGGCATACCGCGATCCAGCCCTGCCAGAACATAGCCGGTGAATGTGTCGCCTGCCCCGGTGGTATCGACAGGGTCGACCTTGATAGCAGGGAAATGGTCTTGTCCGTCTGTCCCATACCAATCAGCGCCCTCTGACCCGCGTGTCATAATGACATCGCGCACGGGCAGGTCGTCGGGGGCCTGACCTGTAGCGGCTTGCAATTGTGCGGCCTCAACCGCGTTGAGGATTAGGAAATCAAGGTATGGCAACACGGCCTGCACACGGTCTGCGTCAAAGGGTGCGGCGGCGTAGGCAACCCGCAAACCCAGTTTCTTACCCAGCTCTGCGGCGGTGCGTTGCAGATTGGTTTCGTTTTGGATGACCAGCCAATCACCCGTTTCCGCCTCGGCCATTGCGGCCTGCAGGGTGACTTGCGGGATTTCGGCATTGGCACCCGGATGCAGGACGATTGCGTTTTCGCCTTCGGGGTCCACCATAATGATCGCTTGCGCCGTTTCAGTGTCTAACACAGCGATATTGCGCGTATCGACGCCGTATTCGAGCAAGCGTTGAATAGCCCAGCGCCCGTCTTCGCCGACAGCCCCGATATGGTGAACGCGGGCAGCGGCACGCGCGGCCGCAACAGACATATTCGTGCCTTTCCCACCCAGAAAGACCTGCCGTTCCGTCGACGAAAGCGTCTCACCCGGCGCGGGGATATGCGGAACACGATAGACAAAGTCCGCGCTGATAGAGCCGAGATTCCAGATCGCCATCAGTCAACCTTGCAGGCGGCGATCACGGCCATGTTCATGATGTCATTAACTGTCGAGACTGTTGAACAGATCTGGATCGGTTTCCCGATACCCGAAAGGATCGGCCCGATCACAGTTGCTCCTGCCATTTCTTGCATCAGCTTGACCGAGAATGAGGCAGAGTGCCGGGCTGGTACAACCAAAACATTCGCGGGGCCAGTCAGCCGCTGAAACGGATAGTTTTCCTGCGCTTGCGCATTCAGCGCGACATCGACGGTCATTTCACCTTCGTATTCAAAGTCAGCCTTACGTTCATCCAATACGCGCGGGGCTTTATGCATTTTTTCAGCCCGTTCTGACACAGGATAGCCGAAAGTCGAGAATGACAAGAAGGCAACCCGCGGTTCCAACCCCAGTTCACGGGCGACAGCGGCGCCACGCTCTGCAATATCGGCCAGATCGTTTTCATCGGGCCATTCATGCACCAATGTATCGGAAATCAGCACGATCCGGCCATTGTGCAAGACAGCGGTCACACCAACGGCCCCATCATGGGGTTCAGCATCAAAGACGTGATTGATCAATTCCAAGATATGCGCAGATTTCCGGGTGGCGCCGGTCACCATCCCGTCCGCATGACCATGCGCAAGGATTAATGCCGCAAAAACATGCCGGTCGCGGGCGGCGAGCCGATGCACATCCTGCGCATCAAACCCTTTGCGTTGCAGGCGGTTGTAAAGGAAATCCTTATAGGTATCCAAATGCGGGGTCGTGGCCGCATTTACGATTTCCAGCTCGTCATATGCCTCTGGCAGGCCTTCAATGGCCAGCTTTTCTTTCACATCATCCTCACGCCCGACAACCAGCGCTTTACCCATGCCGGACCGTTGGTACATCACAGCAGCGCGCAAGACGCGTGGATCGTCGCCTTCGGCAAATACCACAGTGGATTGGTTGGCGCGCGCGCGGGCATTCAGGCTGCGCAAGATCGACTGCGTCGGATCCATGCGAGACTTCAGCGAGAGTTCGTAAGCGTCCATATCCACGATTGGGCGGCGCGCGACGCCTGTTTTCATGCCTGCCTGCGCAACCGCAGTTGGGATGCGGTGAATCAAGCGCGGATCAAACGGCGTAGGGATGATGTAATCACGGCCAAAGGACAGCTCCCGGCCGTAGGCCATGCCGACCTCGTCAGGCACATCTTCCCGTGCCAGGGCGGCGAGCGCTTCGGCACAGGCGATCTTCATTTCGTCGTTGATGGCGCGGGCATGAATGTCTAACGCACCGCGGAAGAGGTAAGGAAACCCAAGGACGTTGTTGACCTGATTAGGATAATCGCTGCGCCCGGTGGCAACGATGGCGTCTTCACGCACGGCATGGGCATCTTCGGGTGTAATCTCGGGATCAGGATTGGCCATCGCGAAAATAACAGGGTTTGGGGCCATGTTAGACACCATTTCCTGCGTCACCGCCCCTTTGGCGCTGACCCCTAGAAAGACGTCGCACCCCTTCATGGCGTCATCCAACGTGCGCGCTTTGGTGTTGGCGGCATGGGCTGATTTCCATTGGTTCATCCCCTCGGTCCGGCCTTGGTAGATGACACCTTTGGTATCGGCCATGATGCAATTGTCATGTTTGGCGCCCATCGCCTTGAGCAACTCAAGGCAAGCAATGCCTGCGGCTCCGGCGCCATTGAGCACGATCTTCACGTCTTCGATCTTCTTGCCGGAAAGATGTAGTGCATTCAGCAGGCCCGCGGCGCAAATCACGGCCGTACCGTGCTGATCATCGTGAAAGACAGGGATGTCCATTTGCTCTTTGAGTGTTTGTTCGATGATGAAGCACTCAGGCGCTTTGATGTCTTCCAGGTTGATACCGCCAAAGGTGGGGCCCAGCAGCTTGACAGCCTTGATGAACTCGTCCGGGTCTTCGGTATCCAGTTCAAGGTCGATCGAATTCACATCGGCAAAGCGCTTGAACAGTACGGACTTGCCTTCCGTCACCGGTTTGCTGCCCAGCGCGCCAAGGTTGCCAAGGCCTAGGACGGCTGTTCCGTTTGAGATTACTGCGACCAGATTGCCCTTATTGGTATAGTCATAGGCGGTTGAAGGGTCCTCAGCGATCTCCTCACACGGGATCGCCACGCCGGGGGAGTAAGCCAGCGACAAGTCGCGCTGCGTCGTCATCGGCACAGTGGCCTGAATTTCCCATTTGCCAGGGCTTGGCTGCATGTGAAATTCCAGCGCATCTTCGCGTGTGAGTTTATTCTTGGACATTCTTTTCCCCCTGTTAGACCACAAGACATAGCGGGTTCCGACATCAACCCGCAACGGGTTCATTTCAGGGTTTCGCCGCTATTCTGGCCTGCTAATGTGCGCGGGATGATCCGGGGGGATGCATGAGCAGCACCAAAAGCACCACAACGCCCATGATGGCGCAGTATCTGGAGATCAAGGCCCAGCATCCAGATGCTTTGCTGTTCTACCGGATGGGCGATTTTTATGAGATGTTCTTTGATGATGCTGTCGCTGCCGCCGAGGCGCTGGATATTGCGCTGACCAAGCGCGGAAAGCATGATGATCAGGATATTCCGATGTGCGGTGTGCCGCATCATGCGGCAGAAGGCTATTTCCTGACGCTGATCCGCAAAGGGTTTCGCGTGGCTGTCTGCGAACAGATGGAAAGCCCGGCAGAGGCGAAAAAGCGCGGCTATAAGGCCGTTGTGAAACGCGAGGTGGTGCGGCTGGTCACGCCGGGCACTTTGACCGAAGATTCCTTGCTGGATGCGCGGCGGCATAACTTTCTGGCTGCGTTTCATAAGGTGCGGGATGATGGCGCGCTGGCTTGGGTCGATATCTCGACCGGGGCGTTTCACGTCATGCCGTGTTCGGGCGCGCAATTGGGGCCGGAACTGGCGCGCCTGACCCCGCGCGAGGTGATCGTTGTAGACGGGAATGAGGCGAGTTGGGCTGCGTTAGTGACTGATGCTGGCGCAACACTCACCACCTTAGGCGCGGCTGCCTTTGACAGCACATCAGGCGAAAAGCGACTATGCAGTCTTTATAAGGTCAGATCGCTGGATGCCTTTGGCAGCTTCGGGCGCGCAGAAATCGGCGCAATGTCTGCGGTGGCCGAATATCTGGACATCACCCAACGCGGTAACCTGCCGTTGCTGCGCCCCCCGGTACAGGAAGGCCAATCTGCGGCGATGCAGATTGATGCGGCGACCCGCAAATCGCTGGAACTGACCCACGCGATGAGCGGTGGTAAGCAAGGGTCGCTGTTGCATTGCATTGACCGGACGGTCACCGCCGGTGGTGCACGGTTGTTGGAACGGCGGTTGGCGTCACCATCGTGCAGTGTTGAGATGATCAATGCGCGGTTAGACGCACTGTCATATCTGACAGAAAACACCCGTTTGACCGAAGATATCCGCGAAGCACTGCGCGGTGTGCATGATCTGGACCGTGCTTTATCACGGCTCGCGCTGGATCGTGGCGGACCGCGCGATATGGCCGCTATTCGCAACACTATTGGGCAAGCGGCACAGCTTGCGCAGCGGTTGCCGGGCGACATGCCGCAGATCTTGGCGGAAGCAACAAAAGATCTGACAGGGCATGATGATCTGCTCGGCCTGTTAGATGAGGCTTTGATCGCAGAACCGCCGCTGTTGTCGCGCGACGGCGGGTTCATTGCGCCGGGATATGATACGGAACTGGATGAGGTGCGGACGCTGCGCGATGAAGGCCGCTCTGTCATCGCAGGCATGCAGGCCGAATTTATTGAAAAATCCGGTGTGTCGTCGCTGAAGATCAAGCACAACAATGTGCTGGGTTACTTCATCGAAACGACAGCAACGCATGCCGACAAAATGATGGCGCCGCCGCTGAACGAGACCTTCATCCACCGTCAGACAACCGCCAATCAGGTGCGCTTCACAACGGTCGCGCTGTCCGAGATCGAGACGCGTATTCTGAACGCAGGTGGGCGGGCGTTGGAGATTGAAAAGCGGCTCTTTTCCAGCCTAACTGAGGCAATAACTGCACAGGCAGGACCGCTAGGTGCCTTGGCTCGCGCCTTGTCAGAGATTGATCTGGTCGCAGCACTTGCCCATTTGGCAGTGACTGAAAACTGGGTGCGCCCCAAGGTGGACGACAGCCGCACGTTTGACATCGCGAGTGGACGGCATCCTGTGGTCGAGGCAGCGCTACAGAAAGAAGGCGCGCCATTCATCGCCAATGATTGCGGGCTGACTGACGCACCGATCTGGTTGCTGACCGGCCCGAACATGGCCGGTAAGTCAACATTCTTGCGGCAGAATGCGCTCTTGGCGATTCTGGCGCAGATGGGCAGCTTTGTGCCAGCAACCGGGGCTCATATTGGCATCGTTAGCCAGATTTTCAGCCGTGTGGGCGCATCGGATGATCTGGCGCGTGGCCGTTCGACTTTTATGGTCGAGATGGTTGAAACAGCCGCGATCCTGAATCAAGCCGATGACAGGGCGATGGTGATCTTGGATGAAATCGGGCGTGGCACGGCCACATATGACGGTCTGTCGATTGCTTGGGCGACGCTTGAGCATTTGCACGACGTGAACCGCTGTCGCGCGCTGTTTGCTACGCATTATCATGAGATGTCGGCATTGTCGGCCAAGCTGGATGGCGTGGATAACGCAACCGTGGCCGTGAAGGAATGGGACGGCGACGTGATATTCCTGCATGAGGTCAAACGCGGCACCGCTGATCGCAGTTATGGGGTTCAGGTCGCGCGTTTGGCCGGGTTGCCGCCTGTCGTGGTGGAACGGGCCAAGGTGGTTCTAGACGCGCTGGAGAAGGGAGAGCGGGAAGGCGGCGGGTCGCGCAAAGCAATCATTGATGACCTGCCCTTATTCGCGGCGACCCCTGCACCCAAACCGGCAGAGACAAAGACATCAGCGGTGGAGGAAGCGCTGAAAGAGGTCTTTCCTGATGATCTGACGCCGAAAGAGGCTTTGGCGCTGC
>ERZ1740060.389-NODE-389-length-27178-cov-9.229068_pt1 | contig 27178 bp, 10 predicted proteins | sample MGYA00581743_ERZ1740060 | MGnify/ENA primary metagenome ERZ1740060 (study PRJEB43018, sample SAMN04849235) | marine metagenome | isolation source: floating plastic debris | place: Pacific Ocean | collected 2008-08-27 | study: EMG produced TPA metagenomics assembly...
TTCTCATGGTGAGACTGACTAAGATGCTGAAAAGTTTTCTGCACCACTAAGGGCACAGGCGAGTAGATCTTCGTGATGGTCTTGATTCAAATGCTGAGTAACCCCTGCCAGCAATTTATCGGTCAAGGGGGCTCCATGCCTTGGCTGTGCAGACTCAGAACTCATTATTACTAACCTTATAAAGTAGGATTTATCCTTGCTTTTACGCAGCAGTATCGTACTGCTGCTAAGAATCAGATTTCTTTGCCAAACGGATTTTTTTCTGCGTTAAACGAACTTTTGAGTCACAAGATGACTGCAATAAGTCTGTTACGAAATCTTAGGACTTAGCCGGGGGAAAGCAGCTTTTCTTGCAGTTTTTCAAGATAAAGCTCGGTACCAATTGGGCCAGGTAGGCCTAGGCATAAATAAGCCGGAATAACGTAAACGCGCTCCGCTTGGCTCGCCTGCATAGATTGGGCGATCGCGTTTTTTTCCCACGCCTGAATTAGCGCACTACTTTGTTGCTGATCAAATCCAGTGGTCTCATCGCCACCAGATGCATCCCAGTCATAGGCAAACAGCAAAATTGAGTCGGCGGCATCGAGTTCTGGCAAGGCTTCTAAGGAAACTGCCGCTACTGCAGTGGGATCGTCACCTGTGACCCCTTCGGGATAAATCGGCTGAAAGCCCAGCTCCTGAACTAACGCGCCGCAGCGGCTGTTGGTATGGCTAACCAGGTTTAATGTCTGCATGTCTCCAGCCACAAGCATCAGGACTTGGGGATGGGTTTCGACCAATGGAGCAAATTCTGCTTGAGCCTGTTCAATACGAGCGGCTGTTTCAGTTGCCAGGGCATCAGCGCGATCTCTCAGCCCCAGCGCCTGCCCAATCGCGCTCAAGTTACTTTTACCGCCGCTGATCTCAAAGCTGACGGTGGGGGCAATGGCAGCAAGCTGCTCATACTGACCTGCCTCTACAGAGGCGGGGGCGATGATTAAGTCCGGCTGGGCTTTTAAAATCGCCTCGATTGAGGGTTGATAGGCCAAACCCACATTAATAGGTTGGGTGGTGACCCGATCGCCCAAATAAGGAATCTGCTGACTGGGATTGTCATAGTCTCCTTGGTGCAAGGCAACATGATCGCCATAGCCAGCGGGCTGCACCCCTAGAGCCAGTACCTGCTCTAGCAGATAAGGCCCCAGCACCACCACACTCTCAGGCTGGCCGCAAATCTCGGTTTTGCCCATCTCATGCTGAATGGTGCGGCAGTCAGCTGATTCAGCGAATGAGCTAGAGGTATTAGAGGGGGGCTGGTTTACGTTGTTTTGACAGGCTGAGATCAAGATCGTAGCCAAGACCAACCCCCGAATCGGCATCCTTCTGATCACGTTTATTCTGCTCCCGTTAAGGTGTCTCTTGTAGAAGCATAAAGCCCGCTAAAATTCCACCGAAACGGAGCCGACCATCGAAAAGGGCGCACCCGATACATTGTTAGAAAAGCGAGAGCTATTGGTTGATAGGGTAACGCCTTAATCTTGCAGCAAATACTTGCCTAGAACATCACCAGATTGTGAAACTACAAGCTCTTCAGTGGACAGTTGACTGAATCAATCACAGGCCCAGAAAATCACTTGACTATCGAATCCCTGACGAAGTAATTTCCCAAGCATCATCAGTATCCGTTGCACCTCCGATTTTAATTGGCGATTTTTGCTTTTGTAATCTCTAACTACTGAAGTGGGATACTGCTGTGAACGAGGTGTTTTCTAGATCTTGGCGAAGTAATGTCAAAAATTTACTCAAATTAGCGTACATAAAGAAATGATCGCCTGGAAAGAGATGTAAAGAGATACAGTGATTAGTCTGCTCTTGCCAGACCTTTAAACCCTCAAGCGTTGTCTCTGGATCTTGAAGCCCACCAAAAACAGAAATTGGACAATCTAGCGGAGCTTCAGGATTATAAGAATAAGTTTCAAATAGAGTGAAATCTGCTCGTAAAATGGGCAAGACTAGCTCTAATAATTCAGGATTTTCGAAAACTGCTGCGGGCGTACCGTTGAGATGGCGAAGCGCTGTCAAAAAATCAGCTTTAGGGAGTTGATGAATGGGAGGGGTAAGTGGCGGCAGGTGAGGGGCACATCGTCCGGAAATAAGGATTCGAACGGGTTGTAAATGATACTGCTGACGTAAAAAGCGTGCCACTTCAAAACTAATTAATGCCCCCATACTATGGCCGAACAAGGCAAAAGGTCGATCTAGGTAGGGATAAATAGCTTGTCCAATCGCCTCTACAAGCGGTTGGAGTTCGGTCAGGAGCGTTTCTTGAATTCGGAAACCTCTACCCGGCAATTCAACGGGGTATAAAGCAATATGGGGAGGGAAATGATCGCGCCAACCCCGAAAACTCAAAGTTCCAGCCCCAGCATAAGGGAAACAAAATAAGCGTAAACTTGCCGAGTCGTTGCGATCAATATTAGGAATCCAAAGGTCTTGGCGATGATGTTGCATTTCAGCTATCTGCTCGAACGGATGGATATTGAACGTTATAAAACTAGAGTTTCTCGTTCTTGCGTTGCTTCGGCTTGTGAAGTTGTCGCCAAAGACGCAATTGTTCGTTGTTCTAGTAAACTGTTAGCGAGTTGAGAAATGGTCGATTTTCCTAGAAATTTATCGATTGCTAAACGAATTTGCCAATCCGTTTCAATTTGGCTACGGAGTTCAAAGGCAATAAGAGAATCGACTAATTCTGCCAGGAAAAAATCTTTCTTGATTTTATGGGTCGGGAGTTGCAGGAGTTTGGCCAGGATTGTAATTAAGTAATTTTCAACGGTGTCTAGCTGCTCAGCGCTGGAAAGTTCTGAGAATTGCGCTAGATCGGGCATGGCGATCGCCTGCCCAGTGGGTTTCTCTCCACGAGCAGATGTCACAGGACGAGCCGCAGCATTCCACCGTCGCAGCTGCATTCCCTTGGCTCTGACCAAGCATTGCCCCTGATCATCCAACAGCATGAGATCGGCGCTGAGGGTTGCCGTTTGTTCGCGATCTGACCAATCAGTAATAGGGGTCAGAACTTTAGCGTAGACCCAGAGAGGCGCACTGTCTGCCTGGATAGGGGCGATTTGTAACTGTTGCAAGCTGAGAATAATAAAAGCATCTTGGTTTTCTTTGGGCACACAGGCGGCAAACAGTTGGAAGCAAGCATCAAAGGCTTGTAAAGGGAGATGATAATCCGGACTGGGAGTGAGCCGAGAGCGCGACAATTGACCGAGGGCTTCGCCATTTCGCCGCCAAATTGTTTCTAAAACTTGGCAACTCGGGCCAAGATCTGCCCCGAGGGAGCGCATTTGTTGATAAAACTCTGGAGCATCCCAAGACTCGCGGCAGTCCTGTCGCAACTGGGCAATGTCGATGCCGGATTCTCGAGCAAACGGCGCAGAAAAGTCGAGACGATAGTTACCCGTGATATGCGGCAGCCAATTGGAGTTGTCAGACGGCTGGCTGAAGATTTGAAACTCGCAGGTATCGTCACTTTGAGGGTTGAGAATGGCTTGCACCCGCTGGACCGGATTGGGAGAAAAGGCTAGCGGATAAGGCACAAGTAAAGCATTCCACTCGCAAATTGGGCGTTTTGCCGTCGCGATCGCGGCTTGTTGCAACATTTCCAAGTAGACGACCAAATTGGCAATCTCCTGGCCTTGCAGGCGATGATCTTTTACTAAGGGGAGGCGCTCCAAATGCCAGTAGGACTCGAACTGCACGGCAGCAAGGGGAGAAGGCAGGCGATTGCCCAATAGGGTTTCAGAAGCGGTCGATGGTTGGGTGGGCGGCGCAATGGGATAGGTTTGTCGCTCGAAGGGATAGGTGGGTAGAGAGAGAGGAAGGCGCTGCTGCCCGGCTTCCACGGCTGGCCAGAAAATATTCGCACCCCTTGCATACAACTGGCTCAAACTGCTGAGCAAGACCTGCCAATCCGCCCGTTGGGAACTCAGGGAAGGCAGCCACAACACTTTATCGAGAAGCGTTTCGGAAGTATCTCCCATGACGATCGCTACATTACACCCCGCATCTTGCAGGGTTGCGATCGCCTCTGCTGAGATTGCTGCGGAGATTAACGGCGCTTTCTCGGTTTGCGAGCAGAGTTCTTTTAAGCTCAAACGTCCCGCAGCCCAAGCTGCAACTCGTTTACCAATGCCATCGCCCGCGATCTCCATCGGTTCGATACCCCAAGCTCGCCATAGTTGCGTTAGGGCAACTTGGCAGGCGATCGTGATGGACTGGTGCAAATTGCCATCAAAGGCGATTTCCCCTTGTAAAATCGGCCGTAAAGCGGCGCGATCGCCCTCATTCATGCAGTCCAAACAGGCATCAATCGCCGCTCGGAATTGGGGGGATGTATCGTAGAGAAAACCACCCGCGATCGGCGCGGCGGGGAAGTAAAAGGCGACCTTTAATGGCTGAGTTTCGACATTGTCTCCAACCAATCTTGCACCCCACCCTTCAGGTAAAGGCTTAGCAGTTTGCTGGGCTGTGAGCATATCCTGCAGCTCCGCTCGTGTTGAAGGTAAGAGCGCGAGGCGATGGGAGAAGTGAGAACGGCCGGTATTGGCCGTAACGCAGATATCTGCCAACGGGAGTTCAGGATTAGACTGCAAATAGTCAGTTAAATCTTTAATGCGTTTTTGAAGTGCCGGGGTGCTTTTTCCCGACAAGCAGAGAATTTGCTGGGGGCGCGGTTTTGTTGCGGCGGCAATTTCTGGAGCAGATTCAACAATCGCATGGGCGTTCGTGCCGCTAAAGCCAAACGCGCTAATCCCCGCTAAAAGTGGGCCATTGGACGACCAAGGAGTCAACTGGGTGGGAATGGTGATGCCTGCGGGGTTGATACGCTCATTGAGGTGTTGCAGGTGGAGGTGAGGCGGAATTTCGCCATGTTGCAGCGCTAAAATCACTTTAATCAGCCCAGCAATGCCCGCCGCCGCTTCTAAATGGCCGATATTGGTTTTAACTGACCCGATCGCGAGCGCTTCCTGGCGCTCTTTTCCAAACACCTCGCCAATTGATCGCACTTCAATGGGGTCTCCCAACGGCGTTCCGGTTCCATGGGTTTCCACGTACTGAACGGCTTGTGGACTGACGCTGGCATTTTCTAAAGCCTTGCGAATCACTGCCTGTTGAGAAGAACCGTTGGGAACCGTTAAACCGCTACTGCGCCCGTCGTGATTGACGGCTGAGCCCCGCAGGACAGCTAAGATACGATCGCCGTCCTGGCGAGCATCAGAGAGGCGTTTGAGCACAACTGCCCCGCAGCCCTCTCCCCGTCCATAGCCGTTAGCAGCAGTATCAAACGTTCGGCAATACCCATCGGCCGAGAGGGCGTTGAGTTTGGCCATGGCCGTGGTGGTTTGAGCAGCTAACCGCAGATAAACGCCGCCAGCGATCGCTAGGGAACATTCTTGCGATCTCAAACTCTGACAAGCAAGATGCAGGGCGACGAGGGCAGAAGAGCAAGCCGTATCAATGGCGATCGCTGGCCCTTGCAAGCCCAGCCAATAGGCAATGCGTCCGGCGGCAACGCTAAGGGCATTTCCCGTAGCGGTGTAGATATCGATCTGGGAATCATCGCCAAACAGAGCAGCTCGAGAAAATTCATTCAAGCTAATGCCGAGAAACATGCCTGTGCTGCTGCCCATCAGACGATTAGGGGCAATTCCGCCCTGCTCTAAAGCTTCCCAACTGACCTCGAGGAGCAGCTTTTGTTGGGGGTCCATGGTTGCTGCTTCCCTGGGACTAATGCCAAAAAAGTCAGCGTCAAATTCATCAATGGGATCGAGAAAGCAACCCTGCTGGGGAACATGGGCTGGCGATCTCCCCCAAATTTTCTGGCGATTCTCGGGAATCTTACCCACCGCATCTTTGCCTTGGCGTAGGAGTTGCCAAAATGCGTCGGGGTTTTCAGCACCCGGAAAACGGCAGCCCATGCCCACGATCGCGATTGGCTCGTTCTTTTCACCCTCTAACGTTTCAATGCGCTTGCGCATTTCCTGTAACGCCAGACCCGCTCGTTGCAGCGGCGATAGATTTTCCGAAGATTCAGCCATTGTTATTTAACCCACGTTGTAAATTCTTGGTCGATCAGCGCCAGGAGATCGCGCTCAGAAAGTTCTTGAACCGCTTCTGCGTCCTTCGTTGCCTCAGAAACAGGGATGACTTTGTCTTCGGGAGGGGCAAGCTGTGTGAGCAAATAGTCAACTAAAGCCGCAACGGTGGGATAGTCAAAGGTCAAGGTTGTGGGTAAAACGAGGTCAAAACGATTTTGCAAGCGGTTCACCAACTCCAAAGCCATTAACGAGTCCAACCCCAACTCGAAAAAGCCGGTATTGAGATCAGACTGCATCGATTTCGCCCCAATCACCACCGCCAAATCCTGCTGTACACGCTCCAAAATGCGGTTTTGACGCTGCGCGGGAGAAATCGTTGCCCAGTTCTCTTGCCAGGTTGAATCCAAAAATGAGGATTCTGAGGACGAAACTAATTCCTCAATGAGTAGGTAACGCTTGGCATTGGGGAGTTGGCTGCGAAAGCGCGACCAATTAATTGGCAGGGCACTAATTTCGGTGGGGGCTGACTCGCTCGCCACCATCCAAGCCAGCCAGTTGAAGCCCTGCTCCAGCGCAATCGGCTCTACCCCAGAATTATTCCAGCGTTGTTGGCTGCGCTCGTCTAGCCTGGCGGCCATGCCCGATTGGGCCCAAGGCCCCCACTGCACGCTGAGACCAGGCAGTCCACGGTCGCGGCGCAGGCGAGCCAAGCTGTCTAAAAACGCATTTGCTGCCCCATAATTACCTTGACCGGGAGACCCCAACACAGCGGCGGCAGAGGAGAACATCACAAACGTATCGAGCGCCAAAGATTCTGTGTGACGATGGAGATGCCAAGCACCGCTAACTTTGGGTTTGAGTACGCGTTCAAAGCGCTCCCACTGTTGTTGAATTAATACGCCATCATCCAGCAAACCGGCTAAATGAAACACGCCCTTGAGGTTAGGCTCAAGATTTGCCAAGGTGGCAAACACCTTAGTCACATCGTCATCACTGGAAATATCGGCTTGGAAGCGATGGATGCAAACGTCTTTTGCTTCGAGACCTTGTAAAACTTTCTCTGCGCCCGCTGAAGGCGATCTCCGCCCGAGCATTGCCAAATGGCGAGCACCACGTTCAACCAACCATTGGGCCAACTGCAATCCCAAGCCACCAAAGGCACCTGTAATTAGATAGATGCCCTCCTCTGTAAAGGAAGAATGGGCAGAAGACGGTTGCCACGATCTCAGTCGTTGGCCGTAACGCCCATCTGTGCGCAATTGCAGGCGATCTTCAGGGGCGTTCGTGCCAATTTCGGCGGAGATCGCTGTGATCATGCCATCGTCGATGGTGGCAGGCAGATCGATTAGCCCACCCCATTGTTGGGGATGTTCAAGGGCAATCGTCGAGCCTAATCCCCAAAGCAGGTTTTGCTGTAAAGATGCTTTGGCAATCGGAGTTTGGGCATTTTGGGTGATCACCCAAAGACGGCAGGGAACGGTCGAGGCATGTTGGGCTAAGGCTTTAGCAAGATGGAATAGGCCCGCACAACTGGGATAGTTACAACCTTGGAATGTTTCGTTTGCGTCGAGTCCCCACAGGTAAATAATCCCTGACCATGGCTGCGATCGCATTAAGGTCGCAAAAGCCTCGGACTTTTCTGGAGCAAGGCACTGCTTACCTTCTGCATCCATGCCTTCTGCATCCATTCCCTCTGCATAAACAAGGTGAACGGTTGCCCCCAAAGCGGTTAGGCGATCGCCCAATCGTTCGCCTAATTTCTGGCGATCGCCGAGAATTAGCCAATCCCCCGACAACGGTACGGGAGCGATGGCTGCCAAGTTCTTCCATTCGCACCTATAAAGACTTTTGGGCGTAACCTCCGAGGCAGGCTCGGGCTTAGCTTCGAACCAATATCGCTGGCGCTGAAAGGGGTAAGTCGGTAAGGGGAGGCGTTGGCGGGAATAATCGCGATCGAATCCTTGCCAATTGATCGGCTTTCCAGCCAAATATAAATCGCGCAAACTCTCTAGCAAGACCGACCAGTCCCCTTGTTTGCGACGCAGGGAAGGGAGAAAAAGAGCGTCTGCCCCCATCCCGTTTTGTTTCGCTAAACCTAATAAGACGGGATGGGGCCCCATTTCCACCATGACCCGACAGCCCCATGTTTCCAGCGTTCTCATTCCCTCGACAAAGTTTACGGGTTGGCGCAAATGCCGGCACCAATAGTCAGCCTGGGCAAGTTGATTGGCAGCGGCAATCTCTCCCGTGAAATTGGAAATGATGGGAATCTGAGGCGTTTGGTAAGGGACCTTCTCCGCAACCGCTCGAAATGCCCCAAAAATCCCCTCGATTGCCTTGGAATGAAAAGCGCGTGAGAGTTGCAGTGCTCGCGTGTCAATACCTTGCTGGACCAGCTTTTGTGTAAAGGTTTCAATCTCTGTTTTCGCCCCAGAAATGACGGTATTGAGAGGACTGTTCAAGGTGGCAATCTCAACAGAACAGCCAGAACTTGCAATCGCCGCGCTGACCGTCTCGACATCGGCAAAAATTGCCGCCATGGCTCCATCTGCGGGCATCTGTTCCATCAAGTGAGCACGTTGGGCCACAAACGTGAGGCCGGTCTCCAGATCGAACAGCCCAGCCACGCAAGCCGCGACGTATTCTCCCAAACTGTGACCCATGACAATATCTGGCTCAATCCCCCAAGATATCCACAGTTGCGCGATCGCATATTCGATGGCAAAGAGGGCAGGTTGGGCGTAGAGAGTGCGATTCAGCAGCACTTCTGCTGGGTCGCTTTCAGGATACAAAACCTCAATTAGAGGCCGTTCTAAATGAGGGATCAGAATTTCATTGCAGCGCTCAAGGATTGTGCGGAACAGATGACTGTTCTGATAAAGCTGCTGGCCCATGTGTAGCGTTTGGGCTCCCTGGCCAGTGAAGAGGAATGCCGTTTTCAGGGGCGTTCGGCTGTGAACTGACACGTCAGTGCTTGCGCTATCGTTCTTCTGTTCGGCGGCAAAACCCGCTAGTTTTTGCTGCATCTCAGCCAAAGATTCAGCAATGATAGCGCCGCGTTCGGCAAAGTGAGAACGTCCAGTATTCGCACTAAAACAAAAATCAGCTAGGGAAGTATCAGGTTTTTGGGCGATCTCCTGGGCCAACCTTGTCGCCAAGTCCTGCAATGCAGCGGGGGATTTAGCGGAAAACGTAAGCAAGTGCAGGGGGCGCTCAATATCCAGCGCTGGGGTTTCGGGGGGGGTTGGCGCTTCTTCTAAAATCGCGTGGGCATTCGTGCCGCTCATCCCAAAAGAACTGACTCCGGCAAGGCGAGATCGCTCTTCAGGGACAGTCCAAGGCGTGAGATTGACCGGAACATTTAGATTAGGATTCGGCCAACCAAGGGCGGGATTAAATTCGCGCAAATGGAGGTGCGGGGGAATTTGGCGGTGCTGCATAGCCAAGACGACTTTAATAACTCCCGCAATGCCGGCAGCGGCTTCTAAATGGCCGATATTGGTTTTTACCGAGCCAAGGACGAGGGGCGTTTCTCGGGCTGCGCCAAAAACCTGCGTAAGCGCCTCGGCTTCAATTGGATCGCCTAAAGCAGTTCCTGTGCCGTGAATTTCCACATAACTGACCTTTTCCGCACTCACCCTGGATCGGTTCAAGGCCGCTTGCAACAGTTCCGCTTGGGCCAGACCGTTGGGCACAGTTAAACCGCTACTGCGACCATCGTGATTGATCGCCGACCCCCGTACCACAGCCAAAATCGAATTACCATCGTCAATCGCGTCGAACAAGCGCTTGAGCACCACCACACCACAGCCTTCACCCCGTCCATAGCCGTCAGCGGATGCATCGAAGGGCTTGCAACGACCGTCGGGGGCAAGGGCGCGCATTTGTGAGAGGACGACATGACCGTGGGGAGAGAGCATGAGATTCACGCCTCCGGCCAGGGCTAAATCACAGTCTTGAGATCGCAAGCTCTGACAGGCCAAATGGAGAGAGACCAAAGACGAGGAGCAAGCGGTATCAACCGCAAGGGCGGGACCCCGAAAACCAAACCAGTGAGATAATCGCCCCGCAGCGACACTCGCGGTATTACCCGTAAAAACGTAAGCATTGAGATTATCTGGATTTTTGGCATCAATCTGCAGTTGCCCATAATCCGAGGTATTAATCCCAATAAAAACGCCGGTTTGACTGCCAGCTAAGTCTACAGCCGGAATGCCTGCATGTTCTAACGACTCCCAAGCGACTTCAAGCAGCAATCGCTGTTGGGGGTCCATTGCCGCTGCTTCTCGGGGGGAGAGATCAAAAAAGGCCGCATCAAACCCATCGACACGATCAAGAAAATGCCCTTGCTGTGTATAGGCTTTTCCTGGTGTGGGTGTTGCTTCGTAATAACGCTCTAGGTTCCAGCGATCGACTGAAACCGTTTGTTGTGTTTCAGCGCCATTTCTTAACAGCTCCCAGAAGGCTTCAGGATCGTTGGTATTCCCTGGAAAGCGGCAGCCCATCCCCACAATGGCAACGGGTTCTGAGCGAACTGCCTCCATTGCTTTAAGTTTGCCTTGCAAATTTTCAATGGCTAACAAGGCTTGTTTTAACGGCGACATTGGTGCCGAAGAAGGCGATGGAGATGCAGCAGAAGTCATTGCAGTTGATATTGATGGTTAAGGCGGTTGGGCGTTAGCGTTCTCAATGAGTTGGCCCGAATTATTCATCAGGCAGGCGGAACGCTTGCCTGTTTGCTGCTCCGACCTACTCAAGTGCTTTGAGTTTTTCCAACAACAGCGCCTCCGTTTCTGCTTCCGAAAGTTGCTCGATCTCTTCGCGACGGTCTTGCTCCGGATCGGGAGAGACAGCAACAGGAGTAATGGGCGGACGGTCGGTTGCTAACTCCAAGATTGCGTGTAACAAATAGACGGCTAGGGCTTCAATGGTGGGATAGTTAAACCCCAGGGTTGCCGACAATGTGCAGTCAAGTCTGCTTTCGACCCGAGTTTTCAAAGTCATCATTGAAAGAGAATCAAAACCCATCTCGAAAAATCCTCGGTTGGGTTCGATATCTTCCGGGTCAGAGCGGCCTAAGACTTGAGAAAATTCCTGTTGTAGGAGCTGGATTAACAACGGCACACGATCTCCAGCCGCCACTTTTTCCAGCGCGGGTAACCAAGTCCCCCGCACTTCTGGCTCAACGGCGATTTCCTCGGAGTCTGCGGCAACAGGACTCGCACTGGTTTCTCCTTTTTTCCCCTCCAACCAGCAGCGATGGCGCTGAAACGGATAGGTGGGCAGGAGACGGCGACGACGGGAATGGCGGCCATAAAACGCTTCCCAATCGATCGTGACCCCATGTACTGACAGCTCAGCCAAACTAGCCAGCAAAGTCTCCCAATTCCCCTGCTGTCGCCGCAAACTGGGCAACCACTGCAAATCGGCTTCGGGCAGGCATTGCTGTCCCAGTGCCAACAGGGTTGAATGGGGGCCAATTTCGATCGCAATCGCCGCTTCCGACGCCACAAGGGTTTGTATTCCTGTGGCAAAACGAACCGGTTCGCAAATATGCTTCACCCAATAGTCGGGAGTGGCAATGTCTGCTGTCGCAATTTGTCCAGTGACGTTGGAGACGATGGGTAACTGGGGCGGAGAATAGGTGACGCGACGGGCGGCGGCCTCGAAATCGGCCAATATCGGTCGCATCAAAGGCGAATGAAAGGCGTGGGACACTTGCAACTTTTTACTGTCAATGTCCTGGGCGGCAAGAACTTCACTCAACGCCGCGATCTCCTCGCGAGAACCAGAAACAACTGTTTGTTGGTGACTGTTAATTGCCGCAATCGTGCAGTCGGAAGCGGCGAGTTTGAGAATGTCCGAGATCGTCCCCGCTGGCGCAAAGACAGAAATCATTTCCCCTGTCGAAGGCAGAGACTGCATCAAACGTCCCCGCTCTGCCACCAGTTTTAAGCCGTCTTCTAAACTGAATACCCCAGCAATACAAGCCGCAACATATTCGCCCAAACTATGCCCAATGACGCGATCGCAGTGAATGCCCCAAGATTGCCACAGTTTTGCCAGGGCATATTCCAGGGCAAAGAGGGCGGGCTGGGTATAGCGCGTTTCATTTAACGCCCGATAGTCGGCCTCGGCATGGTAGAGCAAATCGATGAGCGAGCGCCCCAGTAACGGGCGTAGGACCTTGTCGCAGGTATCAAGGGTGGCACGGAATAAGGGCACGGTCTCGTATAACTGTCGCCCCATATCGAGATACTGACATCCCTGGCCAGAAAAGAGAAAGACAATTTGCGGCGGGCGAGAGCTCGCCCGCCCTAGATAAATACCTGCACCATCCTCACCTCGGAGATACTGTTCTAAACGCCCTTGAATCTGGGTAACGCTCTCCCCTGCAATCGCCAAGCGGTAGCGAAATCTGGTTTTGCGAGCATTGGCGGTATAGCAGATATCGGGGAGATCATCTCCTACCACTCCAGTTAAGAAGGTTCGATAGCGATCTGCATATGCTTTTAAGGTGGAGGCTTGGCGAGCGGAGAGTGTCAGGAGGTGGAGGGAATCAGCATTGAATTCTTGAGGCTTTTCCGCTGGGGCGGTTTCTGGGATTGGTGCCTCCTCAACAATAACGTGGGCATTTGTACCGCCAAAACCAAAAGAACTGACACCTGCCCGACGGCACTCTCCATTTGCTGGCCACGTTTGGGACTTGGTGGCAATGTGGAACGGCGTCCCCTCAAAATCGATCAGGGGATTACAGTTCTGTAAATGGGGCTGCGGGGGGATTTGGCCGTGCTGAAGCACCAAAACCGTTTGAATTAGTCCAGCAATGCCGGCCGCTGCCTCTAAATGACCGATGTTGGCTTTGACCGAGCCAACCCAGCAGGGGGCTGCCGCTGTGCGCCCAGGCCCGAGTACGGATTTTAGGGCAGCCATTTCAATGGGATCGCCGAGGGATGTGCCCGTGCCGTGGGCCTGAACATAACCGATTTGCTGGGGCTGGAGTTTTGCTTGGGCTAAGGCTTTAGAAATAACCGCCTGTTGAGCCAAGCCATTGGGCGCGGTTAGCCCATTGGTGCGCCCGTCTTGGGTGACTGCCTCGCCGCGCAATATAGCCAGTACACGATCGCCATCCCGCTGAGCATCCGAGAGCCGCTTGAGTAGGACAATACCGCAGCCTTCGCTGCGAACGTAGCCGTCGGCACGAGCATCAAAGGTTTTACAGCGATCATCGCTGGCCATCATGCCGGCATCACTGAGGGCAAGGGTTATGCGGGGATTGAGAACCAGATTGGCTCCCCCGGCAATCGCTAAATCACATTCGTGCGATCGCAACTCTCGAGCGGCCAAGCGCACGGCAACCAGTGAAGCTGAACAGGCCGTATCCACTGCTAGGCTAGGCCCGCGCAAATCCAACCAATAGGAGAGACGGTTGGCGGCAATGCTGTGTGAATTTCCTGTCCCTGCGTAGGCATCGATCGCCGCGCGATTCCCTAATTGCAACCAAGTATAGTCTTGGGAGGACAGGCCGAGAAATACGCCTGTTTCACTCCCCGCAAGGGATTGGGGCGGAATCCCAGCTCGTTCCAATGCCTCCCAGGTCACCTCCATCAGTAAGCGTTGCTGGGGGTCCATCCGTGCGGCTTCAGCCTGGGAAATGCCAAAGAATTCGGGATCAAAGCGATCTATATGGGGTAAATAGCCCCCTTGACGTAGGTCGGTGGCTTCTTCCGGGAAGAGGCGATCTCGGTCGGCGGGATTATCGGTAATCGCATCTTTGCCAGCTGCCAGCAGTTTCCAGAGTTCCTCAGGATCCTTCGCCCCCGGAAAACGACAGCCCATGCCAACAATGGCAATCGCTGCATCGCCCACTGCGGGATGTTGTGGAGTTGGTGCAATAACAGGATGAGAAAGCGAAATTGCCTCCCCAGCCATGTGGTGGGCGAGGCTGGCGATTGTGGGATAGTCCCAGAGGATCGTCGGCGAAAAAGTACGATCAAGTTCGGTTTCCAGTTCGCCAAGGAGTTCCACGGCCTCTCGGGAGGTTAATCCGTGGTAAACAAAGGATTGCCCACGATCGATATCAGTCGGAGCCAAGCCTAGACGTTGGACCAATTTCTGTTCGATCAGCGTTGCGATATCTTCTGCCGAAGTGGGCTGGGACGGGGAGGGCTGCTCTTGAACTTTTTGAGTAACCGCATCAATTTGTGAGGAGAGTTGCAAAAAAGAAGATAGATAGTGGGGATCGCAACTCCAATCGCGAACGCCATTTAGCGTCCCAGCCAAGAACTCTCGACGACAGGCTCGACGTTGGATCTTGCCACTTGAGGTTTTCGGGATGCTGGCCGTTCTCAACAGCAAGACGCTATGCACCGGGAGTTCGTGACGTTCGGAGATCGCTCGGCGAATAGTGGCAATAATTTCGTCTAGGTTTTTACGACGGACATAGGTACGCTCCAACTCCTGGACAATGATTAGATGTTCGCGACCGCGATCCTCAATGGCAAACGCTGCACTTGCACCCACCCGTACACCGGGATGACAATTCTCGACAGTTTCCTCAATATCCTGGGGATAATAGTTAGAACCGTCAATAATAATGAGATCTTTCAAGCGTCCCGTGACAAAAAGCGAGCCGTGCTCGTCAAGAAAACCGCGATCACCCGTCCGCAGAAATTGCCCTTCATCGCTATTGCTCAGACGAGCCTCGAAGATCTCTGCGGTTGCTTCTGGGTTACGCCAGTAGCCACGAGCGACTGATGGGCCACCAATCCAGACTTCCCCCATTTCGTAGGGGCCAAGTTTAGCCCGAGTCTGAGGATCGGCAATCACTGTCCGAGTCTCCAGGACGGCTGTTCCACAGGACACAAAGGAAATCCCCTCAGCGGGATCACCTTGCCAAGGTACGATGCGATCCTCCGTTAAGGCTTGCGGATCGAGGATTAAGGAGACGGGTTTGTCGGGTCGGGCAATGGCGGTCACTTTCAAGGTGCCTTCCGCCAAACCGTAGGCGGGACATTGGGCATTATGGTTAAAACCACATTCCCCAAAGACTTCTGAAAATTTTGTCATGGTGGCCGCCCGCACAGGTTCAGCCCCATTCATGGCCATCTGCCAGCAGCTAAGATCCAGTTGTGATCGCTCTTCGGCGGTGATTTTGCGGGCGCACAACTCATAGGCAAAATTAGGGGCAGCGCTATGGGTGGCGCGATAGCGGGAAATAACTTGCAACCAGCGGGCGGGGCGTTGCAGAAAGGCGGCCGGTGCCATGGCATAACAGGGAACGCCATGGTAAAGGGGTTGCAAAATTCCGTAGATCAAGCCCATGTCGTGAAAGACAGGTAACCACGTAACATTGATACTATCGGGACCGAATTCCCAAGTGACCGCTTGGTCGGCGCAGTTATAAAGCAAGTTGGCATGGGTCACCATCACGCCTTTGGGGTTGCCCGTTGAACCCGAGGTGTATTGCAAAAATGCCAAGGTTTCGCCATTGATTTCCGGGGGCTGCCAGTTTGCGGCTCCTGTTTCATCCCACTGATCCGTCGTATACCAGTCGATCTCTCCCATCGCCGGAACTTCCACTAACCACGGCCCGATACGAGCTTGGACCTCTGCTGTGGTTAGGGCGATGGCGGCATCAGCATCTTGGCATACGGCTTGCAAGCGTTGCAGATGGTGATTACGACGCGGGGGATAAACGGGAACGGCGATCGCCCCAGCATAGAGACAGCCAAAGAAGGCGGCAATAAATTCCAGTCCGGGCGGGTACAGCAATAAGACTCGCTCTCCAGGGCGATGGGCGGCTTGCAAGCGAACGGCGATCGCCCTGGCCCTCGCATCTAGAAGGCGGTAATTCCATTTCTCACTTTCCTCTTCTCCGTCTCGTAAAAAGGTAAAAGCAAGTTGCTCACCACGACTATCGGCTTGAAAACGTAACAGCTCGATAAGTGTTGAGGCAAGAATTGCTGAATTAGTTGATTGAGATGACAACACGGCTATGTACGCAAAAATCTTAAAGTGAAAAACTTATCCAGAGTTGACTTGTTTTGGTGCTGGCGCTAGTTCAGCCTTGCCTATAAATTGCCAATTCGCAAAACCTAAGCCTTAAAAACCTAGCCCAAACCAACATAATCCAAATCACTAGAAACGCCAGATCCTTCGAAACCCTTAAAGACAGAAAACTCGGTCAAGCGACTCCAGAGAAAACCAAAAAATAATCACCGCAGGCACCGTAGACAATCCCAAGAATCAATTCGATTGGAACGCAAATCTACGCCAATAATTTGCTTGAAAATTTTCATCATACGTGTCAAGAGTACAAGGTTCTCCTTTTCCTCACAAGACACTAATGATAAAATATGTCAATAACTCAATGACATATACATTAGAATAGTTGTTGGCAATCGTTGCTAATAAGTGTTAATCGCTACCAGGCGGTGTTAATCGCCACTGACATTGCTTGAAGCCGCTCTAAGACTTCGGTAGCTCGCCTTAAATTGCTTGTCTGAGTTCTCATAAAACAATTGAAGGATTTGCAGTTCTGGCGTTGCGGTAGCCCTGGGTGAGGCTTGGATTTTTGGCTTCAATCATGTTGCGTTCGTCATGAAGGCTGTGATATCCTGCCAACCTAATAAGAAAAATTCTCAATTGCTATCCAAAGCTAACTGGACTGTTGTGGTGAACGGTTTATGTGAAAAGAATGTTTGGTCATGAAATGTATCGCGGCAGACCTAGTCGTCACGAACAGTTTTTCCATGGCTTATTTTTTTCTCATGTCACTTTCTCTTTGCGTTTTAAAAGATTGATTTCATGCTTTTTTGAGCATGAATTTAGAAGGCTGCCATAAAACGAAGAAGGCTCTGGCTAGAAAACTATGAACCTGCATCTACTTTTAAATTCGCTTTTGAGTCGCGGTATTCAATTGTCTAAGGACGAAGAAGGTGGCGCTTTGGTCGTTGATGCGCCGAAGGGAATGCTAACTCCGGATCTGCGGGAATTATTAGTCGAATACAAGCCTCAAATTTTGAGCTTGTTGGACAGTCGTAAGGGAATGCCAAGCGATCACCAACTTCCCAAGATCGTCCCCGATCCCCAGTCCCGTCACAAACCCTTCAACCTCACTGATATGCAGCATGCCTTTTGGATTGGGCGCAGTGGGGTTTTGGAGCTGGGCAACGTCTCAAATCACGGTTATTACGAAATTGAAGGGGAAGACTTTGAGCCCGAGCGCCTGACTGTCGCGCTGCAAACCGCGATCTCCCGCCACGATATGCTTCGGGCGATCGTCTTGCCTGACGGACAGCAGCAAATTTTGGCGTCGGTTCCGCCCTATGAGTTACCGGTTTTGGATTTGCGCGATCGCGACGCAGCAGAAATCACCATCGAATTGGACACCCTGCGCCAGCATCTCTCCCATCAAACCATTCCCAGCGATCGCTGGCCCCTCTTTGATTTTCGCCTGACGCGCCTGCCTAACCAATGCAGCCGCTTGCATATTAGTTTCGATTTATTAGTCTTCGATGCTTGGAGTTTGTTTCGCCTGTTTGAAGAATGGTTTGCCCTGTATCAAAATCCTGGAGTGACACTGACCAAGTTGGAACTCTCGTTTCGAGATTATGCTTTAGCCGAGCATGCACTGACCAAGACAGAACTTTTCGCGCGCTCACGGGACTATTGGCTTGAGCGCATCGATACCCTGCCCCCAGCACCAGACTTACCCCTCGCGAAAAATCCTCAAGAACTCCAACAGCATCGGTGTCGTCGCTATAGCACCCAGATGCCCCCGTCTGAATGGACATCGCTCAAACAAAAAGCCGTCAAAGCTGGATTAACCCCTTCGGGGTTGTTGATTGCGGCCTTTGCCGAAGTTTTAGGGCGTTGGAGTCAGACTCCCCAATTTACCCTTAACCTTGCCCTGTTCAATCGCTTACCGATGCACGAACAGGTGAATCAAATCCTAGGTGATTTTACCTCGGTGACGCTATTGGCGGTCGATCGAAGCCAAAAAGAACCCTTCCGAGATCGGGCCGAAAAGATTCAGTCACAACTGTGGCGAGATTTAGAACACCGCTACTTTAGCGGCGTGCGGGTGACGCGAGAAATTGCCCGTCGCAGGGGGGAGAAGCCGACGGCGATGCCCGTTATTTTCACTAGCACCCTTGGGTTTGCCGGCATCGGTCAAGAAACCCGCACCTTTAGTCATTTTGGCGAACTGGTTTACGGCATTTCCCAAGCCTCTCAAGCCTGGATGGATGTGCAGATTTCCGAAGAAAAGGAGACCTTAAACTTCAACTGGGATGTGGTGGAAGAACTGTTTCCTGAAGGTCTAATTCAGGATATGTTCGATGCCTATTGCCGCTTTCTTAAAGACCTGGCAATCTCAGACGATTTGTGGAAAGCAACGGATATTCAATTGCTACCTCCAGCGCAGCAGACGTTGCGAGATCAGACCAATACTACCGCTGCACCGATCTCCAAGGCAGTCCTCCAGGATCTATTTTTGACTCAAGTCCGCCAGCATCCTGACGCCATTGCCGTGATCGCACCACAAGGCCAAATCACCTATCAAGAGCTGGGCGATCGTGCCAATCGACTGGGGCATCGCTTGCGGCAGTTGGGGGCGCAGCCGAATCAACTCGTCGGCATTGTCATGGAGAAGGGCTGGGAACAGATTGTTGCTGTAATGGGTGTGTTGATGGCCGGTGCGGCCTACGTCCCCATCGATCCCGGATTGCCGCCGGAGCGATTGCAATACCTGTTTGAGAATAGTAACGCCAGGATCATCCTTACCCAATCCGGGTTGCAAGAAAAATTACCTGATCTCGAATCTCGACAGTACCTCTATGTCGATCGTGAAGATTGGCAAGGGGATTCTCTGCCACTTTTAAGTGCCGTACAAACCTGCGATGACCTAGCTTATGTAATCCATACCTCGGGTTCGACGGGTTTGCCGAAAGGCGTCGAAATTTCCCATCGCAATGTCGTCAATATGGCGATTCACACCAACGAGCGATTTCAAGTGGGGCCAGATGATCGCGCCATTGCCCTCACCGCACTGAATCATGATCTCTCGGTTTATGACATCTTTGGCCTGCTGAGTGCGGGCGGGGCACTCGTCTTGCCCGAGGCCAAGCGGGTTAAAGACCCCGTGCATTGGGCTGAACTTATCGAAACGGAAGGCGTCACCTTGTGGAACTCTGTCCCCCCCATGATGGAGATGCTGGTGAATACCTTAGAAGATCAATCGCCTCGACAATTTGAGCACTTGCGAGTGGCCATTTTAGGGGGCGATTGGTGGCCCGTTTCTCTACCCAATCGCATTCGTACTTTTGCCCCCGAAATTCAACTACTGAGCATTGGTGGGCCGACAGAGACCACGGTTTGGAACATCGGTTATGGGATCGAAACCGTCGATCCCGCCTGGCAGAGCATTCCCTATGGCAAGCCCATGGCCAATGCTAAATATTACATCTTGAATGAACAGCTAGAAGACTGTCCCACCTGGGTAGCTGGGCAGATGTATTGTTCAGGCGTCCAGTTAGCGAGGGGATATTGGCAAAACCCGGAAAAGACCGCAGCCAGCTTTAGAATTCATCCCCGCAATGGTGAACGTATTTACGGTACGGGCGATCGCGGTCGTTATTTACCTGACGGGAATATTCAATTTTTAGGGCGGGTTGACTTTCAAATTAAGCTGCGGGGTCATCGCATTGAAGCAGGGGAAATTGAATCAGCCCTGGTGCAGTATCCAGCAGTGCATGCGGCGGCGATCAAACTGGTCGGTGAAGGAGCGAAAGCCCGTTTGGCTGCCTATGTTGTTCCGGAAAAAAGCATGGCAACGCCAGAGGTTGAAGCGCTCAATCATTGGTTAAAAGAGAAACTCCCCGAATATATGATTCCTGCGGTTTTCGTCTTTTTAAAAGCGTTTCCCCTTTCAGCAAACGGCAAGGTCGATCGTCAAGCACTCCCGACGGAAGACAAATTGTTTCAGAAAGTTGAGGTGGCTTACATTCCCCCAGAAAACGAAATCGAGCGAGTGATCGCCTCGATTTTTGAGGAAGTTCTAGAGATTAAACAGGCAGGTGTCAATGACAACTTCTTTGACCTGGGAGCCAGCTCGTTACTTTTAACTGTTATTTACCGCAAGCTTAACGAAGCTCTTCCGACCCAAGTACAAGCTTTTTCCCTGGTGGATTTATTCAATTACACCACTATTAAAAGTCTGGCCCAAAAGCTAGCCACTGCTGATGATACCGAGTCTCAATCGGTTCGTAATGCGGAAATAGAGCAAAAGTTAAGTCGCGGTAAAAGTCGCCTCAAACAGCGTTTGAATCGATCTCGATCTGCTTGATAGAGTTCGTGATTCGTAATTTGCAGTGCGTGATTTTCAGTTGAGAAATTTTTGAGCGCCTAACGTTTCAATCATTCGATCAATAGACATTATTTCATTCACACTGAAGCGATATGGATGCAAGTTATACGGGTTTAGAAATTGCGGTTATCGGTCTGTCCGGACGCTTTCCAGGCAGCGAGACCATTGAATCGTTTTGGCAAAACCTCGCCAATGGGGTCGAACTCACCTCTGAGTTCGCTAGCCTCCCCGATGATACGAAAGACAGGAGAGCTGGCTCGATTTTAGACGGCATAGACTGCTTTGATGCAGGCTTCTTTGGCTTCACGCCGCGAGAAGCCGCCATGATGGATCCCCAACATCGTCTATTTCTGGAATGTGCTTGGGAAACGCTGGAAAATGCGGGCTATAGTTCCGAAGGTGAGGAACGGGCAATCGGCATCTTTGCAGGTGTCGGGATGGGAACTTATTTACTCTACAATCTGCAACCTCACCCCGAATTAATTGAGTCCCAGGGGTTATTGCCCACGATCGTAGGTGTAGACAAAGACTATCTACCCACCCGAGTCTCCTATAAATTAAATCTCAACGGCCCAAGCGTGAGTGTGGGGACGGCTTGTTCAAGCTCTTTGGTGGCGGTTCATCTAGCCTGCCAAAGTCTATTGAGTGGTGAATGCGATATCGCCTTGGGAGCTGGAGTAGCCGTCAAGACTCCGCAAAATGCGCTCACTCTTTCTCCAGACGAAATTGTTTCCTCAGATGGCCATTGTCGTGCTTTTGATTGTGATGCCAATGGCACGGTGGGCGGTAATGGGATTGGTGTTGTCGCCCTTAAGCGCCTTGAGGATGCGATCGCTGATTTCGATACGATCTATGCGGTGATCAAAGGCTCTGCGGTGAACAACGATGGGGCGCGGAAAGTAGGCTACACCGCCCCCAGCGAAGAAGGCCAAACTCGCGTCATTCGCGCCGCCCAGATTATGGCAGAAGTGGAGCCCGACACCATCTCTTATATGGAAGCCCATGGAACAGGGACGGCATTGGGCGATCCGATTGAAATTGCGGCCATGACCGCCGCATTTCGGGAGAAGAGCGATCTCAAAGGATTCTGCGGCGTGGGGTCGGTGAAAACCAATGTGGGACATCTCGATGCGGCGGCAGGAATTGCTGGGTTTGTGAAAACCGTTCTTGCCCTGCATCACAAACAGATTCCGCCCAGTTTGAACTTTAAACAGCCCAATCCGCAAATTGATTTTGAGAACAGTCCTTTTTATGTGAATGCAGAACTGAAAGACTGGTCAAGAAATGGTGTGCCGCGTCGGGCAGGCGTCAGTTCCTTTGGCTTTGGCGGCACGAACGTTCACATCGTTCTTGAAGAAGCCCCACAGCCCCAAGCCGAAAACAAAGCAACCCCTCGCCCCCAAATCCTCTCTCTCTCCGCGAAAACGCCAGCAGCTTTGACCCATATGAGAGAGCGCCTCGCTGCCCATCTCAAAGCCAATTCAGATCTTGACTTAGCTGATGCTGCTTACACCCTAAATTTAGGTCGTTGGGAATTGCCCTACCGCTGCACAGTCGTGGCGCAAACCAGCAGTGAAGCAATTGAGAAGTTGGTGTCGAATCAGGGTGAAATCCACCCAGCTGCTGAAAATGCACCGCCCGTGATTTTCATGTTCCCTGGCCAGGGGTCTCAATACGTCAATATGGGGCGGCAGCTCTATGCTGGAGAACTCCAATTTCGAGAGGTCTGCGATCGCTGTTTCGATTGCTTACAGTCTCAACATGATCTCGATCTCAAAGCCATCCTGTTTCCCGATCCGGATGCAGATTTACCAACCATTGAGGCAAAGCTGACCCAAACCGAGATCGCACAACCTGCTTTATTTGTGATCGAATATGCGATCGCCCAACTCTGGCAAGCCTGGGGCATTAAACCTGAAGCAACCATTGGTCACAGTATCGGCGAATATGTGGCGGCTTGTGTTAGCGGTGTCTTCTCCCTTGAGGATGCCCTAGCTGTGGTCACGGCGCGAGGACGCTTGATGCAGCAACAGCCAACCGGTTCGATGGTTGCCGTCCGCTTAACGCGGGCTGAAATTGAACCCTTGCTGCAAGGATCTCTCGTTCTCGCCGTCAGTAATGCACCAGCCTTAAACGTTGTCTCGGGCCCTGCTGCCGAAATTGAACCATTCCAAGGGAAACTGGAAGCCCAAGGGGTCGACTGCATTCCCTTGCATACCTCTCATGCTTTCCATTCGCCCCTGATGGAAGGTGCTATCGCACCGTTCATTGACCAGTTGCAACGGGTCAAGCTCCAGGTTCCCCAAGTTCCCTTTATGTCCAACGTGACGGGAACCTGGATCACCGATGCCCAAGCGACCGATCCACAATATTGGGCCCAACAGTTGCGTCAGAGCGTTTTGTTTGCCGACGGCGTCCGGGAATTGCTAAAGCGATATCCTGAGGGGATTTTCCTCGAAGCAGGGCCAGGACGGACGTTATGCAGCTTGACCCGACAACAGGCAGGGGAGCAAACCATTATCTCCTCCCTGCCCCATCCAAAAGATCCAGTTGACGATACTGCACTTATCTTGCAAAGCCTGGGACGGCTTTGGCAGGGCGGAGCAGCGATTTCTTGGTCGAATTTTTACGGTGATCGCCGCGATCGGCGTATTCCACTGCCCACCTATCCCTTCGATCGCCAGCGCTACTGGATCGATCCGCCGAGTGAAGATCAGCTCAATTTGGCGAAAAACACCGATCTGAGCCAATGGTTTTACGTCCCCACCTGGAAGCGATCGCTACTGCCTGAGAGCAGCCCTGATGCACCCAAGCGTTGCTGGGTTGTTTTTGTGGATGATACTGGCCTGGGAGAATCGTTAAGCCAATATTTGCAACAGGATGGGCATCGAGTAGTTCGCGTGACGCCAGGAGAAGTCTTCGGTCAAACCGAGGCAAGCTCTTATACCCTCAATCCGGGTGATCGTGAACATTACGAAGCGTTAGTCCGGGATGTTGCCGCCCTAGACAATGCCTTGATGTTTGCCCACTTATGGACTGTTGACCCCGATTTAGCACCAGAGGTGGCTGAACGACGGGGTTTTTATAGCTTGCTTTATTTAGCCCAAGCACTCGGACAGATGAGTGACGACCGCCATGATCGCATTACTGTCATTTCTAGCCAAGTTGAGGATGTAACCGGAGGGGAAAGCCTCTGTCCAGAAAAAGCCATGATTATTGGCCCCTGTAAGGTCATTCCCCAAGAATATAGCCAGTTGGCTTGCGATCACATCGATATTGACTTAGCAGATTTCGCGGAGGCAATTAAGCCCAAATTCCTCGATTTGCTCATTAACGAGATGCTCAAAAAGACGGATGATGCATCGTCGTCAACCCTGGCCTATCGCGGTAATTATCGCTGGGAACTCGCCTATGATCCCATCTCTTTAGATGCCAGTGAGCGTCCGGTTTTCCGCAACCAAGGGACTTACCTGATTACTGGGGGCACAGGGGGACTGGGTTTAGCCATTGCTGAATTTTTGGCAGAAACTGTCCAAGCCAATCTCGTTCTGACGAGTCGTTCCACCCTACCCGAGCGCTCGGACTGGGACAATTGGCTGGCTAAAGCTGAGGAATCCTGTCCTGTTGCCGCTAAAATTCGCAAATTGCAAGCTATCGAAGCAGTGGGCGGCAGCGTTCAGGTGGTCCCTGCAGATGTCTGCGATCGTGTAGCGATGCAAGCCGCTTGCGATCTCGCCCGCGAAGTATTCGGCGAGATTCATGGCGTTTTCCACACTGCCGGGGCCGCTGGAGGCGGCATCATTCCCTTAAAAACCCATGAAATGGCAGCAAAAGTCCTTGCACCCAAGGTTGAAGGCACGCGAGTTCTTGAGGAGATTTTCCAAGCGACTCCCCTTGATTTCCTCCTGCTCTTCTCCTCTCTGAGTGCCCTCGTCGGTGGTGCAGGACAAGTGGACTATTGTGCTGCCAATGCTTATCTTGATGCTTTTGCCCACTCTCACCACCAACAGCGAACGGTCTCTATTGATTGGGATATTTGGCAGGAGGTGGGCATGAGCGTCGACCTGACGAATCTACCCGAAGAAATGGCTGCGCGTCGTCTTGAAGATCTCAAAGCGGGATTGGCACCGCGAGAGGGGATCGAGGCCCTTATGCGCGTTCTCCAACGGGGACTCGTTCATGCGGTTGTCTCCACCAAAGATCTAGAAGCCGTTCTTGCCGAACAACATGACTTAAGTGCAATGGCAGCAGCCGAGGTGACGTCAACTGCTGCCTCTAAGGTGCAACCTACGCACCAACGCCCCGAACAATCCGTTGCCTATGTTGCACCCCGCAATGCGATCGAAACCTGGATCGTCGAGCTATGGCAGGAGCAGCTCGGATTTGCGCCTATTGGGGTTAACGATAGCTTCTTTGAGTTAGGTGGCCATTCTTTACTAGCCGTGCGGATCATAACAAGACTGCGTGAACAGTATCCCGTCGAGCTTTCCCTAAGAGCATTATTATCAGAGACCCCGACGGTTTCGAGTCTAGCAGAGACGATTTCGGAACAATTGCCTCAGTCGAATGCTGAGGATGAGGAAACCGCCCGTTTATTGGCAGAAATCGAGAACTTATCTGCCGATGAAGTGCAGGTGCAATTGCAACAAGAAACAACTCAAAACCAATTGTAAATAGCCAATGGATTTTAGTATTTTTTATTTTTCGGGCAACGGTTCTACGACTTGTCGTGACAAGTATCGCTTACTCCTTGAAGGGGCTAAGTTTGCAGATCGCCATGGTTTTGCCGCCGTTTGGGTTCCTGAACGGCATTTCGATGCCTTTGGCGGTTTGTATCCCAATCCATCCGTTGCCGGGGCTGCAATCGCCACCATTACAGAACAGATTGAAATTCGCTCTGGTAGCGTGGTGGTTCCCCTGCAAAATCCTCTGCGCGTAGCAGAAGAATGGGCTATGGTTGACAATCTTTCTAACGGTCGAGTCAGCTTATCCATTGCTCCGGGATGGCACCCTAATGACTTTGTTCTGCGTCCAGAAAGCTATGAGAACAAAAAGGAGGTAATGTGGCGCGACATTGAGGTTGTCAAAAAACTTTGGCGAGGGGAAGCTGTCGAATTTAAAAATGGTAAAAACGAATCGATTCCCACTCATACTTTTCCTAACCCAATCCAAAAAGAGCTGTCGATTTGGCTCACATCTATGTCAGAAAATTCGTTTGTCGAAGCAGGTCGTAGAGGGGCTAATATTCTGACATCTCCCCTTCAGCAGAGTGTGGACGAAATTTTCCGAAAAGTCTCGCTGTATCGTCAATCTTTAGCTGATAGCGGCCACGATCCAAAATCCGGAAAAGTTGCCATGATGGTACATACTTTCATTGGTGAGGATATGGCGGATATCCGCAAAAAAGTGAAAGAACCATTCAAAAACTATTTGAAAACCCATTTTGATCTGGTGGTCAAATCTGCTGGGCACCTCCATTTTTCGGTCGATCGTGACCAACTGACCCCCCAAGATTTAGATGACTTACTTGATTTCAGTTTTGAAACCTATTTGGATGGCAAAGTTTTAATCGGCACCCCCGACTACTGCAAAAAAATGATCACCGATCTTCAGCAGGCAGGGATTGATGAGGTTTCTGCTTTAATCGATTTTGGAATCGAATTTGATTGGGTGATGGAAAGCCTGGGATTTTTACAAGAGATCAAGCAGAATCTTTCTGCGGCGTCATCGAGAGAAACAATGATTGTTTAATGGCTTGAACTCTTGAAGGTTTTAAGCACGTTCATCCAAATCAATTTCCCAATCTTAATCCCTCACCCCTCCTCTCGTAATAAAAGCAGATGGTGCCGCAAGCGGCTGGGTTGGTATTGGGAAATCGGATGATTTTTGTTGGGATAATTCTAAAGCATCTTTTGCTTTTTGGGAGATAAACCCGTAATAAGAAATAATCAATAAAAATAATGAAAGCTCAAGACCTCGCCCAACGGATTGCCAATCTCCCTCCAGAAAAACAAGCCCTCTTAAAACTGCGCCTTGAACAGCAGCAAAAAGCACAGGCCGAATCACAATTCTCTGACCGAGATGCTGCACAAATATTCAAAATCCCCCAACGGACATTATCCGATACCCAATCGGAACAGTTTCCCGTCTCTTTTGCCCAGCAGCGTATGTGGTTTCAAGATACGTTGGGGGCAAACAGTGCCGTCGCCAACAATATTTCTGCTACTTTAAAAATCACTGGCTCATTGCAAGTTACGGCTCTAGATCGTGCCCTTAACGCCATTCTTAGCCGCCATGCCATTTTGCGAACGACGATCCAAACCATCGACGGTGAATTAATGCAGGTGATTGCGCCGCAAGTGGACTGGAAGTTACCCCTTATCGATCTGCAATCGCTCACCCCCAATGACCAGGACGAACGAGTGCGATCTCTGATTCAAGAACAGGGATGTCAACCCATCGACCTTTCCAAAGATTGGTGCTGGAACTTCAAGCTGTTGCAATTGGGACCAAAAGACCACATTTTGCTGGCAACGTTTCATCACATTGCAGTCGATGCTTGGTCGTTTGGGGTGTTTTAATGTTCAAATTGGTTGGTTTGTATTTGTTTATTCATTTTCTGTAAATTTGGTTTTTTTGGGGGTATTTTTGAGAAAATTTTTTCTATGTCTTTATTTAGAAACCAATGCTGTCCTTTTGCTTAAAAGCTTTTTTGGATCGGGTCTTG
>ERZ1740060.390-NODE-390-length-26958-cov-21.853548_pt1 | contig 26958 bp, 23 predicted proteins | sample MGYA00581743_ERZ1740060 | MGnify/ENA primary metagenome ERZ1740060 (study PRJEB43018, sample SAMN04849235) | marine metagenome | isolation source: floating plastic debris | place: Pacific Ocean | collected 2008-08-27 | study: EMG produced TPA metagenomics...
CGCAGAGGCCCAGATTGCCGCGTGAAAGCATGGCTATACATCGGCCCCAGATGGAGCCTGCGCAGCCGCTTGGGATGCAGATCATCGAAATCCTCATCAAAGCCGCGGGCAATCGTTAGCAGCTTTAACCCGCCAAGCGCTTGTGCCATCAAATGTGCCTGCGCTTCGGGCCAGCGGCGCTGATCTTTGGGCAAGGCGACCTTTCCGGTGTCCTCAACTTCCATCAGGTAAACCGTCGGCAAGTTGATCTGGCTGTCATACACCGCCCAATGGATCAGAAACTTGCGGTGTCCGTCCTCGACATTGCCTTGCCAAAGCGCCTCTGGGTCATTGCGCGCCCAGAACAGCTGCCCTTTCACCAGCTCTTCATAGTAAAGCCGCTGGCTCAGCGCATATTGCAGCTTTGTCGGGATCTCGAGATCGCTGACGATCTTGCGGACCATGTCGTCTTTGAGCGCCTCGACCGACGGCATATTGCGCAGATGGCGATCCGCCTGCTGCGCGTCATTGGCCATTTCCATCAACTCGGCAAACACCGGAAACCCGCTATCCTCACGGTCAAACGCTAACTGCCCCGCACGCGGCATCCGCCCCGAGAACAGGTATTTATGGCTCAGCGCACGAAAGGTGAAGGTCAACCCGGCCAGATACCGGCTCAGCACTTGCACATCGACCTTCGAGAACTGACCCTCGACCTGCAGCGACGCCGCCACGCGGCCCAGATGCCCGGTAATCTTGTCGAACTTATCGAAATAGCGCCGCGCAACCCGCGTGTCATAGAGCTTCGAATGGTCTTGAGCAGGGTCCGTCACGCCCGGTTAGGCCCCATACGCGTTCTTGTCGTGCTTCTCGACGATCTTCTCAAACCGCCGCATGAACCGCTCATCGGCTTTGGCTTTCTGCTCAAGCACCTCGCGGGCGAAGACCATATGATCCTCGTGCTTTTCCATCATCTCGGCCATCCGCGCATTCGTAGCAGATCCAATCGCTGCCATCGCGGATTGGGCCTCCTGATCGGTTTGCACGCCAATCTCGTTGATCTGATGCGCGACGTCCTGTTGCTGCGCAGTTTTGAGCGACTTCGACAGCGCATCATACAGAACCACGCGCTGCTTCGTATCGGTCTGAAGCTTGTTAATCAAAACCATCTGCGTCGCCGCCTGATTTTGCAAGGAATCGACCCAGGTCTTGCCCTTCTCGATATACCGCTCCAGCGTCTGCGAGCGGGCGATCAGCACCTGCTCTTGCTGCACCATCTCGTTGTACTTGGTGTTCAACTCGGCCAGCTCAGTCTCCAGCTTTGTCCGCGCCGCCGCATCCTGTTCCACGCTGATCTTGTTCTCAAGCTCGATAATCTTCGGGTCCATCCCCTGAATATCGACCTTCAGCTTTTCCAAGTCTCCGACGGTGAATTCACGCTCGTCCAGTGTCACGACAAGGTTGTCGTTCACCTTTTCCTTCTGCTCGTTCAGCAAATGCAACTGCCCATCCAGCAGCGCAACAATCGTGTCAGACTTGGAAATCAGATCCTGCAACTTGTCGTCAATCGTCGCCGTGCGCATCCGCTCCTGACGCATCGACTCCGATTTGCCCTTTGAGAACACACCAACAAAGCTTTCCCAGCCCGTCTTCGTGCGCATCTCGTCAAAGTCTTTGGAGAACGCGGCTGTCACATCGTCCAGCCCCATAATCAGCTCGGCGATATTGGCATTCATCAGCTCGGTATGGGCGTGCACATCCTCAAGCGAGGCATTTTCAATATCCACGGCGATGTCTTCGCCGTTTTTCATCTTGGCCCGCGCAATTTCAATACGGCTGGTCATTTCTGCAATTTTACCTTGCGCCTCTGAAACCTGTGCCTGAGACTCTTTAATCTGCGCATCAAAATCGGACATTTCTTCTCCTAATCCGGGACTTATCCCAATTTATATAGGCGATGTTAATTCGAATTACATCACGCCCACGTGATATTTCAGCGAAAAAACGAGCTGTTATCGTAAGTTTAGCGGGAAAAATGTGGTCAGACTAGGTTCGCAATAAGGGATCGAAGTGTCTCGATCCCGTCGCCTTTTTCCGAGCTTGTGAGCACGATCTCGGGAAAAGCGGCCGGATGCTTTGACAGGGCGCCACGAACCTGCGCCAGAACCTTCTCACGATCCTTGTCCTTCACCTTATCAGCTTTGGTCAGCACGCATTGGAACGTCACTGCGGCGCTGTCCAGCAAGGCCATGATCTCTTCATCAACAGCTTTGACGCCATGCCGCGTATCGATCAGAACAAAAGCGCGGCGCAAGCTTTGGCGCCCCGACAAATATCGCTTCAAAAGCCGTTGCCATTTTTCGACGACCGGAAGCGGCGCATTGGCAAACCCATAACCCGGCAGATCAACCAGATAATGGCTGTCACCGACGGTGAAGAAGTTAATCTCTTGCGTGCGTCCGGGCGTGTTTGAGGCACGCGCCAGCCCCTTGCGGCCCGTCAACGCGTTAATCAACGTCGATTTGCCAACGTTCGAGCGTCCAGCAAAACAGACCTCCATCCGGTCATCCGGCGGCAGGCCGTCCATCGCGACGACCCCCTTAAGGAAGTCCGTCTCGCCCGCGAACATCTTGCGCCCCTTCTCGCGAGAGATATCATCTGGCGCCTCGACCAACGGGAAGGGCAACTCCATCAGACCACCTCAACCGGGTCGTTCAAACGGATTTCGCCAGATTTTATGACCTCGGCATAGACGCCGAAATCCGTGTGATTCCAGCCATTCTTTAACGCACCAAGCGTATCTGCGTCGCGCAGACCCGTCACGGGGTTGGCCGTTGTCGCAAGGCACCGCCCGATCCGCTCGACAACCCGCAACTCAGCGCTGCCAACGCGAAGCGTTTGACCAATCCACTCAAACTCTTCCCAAGGTCCAAGACCGTCCAGCCACAGGTTGCCCCGAAACCGGCGCTGATCCAAATCGGTGCCCACCTTTTGGCTCAAGGCGCGCAACGAGCTGGTGGAGTTCAGGCTGATCGACGGAAAATCCGTATCCGTCATGCCGCGATCGGGTACACGGACAACACGCGCTGATTGTGCGCGATCCGCAGGCACAAGGGGTGCCGCCCAGGCAATCAGCGCCTCGGCCTCAGTGTCGGGATCGACGGTCAATTCGCCCAGATCAGGATGGCGCAGGGTGACGCGCCCAGCGGCCTCATCCATTTGCGCAGAAACCGCCATCAAGCGCGGCGCCTTCGCCCCGCGCGAGAAGTTTGCACAAGACGACCACGCCGTGTTATCTGCCTTCGCCGCTTCATGAGCAATCGCCCAATGCCGATCCCAAGGCATTGTTTTGCCAGCGATAAGCTGAACCGCCTCCAGCGCCTCGGCCCCGTGCGACTTGATCGGGTGTCGCCAGATCTGGGCCAGAACCGCCATCAGTCGGTGCTGTCTTTCGGGGTCTTTTTGAAACCCGATTTGATATTGCCAAACACGTCCGGTTTATACCCTTGCGACCGCATGATCGCGTATTGCTGGGTGAACGTAATCATGTTGTTGGCAATCCAGTAGATCACCAGACCGCTGGCGAAACTGCCCAGCATGAACATAAAGACCCAAGGCAACCACGCAAAAACCATCGCTTGTGTCGGATCGGTGGGCGCGGGGTTCAGCTTTTGCTGCAGCCACATCGAAATACCCAAAATGATCGGCAGCACACCCAGGGAAAAGATAAAGAAGATCGAACCGGGGTCCGGCGTGTCCCACGGGAATAACCCAAAAAGGTTTAGGATCGACGAGGGATCAGGCGCGGAAAGGTCCTGAATCCAGCCAACCCACGGCGCGTGCCGCAGCTCGATCGTGACAAAAATCACCTTGTAAAGCGAGAAGAAGATCGGGATCTGCATCAGGATCGGCAGGCAACCCGAAGCGGGGTTCACCTTATTGTCCTTGTACAGCTTCATCATCTCCATCTGCATTTTCTGCTTGTCGTCGCCCGCACGCTCTTTGAGCTTTTCCATCTCGGGCTGCAGTTCTTTCATCTTGGCCATCGACACATACGACTTGTAGGCCAACGGCAGCAGGATCGCCTTGATGATAAGCGTCAGCCCGATAATGGCCCAACCCATGTTGCCGATCAGCGCATTCAGCCAATGCAGCACTGCAAAAATCGGCTTGGTCAGGAAAAAGAACCAACCCCAGTCGATACTGTCAAGGAAGCGTTCAATCCCGCCTTCGTTTTGATAATTGCGGATCGTTTCCCATTCCTTTGCACCGGCAAACAGCTGGGTGGTCGCGCTGATCGTTGCACCGGGTTCAACCGTTTGCGCCTCAAGAACGGCATCTGTCTGATAAATATCGCGCCGTGCATCATATTTCGCGATCGACCGGAACGGCGTGCCAGGTGCGGGGATCAGCGTCGTCATCCAATAGTGATCGGTGAACCCAACCCAGCCACTTTCGGTGACCTGCTGTTCCTCGGCGCGGGCGCCAAGGCGTTCGGAAAACTCCAGATCAGGCATATCATTGTAATCGATTTCCTGCAGCTCTCCGTCGGATTTGCGAACGACGCCTTCATGAATGATGAAGAATCCAGACAGATCTTGCGGCTCTCCATGACGCGCAAGGATCCCGTAGGGCGCCATGGTTGCGGCTGTCGCGCTGGAATTGGTCACACTTTGCGTGACGCTGAACATAAAGTCGGTATCGACCGAGATTTCGCGCCGGAACGTCATGCCCGCGCCATTGTCCCAAACCAGCACGACAGGCGTCTCGGGTGTCAGCGTCGCACCGCTTTCGATTTGCCAAAGAGTGTTCGGCCCCGGCACGTTTTCAGCTGTAACCCCGGTCGCGGCGGCCCAGCCATATAGCGCATAATAGGCGTTTTCGGACCCGACGGGTGAAAGCAGGGTGACCAGCTCACTCTCGGGCTCCAGCGTTTCGCGGTAATCTGTCAGCTCAAGCGTGTCGATCCGACCGCCCAGCAACGACAATGATCCTGCGTAGCGCGGTGTCTGGATCGCCACGCGCGGCGCGTCGGCTTGGGCTGCGGTTGCCTCGGTCTGGGCTGCATCGCCAGCCGGTGCTGGCACTTGCGTCGGCGTTGAAGCCACACCGGTTGCCGGCGCATCAGGCGCAACTTCGGTCGTCGGTGCAGCCTCTGTTGGCGCGGGCGGTTCGGGGGGCGGAAAGAAATACATCCACACCAGTAGAACGATCAGGCTCAGCGCCGTCGCAAGAATGAGGTTCTTGTTGTTTTCGTCCATGAAAGAAGGCCTACCCATCGGCTTTTGAGGTTGAGCAGGTTCAACAGAACAGAGGCTGAAAGGTCAAGCGGTTTCGGGTGTCCTGCGGGCGAAAGGCGCAGGATCGCAAGGTAAAAAACCTGCCCCTAGCTGCGGCGCATCCCAATCTGGACTTGCGGACCGATCTTCTTAAGATGTTGGTCCATCCAAAGGGCCGTCTTTTCATAAGGCATTGGCCGCGCCAGACCGAACCCCTGAATGTAATCACACCCCAGTTGCGCCAGCATGGCGTGCTCGCCAATGGTTTCGACCCCTTCGGCAAGCGTTTCAAGCCCAAGCTGATCGGCCATCGACAGGATCGCTGACACCATCTTTTGTTGTGCCTCGTCGCGGTCGACCTGCATCACAAAAGACCGGTCAATCTTGATGCGGCTGACATCAAATCGGCGAATGCTCAAGATTGACGCATGCCCGGTGCCAAAATCATCCAGATCAATGCCACAGCCCAATTGCGCCAAAGCTGCGATATTGCGTGTGACGACATCATCGTCGGATTGCGTAACGACAGTTTCCAAAATCTCAACGCTCAGACGGGCAGGTTCAAGCTCGAAACGGTCCAGCTCCCATCTGATCTTGTCGATCAGCTTTGGGTTTCCCAGCTCATCTTGTGAAAAATTGACCCCGATGGATGGAACTGAATAGCCTGCTTTATCCCAAGCCTGCAAAGCCGTAAGTGCCTGGAAAAGCATAACTTCGCCAAGACGCTCCAGCAACCCGACCTGAGCAATTGCAGGCAGGAAAAGACCCGGTGCGATCAAGCCACGCTCAGGATGGTGCCAGCGGGCCAGCACCTCAAAGCCGGAAACATGACCTGTGCTTGTGTTGATCTGCGGTTGAAACCAGGCCGTTATTTGCCCGTTTTCAAGGGCGGATCCAACTTCATCGGCCAGCTCGTGGCGATCACGTAGCACCGCTTGCATATCGCTTGAAAAGGCGCGGATTGCGGCGGGTCCGTGCAAGGCTGCATCCGCCCCTGCCCGTTCGGCCGCATCCAGAAACACCTCCGCATCGCGGCGCGGCATGCGCGCTTCTGTGCAAAACCCGATCGAGGCGCTGACATAAACATGGCTTGCACTGACCGAAAACGGCTCTTCCAGGGCGGCCTGCAGTCGGCCTGCGAACTGAATCGCCATTTCCAGATCAAAAACCCGTACGGGGCTCAACGCGATGGCACAGCGGTTGGCGTCCAGCGGCACCAGCACGTCATCCGCCCGCAATGTGGCTGATATCCTTTCGAAGACACGGCGCATCAGGTCTTTGCGTCCCTCTGCGCCCAGACGCGTTGAAAAACTGTCGAAATCATCGAAACAGATCACAAAAACAGCGGTTTGCTTACTGCCCGCATCCGCCAGTGTCTTGCGAAGGATCTGAAGCAATCCAGCGCGCGTTGACCCTGCGCTTTCTGCAGCGTCGGTTGCGTCATCCTGAAGCCATTGGCTGCGCAGAATAGCCAGGATCAAAGGGTATAGCAAAGCCGCCGCCAAAAGTGCTTTTTCGCCGCCCAACCAAAAAGCGGCAAGCGTCAATGCAGGCGCAAATGCCAGCATATGCACCCCAGAAAGGGCGTCCCTTAGCCGTGGCCAGTTGCCCCGGCTCGCACCAAAACCATTCGACATAATGATCCTTTCCGCACCCGTTTGCGCTTGTTGAACACACGCTAGGAAAGGATCGTCAGGGACAGGTTAACGCAGCTTGGGAATATCCTTAGAATTCGCTTCAATTGCCTGCATACCGCGCGAAAGACCCGCAAAATCAAAGAGTTTTGGGTCAAGCAAATGCGAAGGCCGCGCATTCATAAGGGCGCGGAACATCACTTGCCGCCGCCCTGGCGCGTTCGCTTCCCACCCATCCAGAATCGCTTTGACCTGTTGGCGTTGCAGCCCATCCTGCGACCCACACAGATCACAAGGGATGATCGGATAGCCCAGCGCGGTCGCAAACTTCTCGCAGTCGGCTTCGGCCACATGCGCAAGCGGGCGGTAGACGAATACGTCGCCTTCTTCATTCAGCAATTTGGGCGGCATCGTTGCCAGCCGTCCGCCATGAAAGAGGTTCATGAAAAACGTCTCAAGAATATCATCGCGGTGATGCCCCAGCACAACAGCCGAACACCCTTCTTCGCGCGCAATACGGTAAAGATTGCCGCGCCGTAGTCTCGAACACAGCGCGCAATAGGTGCGCCCTGCAGGCACCTTGTCGACCACAATCGAATAAGTGTCCTGATACTCGATCCGGTGCGGCACGCCCATCTTCTCAAGAAACGCCGGCAGCACCGTGGCGGGAAACCCCGGCTGCCCCTGATCGAGGTTGCAGGCCAGCAAATCGACAGGCAACAGCCCCCGCCATTTCAGCTCATAGAGCACAGCCAGCAGTGTATAACTGTCTTTGCCACCCGACAGGCACACCAACCAGCGGGCATCGCGTTCGATCATGCCGTATTGCTCAATCGCCTCGCGCACATAGCGCACAATCCGTTTGCGCAGCTTCTTGAATTCGGTTGTTCGGGGCGCACCAGCGAACAGTGGGTGGATATCGTCAGCATCATCAAGCATGACCGCGATATGCCAGACCAGCCCCCCCGCGCCAAGAGGCATCCGATCAGGGACCGCGCCCGTATTTCAAAGAAAGGAGATGGTCCCATGCGCCTCATCGCTCTTATCACCTTGCTACTTTTGGCCGCCTGCACTGGAAAGCCGTCTTTCGACGATGCGCCACTCAGCAACCGCGCGCTGAATCTGGAAGAGTTCTTTGAAGGCGATCTGGTCGCATATGGCCAGTTTCAGGATGTTTTCGGCACCGTCCGCCGCCGCTTTGAAGTGCAGATCGATGGCACGTGGGACGGCAAGACACTGACCCTGGTCGAGGATTTCATCTATGAAGATCAATCAACCGAACAACGCATCTGGACACTGACCAAGACCGGCGATCAGACATGGCAGGGCACAGCGCCCGGTGTCATCGGGACTGCGACCGGCACCGAACAAGGTGATACCTTCAACTGGGGCTACACCATTGATTTGCCCGTGCCGGACGGCACGATGCGGGTCACCTTTGATGATTGGATGTGGCTTCTCTCTGACGATCGCCTGCTCAACATCGCCTATATGAAGCGGTTTGGCATCGACATCGGTCAGGTCGTCATCACCTTTGAAAAGCAATAGCGCGCGGGGGGCACACCCCTGGCCAATGGCATATGCCCCGTGCCCTCACGCCACGGCGCGCGACGTAAGCAGGCCGGAAGTGTCGATGTAATCGCTGAGTAGCGCCACTTCATACCCCTTCAGGACAGGGCGTGCGGTGCGCAGGTGGGTCATCTGCCCAAGACAGACCTCGTCTTCCATGTGCCAACCCGTGGCTGCAGCAATGGCTGAATGCGCAATATCGCCCAGAAAAAGGCTTTCCGACCAGCACCCATCCGATTGCACAATCTCATGCGTATCAAAGAGCAGGTGAAAATAGGTGATCTGACGCTCGGACATGTCAATCGTGACCCCGGCATGGCCCACCAGCTGCCGTGCGGGCACGAAAACCTCAGAACTCTCGAACAGCAATTCGCAGCACGACCCTTCGATCAAGACGCGGTGCGCCGGTGAAAGATGAAGCGGCTTCCAATTGCCCAAAACGCCGGTCGGCACCACAACCGGGCGCACATCCGGGTTCCACCCCAGAACGACCTTGCCAATATGCGATTTTCGGATCGCGCGGAGCGGTACAAAGCCATGATCCTTGCTGTGCACCTGATCTCCGGGCATCAGATCATCCACCGCAAGGGCCCCGCGGTCTGTTGTAATCATCGTCCCCGCGGCAAAGCAGACCGGGCCCGACGTGCCAGGCGTGGGAGTGCCTTCGATCAAGTCCCCCTCTGCGTCTCTCAGGATTGACGTCGCATTGGGAGCGCTTGTGTTAAGCGCTTCGCCAGCGCCTTGTTGGCTGCCGCCTGTCGGAAAGCCGGACGGCAAACCACCGGGGTTTTGCGGCGGCGTTCCATAAGACAGTTGGATGTAGTCGCCACCAGGCGCGACAAGATAGATCGTGTCCGACTTGCTCCCCTCACCATCTTCCAGAAAGCCGCCATTCCCACTGGCTGAATTATTGGCCCCGTTGGCGCCATAAAAGCCGTTGGGCGGATTGGTATAGCTTCCCACAACCGTGGCAGTTGCCCCCGGCGCAATCTGGTCGCTATTGCCAAAGGTATGAAGCAGCCCGTTCTTGTCAGACCAGATCTGATAGCCGCCCAGGTTGATTGCGTTGCTCGAATTGTTCTGAATTTCGACGAACTCGTCCTGCTTATTGGCGCCGCCTTGCCCGTTCACATTGAACGCACCATTCCCGGCATTATCGGCAAGGATCTCGCTGAAAAATAGTCCGTTGAGGAAATCGGGCATGAGAAACTCGGAATGGAATCATGAAAGGAAGCGCTGCTTAGATGAGGAAAGCGGCTGAAATTTGGCAAACTCGTACGGCGGAAAGGCAGAAATACCGGCAAAATCTCGCCGAGCACAGCGCGCCGCAGAACGTGACTTGAGACCACATTTCTATCAAACCAGATCACAGACAGCGTCCAGCTTTTTAGATCGCCTCATCGCCTGCAGCGCCCAATACGTTATGTTTTAGCGCTTCTTCTTGTCTGGCACCGGATCGTATCCCATCCCACCCCAAGGATGGCACCGCGCAATCCTGCGGAGCGTTAGCCAACCACCTTTCAAACCGCCATGCACGCGCAGCGCCTCTAACGCATAGGCACTGCAGGTGGGGTGATACCGACAGTTATGCCCTACAATGGGCGAGAAGACGGCGCGATAGGCGCGGATCGGCAAGGAAAATATCCAGGCCAGCGGGGTCATGCGTCTTCACCATGGATTTTTCGCAGCGCATAGATCAGATCGCTCTGCAGATCCCCAAAGTCGCGGGCGGCCGTCACCTCGAACCGCCCAATCATCACATAGTCCCATCCGGCACGACCATGCTGCGGCAAAACCAGCCGCGCCACCTCGCGCAACCGCCGCTTGGCCCGGTTCCGCGCAACAGCATTACCCACCTTCTTGGAGCAGGTGAACCCGACACGGATGCCGTCGCCCCCGCGCTTGCGCCCCTGCACCATCATTCCCTTGGTGCCCTGACGCCGCGCTTTCGCGGCCAGTAGAAAGTCAGACCGTTTGCGCAAAACCTCCAGACAAACGGAAACCGCCGCGGGCGTTTCCACCCCGGCGGTGTCAGTCTTCATCGTATCAGGCGGTGTAGACACCAGCCCGACCGCTTATGCGCTCAGCGACTTCCGGCCTTTGGCGCGGCGGGCGTTGAGGATCTTGCGGCCAGCTTTGGTTGCCATACGCGCACGGAAGCCGTGGCGACGCTTGCGAACCAGATTGGACGGTTGAAAAGTGCGTTTCATCGCTCTTTCTCCAGTTAAGAGGCGCTCCTGCGGTCAGGATTCGGCCACCTCGTGAATTCGAAGCCCTGCGTATAGAAGGGGACCTAAGGTATGTCAAAGGGTCGAGAGGCGGTTTTTGCAACAAACCTGACCGGAACCACCGCCCAAATGTTTCAGTTTGTGATCGAAACGCCGTCAAACCTGTAACAACTGCCCGAAAACATCAATGCGGCGTGAGGCCGGTAGCGCAAAACGACGCCTGCGCTCATGTTCTGTCCAACGCACAAACCCCGGATCTCCTCATGCCCCCCAAGGACCAAAAACCTATGACCGACCAAACCCAAACCCCGCCCCAGAAGGGTGGTTTTGCAAGCAAGCTGCCCCTTATCATCATCGGCATCGTCGCCGTGCTCGGCGCGTATTTTCTCCGCGATTACCTGACCTTCGAGACGCTGCGCGAAAATCGTGAGGCGCTGATTGCCTTCCGCGACAACAATTATCTTGTCACCGTTCTGGCCTTCATCGCCGCCTACATCGTGATCGTCGCCTTCTCGCTGCCCGGTGCCACAATCGCCACTTTAACGGGCGGTTTTCTGTTCGCCACCTTCCCCGGTGCGCTGTTCAACGTGACCGGCGCCACCATCGGCGCCATCGCCATCTTCCTCGCCGCCCGCTGGGGTCTGGGCGAGAAGCTAGCCGCAAAAATGGAAAGCTCTGAAGGCGCTGTGAAGAAGATCAAAGACGGGATCGACGAAAACCAGTGGTCGATGCTGTTCCTGATCCGCCTTGTCCCAGCTGTCCCCTTCTTCGTGGCCAATCTTGTGCCCGCCCTTGTCGGCGTCCCGCTCAGCCGCTTTGCCATCTCAACCTTCCTCGGCATCATCCCCGGCGCGGTCGTCTACACCTCCGTCGGCGCGGGCCTTGGCGAAGTGTTCGAGCGGGGTGAGACGCCAAACCTCGGCATCATCTTCGAGCCGCATATCCTCTTCCCGATCATCGGCCTCTGCGTCCTCGCAGCCCTGCCCATCGCGATCAAAGCCATCCGCGGCAAGAAAGGCCTGTAACCTATGTCCCGTATCAAAACCGATATCTGCATCCTCGGCGCAGGCTCAGGCGGATTGTCCGTCGCAGCCGGGGCCAGCCAAATGGGCGCTGACGTTGTCCTGCTGGAAGGCCACAAGATGGGCGGCGACTGCCTGAACTACGGCTGTGTCCCCTCAAAAGCGCTGATCGCAGCAGGCAAACAAGCCCATGCCATGCGCCATCAGACCCCCTTTGGCGTCACCCCCGTCGACCCCGACGTGAACTACGCGCAGGCCAAAGACCACGTCCACGACGTCATCGCCACGATCGAACCCGTGGACAGCCAAGAACGCTTCGAAGGCTTCGGCGTCAACGTCATCCGCGAGTTCGGCGAATTCATCTCCCCAACCGAGGTCAAAGCCGGCGACACCATCATCGAGGCCCGCCGCTTCGTGATCGCCACGGGCTCAGGCCCCTTCGTGCCCCCCATCCCCGGCATCGACAAGACGACCCACTACACCAACGAAAACATCTTTGATCTGCGCGAACGCCCCGATCATCTGATCGTCATCGGCGGTGGCCCCATCGGCATGGAAATGGCGCAAGCCCATCGTCGCTTGGGCTCACAGGTCACCGTGATCGAGGGCGCGAAAGCCATGGGCAAAGATGACCCTGAGATGGCCGCTGTGGTGCTGGAGCGCCTGCGCGAAGAAGGCATCGAGATCATCGAAGGCGAACAGGCCAGCGAAGTCTCTGAGAAAGACGGCAAGATCACTGTCACCACTTCGGGTGGCAGCTATACCGGCTCGCACCTTCTGATGGCCGTGGGCCGCAAGGTGAATATCGACAAGCTGAACCTTGAAGCCGCCAAGGTCGAATATGACCGGTCCGGCGTGAAGGTGGGCGCAGACCTCAAGTCCACCAACAAAAAGGTCTACGCCATCGGCGATGCCGCGGGCGGTCTGCAATTCACCCATGTCGCGGGCTATCACGCCGGCATCGTCATCCGCTCCGCCCTGTTCGGCCTGCCTGCAAAAGCCAAGATCAGCCATATCCCTTGGGCCACCTATACGGACCCGGAACTGGCGCAAGTAGGTCTGACCGAAGCGCAGGCCAAGAAAGAGCACGGTATCAACCTCGAAGTCGTTCGCTTCCCCTATCACGAAAACGACCGCGCGATTGCTGAAGGCAAAACCACTGGCCTTATCAAGGTGATGGTCGTCAAAGGCAAACCCGTCGGCGCGTCCATTGCGGGCGCCATGGCAGGGGAATTGATCGGCATGTGGGCCATGGCCATCGCCAACGGCCTCAAGATGTCGGCCATCGCGAACACTGTTCTGCCCTATCCAACCATCGCCGAGATTAACAAACGCGCTGCGGGTGCCTATTTTAGCCCAAGGCTCTTTGAGAGTGATAAGGTAAAGAAGATCGTCGGGTTCGTGCAGCGGTTCCTGCCCTGACGTAGCAATAGGACGGCACGTATGCTCAACTCTCTTTCAGGTCGCTTCCTGATCCTCACAGTGGTCTTTGTGATGCTGGCTGAGGTGTTGATCTTTGTGCCGTCCATCGCGCGCTTTCGCGAAGACTATCTGCTCGACCGTTTGGAACGCGCGCAGATCGCATCCTTGGCGCTATTGGCCGAAGATATGATCTCTGACGATCTGGAATACGAGCTGCTCAAGAATGCCGAGGTCTTCAACGTCGTATTGCGCCGCGATGAAAGCCGCCAGTTGGTGCTGTCCTCGCCCATCCCCTCCCCCGTCGCGATGTCCGTCGACCTACGCGACCCCATGGCCACGCGGCTGATCGCAGACGCCATGCGCCGTCTCGTGACCCCTGAAAACGAAGTCATCCGCGTGATCGGGGAGCCGGTGCGCGAGGCGGGCCTGCTCATCGAAGTCACGATGGAAACGCAACCCCTGCGCATGGCGCTGATCGACTACGGCATCCGCATCCTGATCCTGTCCGCCGTGATCTCCATCTTCACGGCCCTTCTTCTCTTCCTCACCGTCCGGCGCTTCCTCGTGAAACCGATCCGTGGCGTGGTCGGCCATATGCAGAACTACGCCTCAGCCCCCGAAGACGCCCGCCGCATTATTACGCCAAGTGCGGGCGTGACCGAGCTGCGCGAGGCCGAAGAGGCGTTGCAAAAGATGCAGACCCAGCTGACCAGCGCCCTGAAGCAGAAAGAGCGCCTTGCCCAACTGGGTGAAGCCGTCGCCAAAGTCTCCCACGACCTGCGCAACATCCTGACCAGCGCACAACTCTTCACCGACCGCATCGAGACGTCCGAGGATCCAACCGTAAAGCGCCTCGCCCCCAAGCTGGTGAACTCCATCACACGCGCCGTGACGCTGTGCGAAAGCACCCTCGCCTTTGGCCGCGCCGAAGAGCCCGCGCCTGCTCTGACCCGCATCCCTCTCTCCCCAATTGTCGAGGATGTCATCGAATCTGAACGCCTCGCCGCCGGAGACTATGATCTGTCCTTCGCCGAGGATGTCCCTCTTGGCCTGACCATCCGTGCCGATTCCGAACAGCTTTACCGCGTGATTGCAAACCTCGTGCGCAACGCCCGCCAAGCAATAATCGCAACCGGGAAACCCGGCGAAATCGCAATCTCCGCCCATGAGGACGACACCGATTGGTGGATCACCGTCTCCGACACCGGCCCCGGCCTGCCGCCCAAAGCGAAAGAACACCTCTTTACCCCCTTCCAGGGCGGCGCGCGCAAAGGCGGCTCCGGCCTTGGCCTTGCCATCGCGGCCGAGCTTATCAAAGGGCACGGCGGATCTGTCACCCTCGATCGCACCGACGAGACAGGCACCTGTTTCGCGATCCGCCTGCCCAAATCCGAAATTGCACTGGATGCCGCCGCCGAATAGCCGATTTCTTGCTTGCATCAACGCGCGAGCCTATCTAAAGACCACCCTCACGCGCTGGTAGCTCAGTTGGATAGAGTACTTGACTACGAATCAAGGGGTCGGGGGTTCGAATCCTCCCCAGCGCGCCAAAGAATTCAAAGGCTTAGCGTTCAATCGCTAAGCCTTTTTCTTTTTCTCAGCACGCAATTCATCACCACAAGACTCAGACGCCCGAGGCAAAAGCCCCCAGAACCAGTCATTCAAAGCCGATCTGTACGTGTTCCAGCTTAGGCAGGATTTCCCGGACAGACCGCTTGGAGCGCGCCTTTACAAGGCAACCCCCGCGCCTGGTCGTCTTGGCGCACTCACCGTGCTTCGTTCAGAAAACCTGTCAGCGCCGCTTCGACGCCCTCGTCCCAGATGTGGGTCAGCCAATTGCAAAAAGCATGCCGGAAGACCGAACTCTGAGCCAAATCACCGTAATACGGCTCTTGAAGCAGCCAAAGCGCCGGGTCCTGCTTGGCCGCGATTGCGACGGCCTGCAGATCATTCCAGAACGGATCATTCGGTTCGATCTGGGTCCCATCTTCGCGCGTCCCGGCACACATACGCGCCCAGAGCGCCTCGGCGAGGGCAAGTCCCGTAATCGGTGTACCTGCCGAAATACCGCTTTTGATCGAAGGCACGACAAAACCCGGATGCCGTGCGGATCCATCAAAGGCAACCCGCCGTGTGGTGTCGACGATCCGCGGGTTTGCAAACCGCGCTTTGATAAGATCGACATAGGCTGACGGCGCCATGCCGGGCACGGGCTTGAGATGTGGAACAATCTCCTCGCGCGCGGTCTTTTCGAAGAAAGCGCTGATTTTCGGATGCGCCATACACTCGGCAATCGTCGCGATAGACAACACCTCGCCTGCATTGGCCAGCAGTTGATGTCCGCCATTCAGAACACGGATCTTGATGGCCTCGAAGTCATGCACATGATCGGTAAAGATCGCACCCACCGCATCCCAATCCGGCCGCCCGGCACAGAACTGATCTTCGATCACCCATTGGCGAAAGCTCTCATGGGTGACAGGGGCCGCATCATCGATGCCCAAACCCTGCACAAGGCCAAGCGCATTCGGCCCGGTGGCGGGGACGATGCAATCAACCATCGAATTGGGGAAGGTGCCGTTGCGTTCGATCCAGTCGGCCAGATCCACATCCGTCAAACGCGCAAGAGAAAGTACCGTCTGGCGCAACACATCCCCGTTGCCTTGCAGATTATCACAGCTCAGACAGGTAAACGGCGCATGCCCCGCACTCCGGCGCTTTTTCAGCGCAGCGATCATCGCGCCAAACGCGGTACGTGGTGTATCCGGGCTCTGCGCATCATGTCGGATATCGGGATGATCGGCATGAAACCCCTTGGTTGCGGGATCAATAAAATACCCGCCTTCTGTCACGGTCAGCGACACAATCCGAATGGCCGGATCCGCCATTTGCGCAATCAAGGCGGCATTGTCATCGGCAACCGGCGCAAAACCAATCATCGGGCCGATCACCTCGGCCGTGGTGTCATCGGGCTTCAGCTCGATCAGCGTTGTCAGGTAGTCCTGTTCGGCAAGCCTTTGCTGCTGGGCTGCGTCAGCGGCGCGTACCCCGGCCCCGATGATGCCCCAATCCAAAGCCAAACTCTGCTGCATCAGACGATGCAGATACCACGCCTGATGCGCGCGGTGAAAATTGCCCAGTCCGATATGCACAATACCCGGCGTCACTTGCGAACGATCATAGGTCGGCACCTGAACTGCAGCAGGAAGCGTCTCAAGCGTCGCATCGCGCAGTTTTATCAGGTCTCGCTTTTGCGCGTGATCTTTCATCAGCTCGTCCAGTTCTCGACCTCAAAAGGGTGGGTTTGCGCGATCCATCATGCGGCCCGTCATGCGATCCGCAGACCCTGCGCGTCGAACCGGTGGATCACATCGGCGCGCGGCGTCAGATGGATCGTGTCGCCATATTTGAAATCAACTTCGCCATCCGCGCGCACGGTGATTGCATCTGCAAACCCTGTGTCGTGGATATGAAAGAACGTATCTGAGCCAAGATGCTCTGACACACCGACACGGCCTTTCCACGGCCCCTCCGTCGCCGAAACACTGATATGCTCCGGACGGATGCCGATGGTCGTGGCGTCATGTTCGGCTGCGATGGCACCGGTCATCAGGTTCATCGTCGGCGAGCCGATAAAGCCCGCCACAAACAGGTTGCGCGGCGCGCGGTACAGCTCAAGCGGCGATCCCACCTGCTCGATATGACCAGCCCGCAGCACGACGATCTTGTCGGCCATTGTCATCGCTTCGACCTGATCGTGGGTCACATAGATCATGGTCGTGTTCAGCTTTTTGTGCAGCTCGAGAATTTCCATACGCATTCCGACCCGCAGCGCAGCATCCAAGTTGGAAAGCGGTTCGTCAAAAAGGAAGGCAGCAGGCTCGCGGACAATGGCGCGGCCGATGGCAACACGCTGGCGCTGCCCGCCTGACAACTGCCCCGGCTTTTGCTCAAGATAATCGACTAGGTTGAGCGATTTCGCCGCCGCTTCCACGCGGGCATCAATTTCAGACTGGTCCAGTTTTGCCATGCGCATCGGAAAAGCGATATTCTTGCGCACCGACATATGCGGATAAAGCGCATAGGATTGGAACACCATCGCCAGACCCCGCTTTGACGGAGGCACCTGCGTGGCGTCGTCTCCATCAATCAGGATCTTGCCCGAGGTGGTATCTTCCAAACCCGCGATCAAGCGCAACAAAGTGGATTTACCGCAGCCGGAGGGCCCGACGAACACGGCGAACTCTCCATCTTCAATCGTCAGATCCAGCGGCGGGATAACCTGCGATTCACCAAAGCTTTTGGTGACCGTATCAAGCACGATGCGTCCCATATCTGCGTTCCTTATTTCACAGCGCCAAAGGTCAGACCTTGGACAAGTTGTTTTTGACAGAACCAACCCAGCACGACGATGGGCCCCACAGCAGCGGTTGAAACCGCTGACAGGCGCCCAAAGAACAGCCCCTCGGGGGCCCGGTTGCCTTCGATCAATTTTGAAAGGGTTGCCGCCTCTGTCGTCGTCAGACGGACGGTCCAATACGCTTCGTTCCAGCAAAAGATGAAGCACAGCAGCGCAGTTGAGGCGATACCCCCCCATGCCAGCGGGATCAGGATTTCCGTCACCTCACCCCAAGTGTTCACTCCGTCCATCTTCCCAGCTTCGATGATGTCCTTGGGGATCTCTTTGAAATAGGTGAACAACATCCAGACGACGATGGGCAGGTTAATCAGGCTCAACACCAGAATAATCATGAAATGCGTATCAAAAAGCCCAAGGCTCTTTGTGAGAAACGTCATCGGGTACAAAACCGCAGCCGCGGGCAACATCTTGGTGGACAGCATCCACATCAGGATGTCCTTGGTGCCGCGGCTGGGATTGAACGCCATCGCATAAGCGCACGGGATACCGACCGCCAGCGTGAACAGCGTCGCAAAGACCGACGTGATGACCGAGTTCTGGGCAAAGCGCCAGTAATCGTAATTCTCGGTCATGTTCAGGTAGTTCTCAAGCGTTGGCGTAAAGAAGATAAGGAACTCCGGCTTGACCGCATCTGCATCGGTCTTGAAGCTTGTCAGAACCATCCAGAAGATCGGGAAAAAGAACAAAAGTCCCACCGCCCAAGCCAAGATTGGTCGGCTGATTTTTCCAAATCTCGAAGTGTGTGCAACGATGGCCATGGGCTGTCCTACTCCATCAACGTCTTGCCAATCATGCGCAGCAAGAAAATCGCGACGATGTTGGCGAGGATGACTGCAAAGATGCCGGTGGCGCTGGCAGCGCCGATGTTGTTGTTGGCAAATTCACCGATCAGATAGGGCAGGTTCTTGTTGCCGTTGCCCCGGCTCACGATTTCGATTTCAGCATAAAGCGACAGATGAAAGATCGCCTGAATCATAACCACAATCGCGATCGGGCGCGCCAGATGCGGCAGCGTCAAAAAGCGAAACTGCGACCACGCACCAGCCCCGTCAAGAATAGCCGCTTCCTTTTGTTGCTGATCCTCGGATTGCAGCGATGTCATGAAGATAAGCACCGCAAAAGGCGTCCACTGCCAGGTCACCATGATGATAACCGCCAAGGCAGAGGTCTGTGTCGCCCGAAACGAGATCGGTTGAAAATCAGGCCAGAGCGAAAAGAACCCGCCAACCAACGGCGCCGCCTGCAACCCGTCAATCACCGAATTGATCGCATCGACAGCAAGCCCCTGCAGGCCCAAAACAGGGTCAAGGATCATGTTGATCCACAAAACCGCATTCACTGCAGGCATCACAAAGAAGGGCGAGATCAGCAGGACCCGCACGATCCCCTGACCGGGAAACGCCTTGTTGATAAGCACCGCAATCAGAACGCCCAGAATAACGGTGAGAAACAGAATGCTGCCGACGATGAACAGGCTGTTCTGGATCGCAAGAAGGAAATCCTTGGAGTTCAGGACGAATTCATAATTCCCAAAACCGCGCCAATTGCTCAGCGAGGGGGTCGTCCATTCCGGTCGGCGCAGATTGTTGAGCACATACCGAATGAACGAGAAATACAGCGTCATCCCCAGTGGGATCAGCATCCAGATCAGCAACAGCACAACCGCCGGTGTCTGAAGGAGGCGTGGGATCTTTCTGTCAGACATAGCCCTATCCCTGCAGCGAAATGAGACATCTCGCAGTGTTATTGGTTTCAAATTCGAATGACCGGTGACGGCGCCATGTCAGCATGACGCGTGACTTTGCCAGATCGCAACGGTTTGTTGGTGGGAAGGCCCGATCAACCCGGGCCTTCCGCAGAAGACATGACGGCTTAGTAGCCCGCCTCTTCCATGATGGACACGGCCGCATCCTGGGCAGCAGCCAATGCGTCTTCAACAGATTTCGCACCGGACAGGGCCGCAGCCATTTCCTGCGCAACCGCAGACCCCACCTCGGGGAACTCGGGGATAGCAGCGAACTGAACACCCACGTAAGGCTTCAGGTCTGTTGCCTCTGGAGCAGCCGATTCAATCGCAGCCAGTTCCGCAGCGGCAAAGCCAGCGACTTCCTGAAACTCAGGATAGGCATAGGTCGACGCGCGTGTGCCTGTGGGAACAGACCCCCACCCAAATTCCGGGTGATCCGCGACGGCCTTGATGTAGTCCTTGGATGTGGCCCACTCGATAAACGCTTTGGCCTCCGCGGCGTTTTCTGTGCCTGCAGGCACAGCCATCGCCCAAGCCCACAGCCAGTTTGCACCGACCGGGTTTCCGGCATTGGGCGATTGCGCATAGGCCACGCCCTCAACGTCCAGGAAAGACGCAGCGATTGTGGCATCGATCCACATGCCGCATTTGCCTTCGTTATAAAGCGCGAGGATTTCGTTGAACGAATTGCCTTCCGAACCCGGAGGGCCGTATGTGCCCAGCAGATCCACATAGAAGTTGATCGCCGCATTCCATTCATCGGAATCAAGCGTTGGCTTGAAGTCCGCGTCAAACCACGCACCACCAAATGAATTCACCATGGTTGTGATGAACGCCATGTTGTCGCCCCAGCCCGGCTTGCCGCGCAGACAGGCGCCATAAACGCCATTGTCGGGATCGTGGATCGCCGCTGCAGCGGCCTTGATATTGTCCCAGCTGTCATTGTCAGAAATGGTCACGCCAGCCGCATCGGTCAGGTCTTTGCGATACATCACCATCGAGCTTTCGCCATAAAACGGCGCCGCGTAAAGCGTGCCGTCCGCAGACAGACCATTGCGGATCGCCGGAAGCATGTCGTCCATGTCATACCCGGCGCCGAACTCTAGCGGTTCGATCCAGCCAGCCTGGCCCCAGATGGGCGCTTCCTGCATGCCGATATTGATGACATCATACTGCCCGCCACCGGTCGCAGTGTCAGAGGTGACCTGCTCGCGCAGAACCCCTTCTTCAAGCGAAACCCACTCAAGCTGGACACCGGTTTCTTCGGTGTAGGCTTCGGCGACCTTCTGCATGTTAATCATGTGACCGTTGTTCACGATGGCAATCGTGAGCGATTTTGAATGACCATCGGCCATCGCACCGCCCGCTGCAACAAGCGACATCGCGGTTGCGGCACTTAGAATGCTCTTCAAAGACATCCGTTATCCTCCCTGATTGGATGTGATCTACCAACGCTAGAAGAAAGGACAACGCGACGTCAACATAAATTTTACGCGCGTAAACTTATTTGCTGTCAGGCGGAATCTCGCATTATCAGCTTTCCTTCTATTCTTGTGCTTTTCCAAGGCTCTACGTGGCCATCAATCGCCGCGAACAAGGCCTCCGCCGCATGCATAGAGACCACGTCATAATCATGCGAAATCGTGGTCAACGGCGGGCATGTGTAGCGGGAATGCGGATGACCATCCTGTCCCGCGATGCGCAGTTTGCACTCCGGCCCGCGCCCAACGGTGATTCCCTGCTCGTAACAGGCCGTCAAAAGTCCGATCGCAAGGCGGTCATTGCTGCAAAGGATCGTATTGGTGGAAAACTGACCGCGCGACAGGGCCTCATGCCCCCCGACGCGACCGATCTCTTCAAAGGCCCACCCCTCGCCTTCGATCGAAATCACCTGAGGTGTGTGCCCAAACGTCTCCATCGCGGCGATATACGCCTGACGGCGGCGGTGCGCGTTGGGATTTGCGGGCGTCTTCATCTCAAAAAAGCAGGGCGGCTCGCCGGTTCGGCACAGATAATCCGAAATATGCGATGTGAACTGGACGTTGTTTGACCCCACAAAAGCCAATCCCAACTCGTCCAGACTGCTGTCGAAAATCAGCGTCGGCACGTCATTGCAGAACTTCTCAAGCGCTTTGCGGTACGACGCCCGCCCAAGCGGTGCCAGCAACACCCCCGCCGGTTTGAGCGAACGCAAAGCCTCTAAAACCTCGACCTCCAGATCAGGATCACCATGCGCACTGAAAAGCGTCGGGCGATATCCCGCATCAATGCAGCGCTGTTCAAGGCTGCGCGCCATCTCAGCGAAAAAGGGGTCTGCCAGCAACGGCACGACAATGCCCACATTGTTCGTCAATTTGCGGTTCTGGTTCATCGCAAAGATGTTGGGGCGGTAATCGTATGTCTTGAGCGCCTCTTCAATCCGCGCGCGGGTCGACGCGCGCACACTGTCGGGGTCATGGAAATACTTCGAAACTGTCGGGCGGGAAATGCCGCTGACCGCAGAGAACTCCTCCATGTTCTTGATCTTCGCGTCAGGCACTGTTGCAATCCATCGCTGAAACTAACTTTTCATATCAGAGGCAATTTCTTTTCGCGCGTCAAGTTTTTGGCAAAATTCAAAGATGCTGTGACTTGCCCCACAGCATAGGCACACCTGTTCAGTCAGGCGTGCGGCACCATGCGCCGAACATGGTCGACGACAAAATCAATGAACAACCGCACCTTTGAATCCTGCAAACGCCGATGCGGGTAAAGCGCACCAAAGGTCGAAGCAAGCGGTGGCGTCTGCGGCAGGATTTCAACCAACGCGCCCGAAGCCAGATGCTCGGCAATCTCAAAACGGGGCTTGTTCACAATGCCACGCCCACTTAGCGCCCACGCAGTCAGCACATCGCCGTTATCGGAATCGTAACTGCCAGAGACATCAAGCTTCAGCGGGCCCGTCGGTGTCTCGACCGTCCAGAAATACTCGGGCGACCGTGGGTACCGCAGCAGCAGACACGTATGCTCCAGCAGATCTTTCGGGGTCTGCGGGATGCCGTAACAGTCCAGATAGAACGGCGCCGCACACAAAACGCGCGGACTGTCGATGATCTTGCGCAGCTTGAGGTTGGAATCCGGTGGCCGCCCCACGACAAAGGCCACATCGATCCCATCGGTCAGCACGTCCACCTTGCGATCCGACAGACGCAAGCGGATCGACACGTTGGGATAAGCATCCACAAAGCGGGGCACCAGCGGCGCGATATAGTGTTTGCCGACGCCCAGCGGGGCCGCCACATCAATCGCGCCTCGGGGCTGGTTCGAAAACCCGGAAATCGCAGCCTCGGCATCGTCCAGCGTTTTCAGCACCTTCAACGCATGCGCATAAAACTCGCGCCCAACGGCTGTTGGTGATAGCTTGCGCGTCGTCCGATTGAAAAGCCGCACATCAAGACGCTGTTCAAGCTCTTTGATCCGGTTGCTGGCGACGGCAGGCGTCAGACGCAAATCGCGCCCACCAGCGGTGATACTGCCGCGCTCTACAACACGAACAAACACGCGAAGGCTTTCGATATATGGCAAGAACTGATCCTTGAATTATATATAAACGGTTGAAAGAGATTACCGTTCTTCGCTCTATTTTTATATAGTCGAACCTTTCACAATAGGAATGTATGCCAAAAGGTCCGCCCAGCTGATGTCAGGAAAACACGATGGCCGCTCGATCTGAAATCAGGTTCCTCTTGAATGGCGCTGACGTCACGCTGGATGCAGCGGGCGCAGGCGACACGCTGCTTGACTATCTGCGCCTGCAAAAGCGCCTGACCGGCACCAAGGAAGGCTGCGCCGAAGGCGATTGCGGCGCCTGTACTGTGCTGGTCGGTCGGCTGACCAACGGACAGCTGCACTATGAGGTGGTGAACGCCTGTATCCGCTTCATGGCCTCGCTTGACGGCTGTCACGTGGTCACCATCGAACATCTGTCCGGCCCGAACGGCCGTATGCACCCCGTGCAACAGGCCATGGTCGAACATCACGGCAGCCAATGCGGCTTTTGCACGCCGGGCTTCGTCATGTCGCTTTACGCCTTGTGGATGGAGACACCGAACCCGACCGAAACTCAGATCGAAACCGCCCTGCAAGGCAATCTGTGCCGGTGCACCGGCTACGAGCCGATCATCCGCGCCGCCCAATCCATCAGCGCCTATGGCAATCCTGCCCAGGACGCGCTTAACAAAGAACGCGCTGCCGTCACTGCCCAGCTTGAAACCATGGCGGATGGCCAACGCGTTGAGTTGCGTAGGGCAGACAGCCTGGCGATCCTGCCCGCTGATGTGGACGACCTCGCCGACGCCCTGTCAGAGTATCCCGACGCCACAATGGTGGCCGGCGCCACCGATGTCGGCCTTTGGGTGACAAAATTTCTCAAAACCATATCGCCGGCGATCTTCCTCAGCCACCTCGATGAGTTGCGCCAGATCGAACAAATCGACCGCACGATCCGCCTCGGCGCAGGTGTCAGCTATAGCGCAAGCGCTGAAACGCTCTGCACCGCCTTCCCGCATCTGCGTGAGTACTGGGGCCGCATCGCGGGCTGGCAGATCCGCAATATGGGCACCATTGGCGGCAACATTGCCAACGGCTCGCCCATCGGCGACACACCCCCGGTGCTGATCGCCCTTGGCGCGCAGGTGATCCTGCGCAAAGGCACAACGCGGCGCAGCCTGCCTCTTGAGGCGTTCTTTATCGACTACGGCCAACAAGACCTCGCCCCGGGTGAGTTCGTCGAACGCATCGATATCCCGCTTGCACAGTCCGGCGCCATGCAGGCGGCTTACAAGATTTCAAAGCGCCGCGATGAAGATATCAGCGCGGTCGCTGTTGGCATGAACATCACCGTCGCAAACGGGCAGATCACCCAGGCCCGCATCGCCTTTGGCGGGATGGCCGCGACGCCAAAGCGGGCCGCGTCTGTCGAAAATGCCCTTGTCGGCCAGCCATGGAGCGAGGCGACGATGCTGGCAGCTGCTGCACAGCTGCCAAAGGATTTCCAACCACTCTCTGATTGGCGCGCCTCGTCCGCCTACCGCATGCGGGCCGCGCAAAACCTGCTGCGCCGGTTCTGGCTGGAACAAACCAGCGACGACACGCAAACGCGTCTGTTGCGCGCCTAGGGGAGGACACAGCATGCATGATGACAAACGCATCCACGCCGACCTGACCCAAGCGGAACCGCGCCCTTTGTCGGGCGGTGTGCATACCAACCGCAAGCACGAGTCCGCGATCAAGCATGTGACCGGGCGCGCTGAATACACCGACGATATTGCTGAACCCATCGGCACCTTGCACGCTTATCTTGGCTTGTCCGAACGCGCTCATGCCAAGCTGCGCAGCGTTGATCTGGACGCCGTGCGCACAGCCCCCGGCGTGATCGACGTGCTGACCGCCAACGACATTCCCGGCGTCAACGATGTCAGCCCCACAGGCCGTGATGATGAGCCCGTTCTGGCGACCGACAAGATCGAGTTCTGGGGCCAGCCCATCTTCGCCGTCATCGCCGAGACCCGCGATCAGGCCCGCCGCGCAGCCCATTTGGCGCAGATCGACTATGAAGACCTGCCCCATGTGCTCGAAGCCGACATCGCAAGGGACGCCGATTTGCCCTATGTCACGCCGCCGCTCACGCTCAAACGCGGTGAGGCAAAGGAAGCGATGGCAAAGGCAACCCACCGCATCAAAGGCCAGATGCGCGTCGGCGGTCAGGATCATATGTATCTCGAAGGCCATATCGCCTTCGCCATCCCGGGCGAGGATGAAGACGTGATCGTGCACTCCTCCACCCAGCACCCGACCGAGGCGCAGCATATGGTGGCCCATGTGCTGGGCGTCGCCTCCAATGCGGTCACGGTGAATGTACGCCGCATGGGCGGCGGCTTTGGCGGCAAGGAAACGCAGATGAACCTCTTCTGCGCCATCGCAGCGGTCGCCGCAAAGCGCCTCAACCGCCCGGTCAAGATCCGCCCCGATCGCGATGACGACATGTCGGCCACAGGCAAACGCCACGATTTCGTCATCGACTACGAGGTGGGCTTCGACGACGAAGGTAAGATCGAAGCCGTCACCGGCGATTTCGCAGCCCGCTGCGGGTTCTCGTCCGACCTCTCCGGCCCCGTCACCGACCGCGCGCTCTTTCACGCAGACAACGCCTATTTCTATCCCCATGTTCTGCTGAACTCGCACCCGATGAAGACGAACACCGTTTCCAACACCGCCTTTCGCGGCTTTGGCGGACCGCAAGGCGTGATCGCCGCCGAGCGCATAATCGAGGAAATCGCCTATCACCGGGGCCGCGACACGCTCGACATCCGTAAGCTGAATTTCTACGGCGAGGGCCGCGATATCACGCCCTATCACCAGACGGTTGAGGACAATATCACCGCAGAGATTGTTGCCGACCTTGAGGCACGATCTGACTATGCGAAACGCCGTCAGGCCGTGCTTGATTGGAACGCCAAGGGAGGCGTGATCCGCAAAGGCATCGCGCTGACCCCGGTGAAATTCGGCATCTCCTTCACCGCGACATGGTATAATCAGGCCGGTGCGCTGGTGCATATCTATTCCGATGGCTCGATCCACCTGAACCACGGCGGCACCGAGATGGGTCAGGGTCTGAACACCAAGGTCGCCCAAGTCGTCGCTGACGCGTTCCAAGCCGATTTCGAGACGATCAAGATCACCAAGACCACGACCGAGAAAGTGCCGAACACCTCGGCCACCGCAGCCTCCTCCGGCACCGACCTGAACGGCATGGCCGCCCTTGATGCGTGCGAACAGATCAAGGCGCGCCTTGTGACATTCGCCGCTGAAAAGTGGTCCGTCACCCCCGACGCCGTCCAGTTCATCCCCGGCGCAGTGCAAATCGGCGGCGACATCATCCCCTTCCGCGACTTCATCAAAGCCGCTTACATGGCCCGTATCCACCTGTCGGCAGCAGGCTTCTACAAGACCCCCAAAATCCACTGGGACCGCGACAAGGGCACAGGCCGCCCGTTCTATTACTACGCCTACGGCGCCGCTGTGTCCGAGGTCTCCATCGACACGCTGACGGGCGAGTATATCGTCGACCGCGCCGACGTCCTGCACGATGTAGGCCGCTCTCTGAACCCGGTGATCGACCGTGGCCAGGTCGAAGGCGCGTTCATCCAAGGCATGGGCTGGCTCACCACGGAAGAGCTTTGGTGGGACGCCAAAGGCCAGTTGCGCACCCACGCGCCCTCAACTTACAAGATCCCCCTCGCCTCCGACCGCCCGCGCATCTTCAACGTGGATCTCGCTGATTGGTCTGAGAACCGCGAGAACACGATCAAGCGGTCCAAAGCCGTGGGGGAGCCGCCCTTCATGCTGGGCATCTCCGTCTTTGAGGCGCTCTCCATGGCCGTGGCCAGCGTCGATGACTACCGCACCTGCCCCCGCCTTGATGCCCCCGCCACGCCCGAACGTGTGCTGATGGCCGTCGAACGCCTGCAAGGTGAGGGCTAGACCATGACGCTCGCTGACTTCCTCGACCACCACGACGCAGTGATCGCCGTCAAGCTGACCCACGTGCGCGGCTCTTCCCCACGCGAAGTGGGGGCCACGATGTATGTCACAGATAACGCAATTCACGGCACCATCGG
>ERZ1740060.391-NODE-391-length-26957-cov-8.430674_pt1 | contig 26957 bp, 25 predicted proteins | sample MGYA00581743_ERZ1740060 | MGnify/ENA primary metagenome ERZ1740060 (study PRJEB43018, sample SAMN04849235) | marine metagenome | isolation source: floating plastic debris | place: Pacific Ocean | collected 2008-08-27 | study: EMG produced TPA metagenomics assembly...
CGTCGCACGAATTGACCGTTACCCCGCAGCTCGCCCAGCCCCCAGCCAGACACGCGCTTCAATTGGCAATAGCTGTCAAAGACCATTTCTGCAGCCTGACCTCGGGTCCAGAAATTAACGTCGCTATTGACGATGGCTTTTCGAACCTGCACTGCCCCCAGGTGCTGCTGTTGGAACAGAGGGGCTACACGCCGCAACAAATCCTCAGGGACTTGGGCATCGGCATCAAACACGGCTAATAGGTCGCCTTGAGTCTTAGGCCACACCTGATTGAGGGCTCCAGATTTGCCACCGGTCGCCCGATCATCCCGATGAATCACGTGCACATGGGGATACTGAGCCGCCACCTGATCCAGCTGCTCACCTGTGCCATCATCGCTGTTGTCATCAACCATCCAAAGGTCATAGCGATCGCGCGGATAATCCAGATTCGCTAAGGATTCCACAAGGCCCGCAATCACAGCGACTTCGTTTTTCGCTGAGACCAAAATTGAAACATGGGGCCACTGCCCAATATCGACGGTTGATCGGAGTCCCCCTGCCTGATTACTGGGTAAAGCTTCTGGTAACTTGGCGGTTTGGGTAAAGAGCAATTTAAATAGATGAACGCCGACCCCAAAGGTGACGCCATAGACCAGCCAACTTCCCCAAACCCATAAGTGCAGCATCAGGACCACCCCCCATAAGCTGCTTAGGGCGATCGCTGCCTTGAGTCGCCTTGAACCCCCTGCCTCCAAGAAGTTATGGGGCTCCAAATCTGGACAGAGGTCTTGAGGTCGCTGGTGCGGATTGGTATGGGTCATCGTTTCGTTGCTAAGTCAAATCTTGAAATCACGGTTTTAAAATCACATTGACCTAAGTCAATCAAAAAGCAATCGGTCTGGTAAATCACCTGATTGGGCCTAGGTTTCAAGGTGGCCACTGTCTGGAGATCGCGACACAGTGTGTCGAAAAATGAGTCACCAGGTATGCTCTAGGGGAATTGAATCGTAATAGAAGCCTTTCCGCCGTTTAACGGCAGCAAAACATTGCCAAGATCGAAGGGCCGATCAAGCCTTACATAAGGGCTTGACCGATCTCTAAGTGACGCCAAGGTGATCAATGTCTAGGACGAAAATCAAAGATTTCTCTCAATCATCCTAGCGGTTTGAGGTCTCCTCTAGGGCATTTGGAGAATTTCTGAGGGCCGCCAAAAACATAAAACCTCTTTTATTGGGGGTGATTTCGGGCACGATACTTGCAGCAGCCTGCAGGCTCGCTTCAGGTCGATTCGATCCTTGTGACAGCAGTTGTGACACGTTTAATGGGAGCTATGACGATTACTTTCGATGAGATCAAACCCGCTACAAAGCAAGACATTGGTGTTTATTTGCCCTATTACCAAGGCACCAAGCGGAATGCGTTGCCCTATGCCATCGGTCTTTATAAGCGAGGTAACTTAGAAGGGCAGCGCATGATTGAAGGGGGAGAGAGCATCCCTTTCTTGGCCACTTGGAACGTATCGACATTGCCCGCTGACCTGACCCGATGCCGTCTGCAGTTCGATGACGACGCTGACTTAAGCTACGAAATTACCTTAGCCACCTTTGAGTTTGTAGATTATCTGTTTGATGTTGTGGTTGCGCTCCGCCACAAGCGCGCTGCTGACTTCTCGAAAGGGTTTTACCGAAAACTGTTGCGGCTCGATGACTAATGCTACGTGTCCCTCAGACAGCGCTACCGTTGGTGGCACAATGAAGGGGTAACTTTTGTTGATATAACTCTGCGCTAAGGATTAAGCGGCGTGCCTAAATCAGCCCAGCATGTCTTGATTGGGTCGACTGAGGCCCACAGTGGTAAGTCGGCTATCGTATTGGCGATCGCCTTTCAGCTTTTGGCTCAGGGCATCAAGGTAGCCTACGGCAAGCCTTTGGCCACGGTAGAGACCTCTGACCCACATGATGCACTCAATTGTGCAGATACCGACCTCAACTTTATCCCCAAGGTGCTGTCGCTGCCGACAGCAGCTTGTTTGCCCACGCTACTTTGCCTGGATGAAACTGCCATGCTCTCCCAGTTGCAAGCGGGGGAGACCGCGGATTTTGCCCAAATTTTGGGACAGTACAGTGAGGCGGTGACAGAAAATGTGGTGTTGCTGGAGGGGCCTGCCAACTTGGAGCAGGGTGCATTAGCCAAACTGGCGCTACCGGATATGGCCAATGCTCTAGATGCGGCTGTGCTGCTAGTGATGCGGTTCAACCCTCGCCAGATGGTGGATGAAATCATGTCTGCTCAGCAGCGATTGGGAGAACGATTGATGGGGGTTGTGATCAACAGTATTCCTGAAGCTGAACAATCGTTCGTAACTGAGAAGGTCGTGCCTTATTTAGAGGGGCAAAACATTGCGGTACTTGCAACACTGCCTCAGATGCCCTATCTCCAGGGGGTGCGGGTGAGTGAATTGGTGCATCGCTTAGATGCCGAAATCCTTTGCTGTGACGATCACTTAGATCTCGTCGTTGAAAGTCTGAAGATCGGTGCGATGAACGTGAATTCAGCCCTACGCTTTTTCAGGAAAGGCATCCATCAGGCCGTGGTTACAGGGGGCGATCGCCGCGATCTGCAAATTGCCGCCTTAGAAACCTCAACCCATTGTTTGGTGTTAACCGGACAAATTGCGCCATCAGAGGATGTGATTACCTTTGCCAAGGATAAAGAGATTCCAGTTTTATCCGTCGCCACCGATACCCTGACCACAGTGGAACGCATCGACACCCTATTTGGGCAGGTTCCCCTCAATAACCTCGACAAAATTCCGCTGGTGCAAGAAGTTTTGGCAAAACATGTCGACGTCAACCGGCTGATTCAGCTCCTGGCGATTGAGCCACCTGCTGTGACAGAAGTCGCGGCATCCTAGCTGGGCTGGGGTTTCGGGGGATCTGTCCTAAATCCCATAGGCTGATACAATGAGCGCGTCCTTACAATCCGTGTATCTCCGTTGAGCCAGTCCATTGAAGCCCCCTTAGAAACCCCTAAGGTTGATGTCTTTCTGCAAGAGCTTGCTGCGATTCAACAGTCAGGCTCAAAGCGGGTGGCGATTCTAGGATCGCGTCATGTCCCCATCACCCATCAAAAGTTGATCGAGCTGATGACCTATGCGCTGGTCATGGGGGGAAACACCATCCTGACTTCTGGGGCAACTGGCACCAACTCGGCTGCAATTCGTGGGGCGATTCAAGCTGATCCTAATTTGCTCACGGTGATCTTGCCCCAAAGCCTAGAGAAGCAGCCCCAAGAATCCCGTGACCAGCTTGAGCAGGTCATGCACTTGGTCGAGAATGCGACGAACGATTCCTTATCTTTGGCGGAGGCGAGTGCGCTCTGTAATCAAGAAATTATTTCTCGCTGCCAGCAGTTGATTTGCTTTGCGTTTCATGACAGCCATACGCTGCTGCAAACCTGCCAAGATGCTGAAGAGCAGCGCAAGATCGTAACGCTGTTCTATTTCGACTAGCGAGTTTGTAAACCTATGGGTGGATTGTTCTCTGGAGTAGTGCCGATCCCTGGTCTGCTCCTGTGCTGTTTGCCCGTTGCTGCAGTTTTAATCTATGTTCCGTTCGTGGTGGTGGCGATCGCCCGCTTTAAAGCAGGCTACAACGCCTCTGCTCCACGGGCCTTATTTGATCAACTACCGGCCTATGGGCAGCGGGCAACCTGGGCTCACGAAAATAGTTTTGAAGCGTTCACGCTCTTTGCGCCAGCGGTTTTAGCGGCCTACGTTACTGGGCAGGACTCAACTCTGGCCATCGGTGCCGCGCTCGCCCATTTAATGGGTCGCGCACTGTATAGCCTGTTTTACATTCTCGATCTGCCGCTGCTGCGATCGCCCATGTACGCTATTGCTGCGTTGGGCACCTTTACGTTATTTGCCTTGGCTTGCAGCTCTGCCTTAGGCTTGCCCTGATGGATTAAACGCAACTTTTTACGCGGCACTATGGCTTCTAGTTATTCCTTTGACGTTGTTAGTGATTTTGACCGGCAAGAATTGGTCAATGCCCTCGATCAAACCCGACGGGAACTGGAAACCCGCTATGACCTCAAGGGCAGTAAAACCACGGTCGAGTTGAGTGGAGAGACCATCACTATCGAGACCGATGGTCAGCTCACTCTGCAGAGTGTTCACACAATTCTGCAAACCAAAGCCGCAAAGCGCAACCTGTCGCTGAAGATTTTTGAGTTTGGCAGCACCGACACGGCTAGCGGCGGGCGTGTTCGTCAGGTGGTCACCCTCAAGAAAGGGATTGACAAAGAGATTGCTAAAAAGATGAGTAAGCTGATCCGCGACAGCTTTAAAAAGGTACAGGCTTCTATCCAAGGGGATGCGGTACGCGTCACCGCCAAGTCGAAAGATGATTTGCAGGAAGCGATCGCCCTGCTCAAACATGAAGATTGGCCCGTGGCGCTGCAGTTTACCAACTACCGCTAGTGGCCTGTCAATATCGAAAATTGGAGTATGTCGTAGCGTGGGTCAAACGTAGTGCGACCCACGAAATGTAACCGATTAACCGAGGCCGTGGGTCTCGCAACCTCGACACCACGCTACACAATCTCTGAATCTTGACATTGCACTAACTTGTTTAGATTCACTGCAGCGGCTGTGTCATCCACAAAGCTGTGGTGACATAGCCCAGTTTCTGGTAGAGGGCTTGGGCCGCTGCGTTGTCGGCAAACACCTGGAGCCCTAGTTGCTGATCGCCCCGAGCTATGGCCCAGTCTTGAGCATGGCGCAGCAGTGCTGTGGCAATACCCCGCCGACGATGCGCTGGGGCAACATACAAGAGCAAAATGCAGCCGTAGCGATCGCCCTGGTGCGGATCGAGCACATTGCCTAGCCAGAGGCAGGCGATCTCTGTTGACTCTGCTTGGGGTACGACCCACCAAAGCGGTGCATTGTTGGCATAGTGGGTATTAACGGTTTCAGTCAGGGCTTGAGGGCTGCAGTGATGACCCTGCTCGTCATAGGCCAAGGCCATAAACTGGACCAACTTTGCCCGATCCCGACGCGTTCCGACTCGAAGGCGATAGCCCTCTAGGGGAAAGGGTGGGTGCTGGATCACCCCAAAATGCCGCTGCGCGGGTTTCCTGGAGCCTGGGCTGTTTCCTGAGGGGCAGCTGTCGAGTTGGCAGCGGGCGCACTCTCCTCAATCGGGGCAGGTGCGATCATGTCGCTGGGCAAAAAGATGCGGGCACTGACCGCCACCATTGCAACGACAAAGGTGAGCACAATCAGCAGCGGGGCCACATAGGCGCGAAGAAAGGTCATAATCCTGAGTGCAACGGCAGAATAATAATTTGCGTCATTACTGATTTAGGAGATCTCCAGGAAAGAAGATACCCCACCGCCTGCGGCACCTCCCCTTGCCAAGGGGAGGTTGGGAGGGGTCTGTCTTTCAAGGCGGGTCAAAACAATTCCAGAAGTCCCCTTAGAGGATGGACCCATCGGCCCCATTGCCCAGCAGGCTGGGTTTGACAGTTAGAACCATATCAGGGGATCAGCAACGGCCAGTTTGTATTATCTTCTCTCATCCTACAGGGCATTCTTTTCCCTTGATTAAATTGCGGAGCACCTGCAGGCTTGGGTTGATCTATAGCGCTGGCCACTTTGCTTAAGACACCTCGGATCGCTCTGATCTTTAGCGAATCAGCAAAGTGGGTCGCAGTCTTGTCCTAACCGGACTGGCGACTGCTATAACGAGGAGGAAAACGAACGTTGACTTTTGACCTGGTTCAACCTTGGATTCACAGACTTTATTCTCAACAAAAGCCACTCGCCATAGGCCTTGCATCTTCACCTTAGAAAAAGGTCAGAGGGGGAAGTTATCTGTGATACGATTAGCAATCGTGGATGGCGGGTCGGTGCCCGAGTGGTTAATGGGGGCGGACTGTAAATCCGCTGGCTATGCCTACGCTGGTTCGAATCCAGCTCGGCCCATCCACGCCAGCCCATGTAGCTCAGCGGTAGAGCACACCCTTGGTAAGGGTGAGGTCATGAGTTCAATTCTCATCATGGGCTTGTCAGTTTTTTTAGAGAAGGGCCGTAAAGCCCTGGGGGCTATCTCTGCTGAAAAACAGCTAGGAGACTGCTCGATCGTTTTCTCATTTTCGGGAGCTTCTGACTATGTTTGCCGCCGCGATCGCTGCTCTCATCTACGGTATTTTGGCCCTGGTCGGTGGGTGGATAGGGTACAAACAAGCGGGTAGCACCGTTTCCCTCACGTCTGGCATTATTACGGGTCTCCTCCTCCTCATTGCCGGTACAGGCATGTTTAAAGGCATGGGCTGGGGCCTCTGGCTCGGGTTAGCCGTTACCGCGTTGCTGCTGGTCACATTCGTGGTGCGACTGATCAAAACCCGTAAGCTCATGCCTGCTGGTCTCATGGTCACAGTTGGGGTCATTACCCTGGTTGCCATGATTGCTGGGGTGGGCTAGGGCGCGTCATCAATACCGGATGAAAGTCTTGTTGAGCAAGCATTGCCGCGCCCGCCCCTACAATATTGCTAGGGGCTGAAACCGCTACATCACCAGGATTCTAGTTTTGATTGATAACAGTCCCTAGGCCCCCTACCGTCTGAGGGCAAGCTTGTTAAAATTGAGAGCCTTATGGTCGCGGCCATAATCACTCATCTACCCCTTTAAAAACTTGTGGCCCCTCTGGATTGGCTGAATATCACCCTAGGTCCGTTGCCATGGCTCATTTTAGGATTGGGTCTGCTGGGCATCAGCCTCATGGCCCCAAATCCCATTTCGGTTTCGCTAGGGTGTGCAGGACTCGTCACCGCTCTGCTCGCTCTCAGTATCCCAGCCTTGGCAAAGCAGCTCCTGGTGTGGGCGATTCTATCCGTTGCCTTTACGCTGATTTTGCGCGGGTTGGTGCCTCAAAACTCCCGAGCCCTTGCCCCCAATCGCTATGCTCGGGTTGTAGAGGTGATTCCCCCCGGGGGGCTCGGTCGTGTCTCTTACGATGGGGGAAGTTGGCAAGCTCGTTCTCAGATCAGCGATGGGGCGATCGCTCCCGAAGCTACCGTGACCGTCGTCAGCCGTCAGGGTAACACCCTAATCGTTACCCCCATCCCAACTTCTGAGGCCACCTCTGAAGCCAACAGAGGCTAAAGGGTTTACACTTACTCATCGATTCTTTACTCCGTCCAGGAGCATCCCCATGGGTCCTTCCATTTTTGCGATTTTATTCCTAATCATCATGGGCTATAGCGTTGGCTCAGTGCGCATCGTGAATCAAGGGACCGAAGCTCTGGTTGAGCGACTGGGTCGCTATCACCGCAAGCTCAGGCCAGGTCTCAACATGATCATTCCCTTCATGGACACGATTGTGCTGGAAGAAAGCGTGCGGGAGCGGCTTTTAGATGTGGAACCTCAGCCCGCGATTACCCGCGACAATGTGTCACTGGAAGTGGATGCGGTGGTCTATTGGAAGGTCCTCGACCTAGAGCGTACCTATTACTCCATTGAGGATGTTGAAGCGGCGATTCGAGAACTGGTGGTGACGACCCTGCGCTCTAAAGTCGGACGAATGGAATTTGAGCGCACCTTCTCCTCTCGGGATGAATTAAATAAGGCTTTGCTCGATCAGCTTGATGAAGCCACTGAACCCTGGGGGGTCAAGGTGACTCGGGTAGAAGTACAGAGCATTCAGCCCCCTCAAGCGGTCTTAGATTCGATGCAGCTTCAGCAGGCTGCTGAGCAAAAGCGTCGGGCCGCAGTTCTAGAGGCTCAAGGGGATCAAGAGGCCACCGTCAAGCGGGCACAGGGTACTGTCGATTCAATTCGGATGCTGTCTGATGTGATGAAGCAGAATAAGGGATCTCGGGATGTGCTGAACTTTTTGATCGCTCAGCAATATGTGGATGCTAATACCAAACTGGGCGAGAGTGAGAACTCCAAGGTGGTCTTTATGGATCCTAAGTTTCTCACTGAGGGGCTGGCCGATCTGATGACTTCTCCCCAAACGGGTAAAACAGGCGGCGATACCAGCTTTCCACCCAAGCAAGGTTAGGGGCAATTCATTGTCGCTTCAGCAATGGTTAGGACATTGTCTTGAAAAGAAAATACCTCGCTGCGCTACGCCTCGCGATAATCGATGTAGGGGCACTTCTTGTGTATGCCCTCGATAACCGACCGGAGGAAATCGGTTTGCTCAGGGGCGATTGGCGGAGGGTAGGCACAAGACCTACCCCTACCCAGGTATCTTCTTCCCGAGAAATCTCCTTCAGAGTTGCTGATCAACTCTCAACCATTGCTCCCTGGGTATCGATCGCCAGCACTTCAGCCGCCACAACCGTTATGCCCAGATGAGTCCAGGCTTGTTGCATCGCTGCAGCCACTGTAACTGCATGTTCAGCATTCGTCAGGGCTAGCAAGGTCGGTCCGGCCCCGCTGATGGTTACCCCGTAGGCTCCTGCAGAGATCGCCGCCTCAACCACCGCCTCATAGCCCGGAATCAAGGTCTTGCGGTAGGGCACGTGGATGCGATCGCCCAGTGCCGTCCGTAGCCAATCGCCCTTGCCGGTGTTGAAGGCCCGAAGCAGCAATCCCAAATGGGCACTGTTGTAAATGGCATCAGCCCTACTGTAATCCTGAGGTAAAACCCGCCGTGCTTCAGCGGTCGAGATTTCAAAGGCTGGAATCGCCACGACCGGCACAATCGAGTCGTGCCAGGGCAGTGGACAGAGGGTGATTTTTTTCTGGTCGTCTATTACTGCCAGTTGACAGCCCCCCAGCAGGGCGGGCACCACATTATCGGGATGGCCTTCAATGTCGGTGGCGATCACCGCCAATTCCTCTGTAGAAAACGGTTCACCAGCCAGGGCATTGGCCCCCAGCAGTCCGCCCACGATCGCCGTGGAAGAGCTACCCAATCCTCGCGCCAAGGGGACTCCCAGCTCAATCTGAATGTGAACTGGGGGAACAGGGCGATCGAGGCGTTGAAATAAATGGCAAAAGGCTTGGTAAACCAGATTGCTGCGATCGGTCGTGACCCGATCTTGTTCGGCTCCAGTGACTTGAATGCTGAGGGGAATATCGGCAACCGCAAAGTCAAATCGGTTGTAGCGGGTGAGTGCTGCCCCCAAGCAGTCAAACCCAGGCCCTAAATTAGCCGTAGTGGCCGGTACCGAGACTCGAATTGCATCCGCCATGGCTCCCCCGTCGTAACCTCGGTAACACAGTTGCCCCTGGGGCGAGTGGCATACTATCACCATTGGGGGATCAGGTGGAGCTTGCTGCCCATAAACCCGGTGGAACCGATCAGTCTTGGCGTCGGTCTGAACCCCTAAGTTGGCCCGCAATCAACGGAGGAGATAATGAGGTATTCAATCCATCAGCCTTTGGTGTTCGTATCCGGCCTGGTTGCGATCGCCCTCTCAGGTTCAGCTACTGGCACGAGCAGTCAGCCCATGGCTCAGCTCCCCCTACCTGACGTTGAGCCGGTGCATTTGGCCGCAGAAATCCCAGAACTCAGCCAGGCGATTATTCCAGACTCCCCTGGTTCCGATATCTCCCCCAGCCACTGGTCCTACGCGGCAGTCGATAACTTAGTCACAAACTACGGTTGTCTGAATGGCTATCCTGATGGCAGTTTTCGCGGTGATCAAGCCATCAGCCGTTACGAGTTTGCGGCGGCCCTAAACAGTTGCCTAAATGCGCTGCTGGAGAGTTCTGAGCAGGGCCAAGGGCCGGTCCTGGATGAGATTTTGGCCGACCTCAATCGTTTGCAGACTGAGTTGGGTGATCTCAGTAGCGATATTGACACCCTGGAGGAATAGGGGCGATTTGCTGTTCATTTCACTGGTCACGCCTCACTCGTCTAAAGGTCGCCAATCGCCTGCTGTGATAAAAGCAGCCCAGTAAAAAGGGTGGGCATAGATACTGCCAGAGTTGATCAGTTCGATCTGTACCTGCCTGAGCGACTCAGCCCGCCCCTGCCCAGCGAGCAATTGCTCGTAATAGCGTGTCATCAGGCTTTGGGTGGCAAAATCATCCACTTGCCAGAGACTGAGCACCTGGGTCTCAGCACCGGCGATCGCAAAGGCCCGCCGCAAGCCATAGATCCCATCCCCATTGGCGACATCCCCTAGCCCGGTTTCACAGGCCGAGAGCACCACCAATTGGGTCCCTAGCAGATTCAGCCCAGAGGCTTCTAAGGCCGTTAGCACCCCATCTTCGCTACCGCTGCTGCGGGCATTGAAACCCGCCAAGGCGAGGCCAGAACGCAGCAGCGGGTTCTCAACAGTCACGCTGGGTGCTCGGGAACTGGGCGCGGCGGCTGACACCACCCCCAAACCCCGACCGGCCTCATTCCGCGCCACATCCGCCAGGAAAAAGCCATGGGTGGCAATGTGCAGAATGCGAGGGGCATCGACTTGCTTCAGGGCGTTTTCGGTGGCTTGGGTTTCGGTCAGCACCGTGGCGTTGGGTAATAGCGGCGCGATCGCGGCGGCTTCGGCGGCAGTGCCGGGTAGGGGACCGACTTGGAGCTGACTCAGGTCAATAGACTGCTGTCCAGTGGCCCTTACCCCCTGCCCCTCTCCCAAAGCTGGGGAGCCAGAAGCGGTTTCATAATCAGGATTGGCCACAATCACTGCCGGTTCACGGCTGGGTTCATTCAGGTCGAACTTGAGTAGATCACGACCACTGTTGAGATAGCTAATCTGATAGTCCTGAATCAAGTAATCACCCTCTGCACTCCGCAACGCCTCAAAGGGGATCAGGCTAAGGGGGCCATCGGGGGAAATCAGCAGATGTTCACGATCTGAGAGATGGGGGCGTAGCGGATCTAAAATTTGCGCCGAGAGGGCACGAGCCGCAGCGGTGGGCGATTGCGTCAGATCCCGCAGCCGCAGGCTAAACTCACCCACGGCAGCGTCAATCTCAGCCGCTGAACCGAGGTCAATCGCTTGAATATCTCCGTTGGGAAACAGCAAATAAGCCGCATACCGCTCTGCCCCCCAGGGACTGTTCGTATTTACAAGTTCCAGAGGCTGGTAGCGGACATATTCCACCAGTACCCCATCGGCTGGAATCTGGGCCTGCACCGCTGCTAGCTCAACCGGCTGGGCTTCCGCACGGAAGCTGGCGCTGCGGCGGGCCAAATCCGCTTCCAGTTGATTGGCTTCGGCTTCTAAACGGGCCACGGTGGCTGGGTCTAGATTAGGGGGGGGATTGAAGGTGAGCGTCGCCAGTTGTTGACGAAGGACGGTGAGGTCATCCAGGATGCGCTGATCGGCTGGGGTCAAGTTTTGGCGCAAGACTTGCAGCTCGTTGATGCCCGCATCGAGAACGCGGCCCTTGCGGCGCAGCACCGTGGTCATGGCTAGGGCCGCCGCCTCAGGGGAGGTTGACTGCAAATGGAGCGATAAGGCTGCATCGGTACTAACTGCCAGACCCGCAATATAGTCTTGGCGCTGGGCATCACTCAGCACGGCTAAGTTCAAATCGAGATGCCATTCCTCAATGGCGAGAGCCGCGCCCAGGGCCTGGAGCGCCTCAGCATCGTTATTTTGAGCCTGATAAACCACGGACAAATTATTGAAATTGATCGCGACCAGAGGGTGACGATCGCCTAGTTGGTCCTGATAAATCCCTAAGGACTGCTGGTACAGCGCCTGGGCTTCTTCATAGCGGCCTTGAGCATGGCGGAGTCCGGCCAAGTTCTGCAAACTTATGGCAAAAGCAGGATGGTGATCCCCGAGTTGTTCTCGACGGATCTCGAGTGCGTCTTGATAAAACGTATCCGCTTCTTCGTAACGACCTTGATTGCTGTACAACAGACCTAAGCTGTTGAGGCTCGTGGCTACATCAGGATGGCGATCGCCCAGTTGCTCACGGCGGATCTCCAAGACTCGACGATAGAGTTGTTCTGCTTCGTCATAGTTTTCCAACAAACCATAGGCAACCGCCAGCCTGTAATAGACAATTGCCAGCTGGTGAATGCTGTTGACGACATCAGGGTGGCGATCGCCCAGATATTCCTGGCGCATTTCCACGACCTGCAAATATAGGGAGAGAGCCTCTACATAGCGTCCCTGACCTGTATATAAACCGGCCAGATCGCTAAGGTTGTCGGCCACCTCCAGAGGGCGATTTCCCAATCTGTCTCGCAAAATAGCCAGGGCTTCCAAAAAGATAGGTTCGGCTTCGGTATAGCGGCCTTGCTGGGCATAGAGTTGGGCTAAGTTTTTTAGACTAATTGCCACCTGTGGATGGTATTCCCCCAGTTGCTCTCGGGAAATTTCAAGGGACTGTAAATAAAGGGTTTCAGCTTCCCCATAACGTCCCTGTTCAGCATAGATTGCAGCTAAATTGTGGAGACCCCGAGACAAAAAAGTCGCTGCCAGGGTATCGAACTCCGGTTCATCCGAGAACTCTGACTCACTGAAAAACGTTTGCACGATGTCGAGGGACTGCTCAGCTAAGGCGGCGGCCTCAGCATAGCGGCCTTGGTTGCGATACAAGTTAGCCAAGTTGCCGAGGGCAAGGGCAAAGCGGGGATCGCCTTCGCCATATTGCTCACGCCAAATGGCTAAAGCCTGCTGAAAAATCGGAATCGCTTCCTCATATCGAGCTAGGGAGCTGTAGAGTTCAGCCAAGTTGTTGAGGCTAATAGCCACATCGGGGTGCGATTGTCCCAACAGCTCTACCCGAATCGCCAAAGCCTCTTCCGCCAAGGCAATCGCTTCGTCATAGCGACCGGCTTGATATAGCTCGATCGCCTGTTGATTCAGGGCATCTGCCTGCTCCAAAGCCCCCTGTGGCTGGGGAGCGGTGGGCCTGCTGGGTTGAGGAAAGGTGGGGCTGGAATTGTGCTGGGCCAGGGCAGGCATGCTGCCAAGCACCAGTGCCAAGGCTAGACTGAGCGATCGCTGATACATCATGCTTACCATTGCCAGCTCGATAGCCCGGCCCTAAGACTACAGTCCGTGTCTATAGTGAAGTCACCTTGCCCAAACAGGATTACGCATGGACAGAGTAGGTTCATGTTCTGTAATAGAGCAAAGGCACAACTCTGAAGGAAAAGCGACAGATCCCTAGCGATCGCAGGGTTGCCGATTAGATAGAGATTGACTGGGCTGCTTTGCTTATCCAAGTAGTCCATTGACGCACAACATTATCAACTTTCTCTCTCAGTTAAGGACGCTCCTGCTATGGCAACTCTCAAAGTTGGCATCAATGGTTTTGGTCGGATTGGTCGCCTCGTGCTCCGGGCGGCAATCAAGAATCCAAATATCGAGTTTGTTGGCATCAATGACCTGGTGCCCCCCAAAAACCTGGCCTATCTGCTCAAATATGACTCCACCCATGGCCGCTATAACGGCACCGTAGAAGCCGTGGAAGACGGCATTGTCGTGGATGGCAAGTTCATTCCTTGCACAGCCATTCGTAATCCTGCTGAGCTGCCTTGGGGAGAGCGAAATACCGACTACGTGGTGGAATGCACCGGCCTATTCACTAAATACGACGGTGCCCACCAGCACATCCAGGCTGGGGCAAAGCGGGTGATTATTTCCGCCCCCACCAAGGATCCTGATCGGGTGCCCACGCTGCTAATGGGGGTCAACCACGAGACCTTCGATGCCAGCAAAGATTTGATTGTTTCCAATGCGAGCTGCACCACCAACTGTCTGGCTCCCATCGCCAAGGTGATCAACGACAACTTTGGTTTGGCTGAGGGACTGATGACCACCATCCATGCTTCTACCGCCACCCAACCCACTGTCGATGGCCCCAGCAAAAAAGACCTGCGGGGCGGTCGCGGTGCCGGGCAAAACATCATCCCCGCCTCGACCGGTGCAGCCAAAGCCGTGGCGCTAGTCCTACCCGAGCTCAAGGGCAAGCTCACCGGCATGGCCCTGCGGGTGCCTACCCCCGATGTCTCTGTAGTCGATCTCACCTTCCGTACCGAGCAACCCACCCGCTATGAAGCGATCTGCGAAGCGATGCGGGTCGCCGCTGAAACCAATATGAGAGGGGTGTTGGGCTACACCGACGAGCCGGTTGTCTCCACCGATTTCACCACCGACCCCCGGTCCAGCATTTTTGATGCTGGGGCTGGCATGGCGCTGAATGACAGCTTCTTTAAGGTGGTGTCTTGGTATGACAATGAGTGGGGGTATTCCAATCGTGTGGTTGACCTGATGCTGCACATGGCGGCCCAAGACAAGATCTTCAGCGGGGTAGAACTCCCTGGCGTGTCTGCTGGCGTTTAAAGCTGCACTTAATTAGCGTGACCCGTCCCTCAAAAGTTCTGAGGGGCGGGTTTTTAGTTTTGGATAGATCAGCCCTAATCGCCAAGCGAAGTTTGAGCAAAAAAAGCCTTGACTTGTTTTGGGCTCACATCATAGAAGAACGTCGAAAAAATTCTTTTCTCATTGATGTAGACCAGATGATTGCGAACGCTCACCTGTTCTGGACTATAGGGGTGCCTTTTAAGCGTCATCCCCAACAAGTTTCGCATCTGTATATCAGCGGGTGTAATTACAACCATCGGTGATGTCAAAGTCCTGATGCTGACCCCAAAAAGTACAAGTCCAGTAATGGTGTTGAGGCTGAATCCAATCAGAAAGCTTACGCACAAAATAAATGAGCTGCAGATCAGCTCAAAGATCCCCAAAGCCTTATGAAACTTAATTTTTAGATATTGCTGATCTGGCATTATCTTGGATCCGCTCGACATGATTTCACGTTGCCGAGTCTGCCTTCACCGCCTTCAAATCCTTTTGCAGAAAGGTAATGTCGCTGAAGCCTGTAGCTTGGAACTGAAAGGGCGCAAGCTTGAGTTCGCCTCAAAGTTCAGCATCATCAGCCCGCAGCACATAGATATACGCTTGCACTTGCGCACCGCTCCGCAGGGTCATAGATGTCAAGACGCGATCATAATCTTCCCCTTCAAATGCATCCAACTCGGCCCATTTAGCGCTTAAATCAGCAGAAGAAAAAATATGGCCCTGGACGTCCTCGCCGCTCTCGTCAAGCACTAAGCCGGGATACCCCATGCTTGAACCCCAACCTGAATTGATGAGGTTACCTTTAATAATCGCAGGTTCCCATTCGCCGCCAATGGCAGTTAGAACATGCTCATTTGGCTTGCCGAGTTGAAGGGTGCCGTAGACGAATAGTCTTTCCATTTTCAGCTCGGGGTGGGGTGTTAAATTTGGTCAGTGAGGGCGATCTAGATCAGTGGTCAAGCGGTCACGGTTCTGGAGGGGCATATCAATAAACTTGACGCATCATGATGCCTGATACTCGATTGGTTGGGCACGGAGGGTTGGGGTGCTCAAGTATGTTTCTTTTCTACCGGATATACCTGATGATTGGGATCCCACCACAATATTTTTAGGACACCTTCCTCCAGAATCCCCCAGATTCTTTCCCTGCCTTTGAGCCGTAACGTCACGAGCTTTTCCACGTCGTCCTGTTGGATCTCAACAAGGCGGTTTCTCGCCTCTTTACATAGGTCTTTAACCTTGATGGAATGGTTTTACTTTCTGGCGTCTAAACCCCGTTCAAGTTGATACCCGTAGTTTTTCCTCAACAATGCTTGATTGCGAAGGTCTTCTGGCTCTTGGTGCCACTGGGCTACATCTCAGAAGAAGTCGATTGGAAACTGAGTCGGTCCTGGTGAGAATGTCATACTAAGGAGTATTTGCAACGCCCCTGCCTCTATGTCGGCCACTGATTTTCTCGCTCAGCTCAACCCCTCCCAACGTCGTGCTGTCGAGCATTTCTGTGGTCCGCTGCTGGTGGTGGCGGGGGCAGGGTCCGGTAAAACGCGGGCGCTCACCTTTCGCATTGCCAACCTGGTGCTGACCCATCGCACCGACCCCGACAACATTCTGGCGGTGACCTTCACCAACAAAGCCGCCAAAGAGATGAAAGAGCGCATCGAAGTGCTCTTTGCCGACCAAGAGGCCCGCGTCAAGCATGACAAGCCCTTGTCTGCACTGACCGGCTACGAACAAACCAAACTCAAATCCCACGTTTATAAAAACCTGACCAAACACCTGTGGATTGGCACCTTCCATTCCCTCTGCTCGCGAATTCTGCGGTTCGACATTGAGAAATACCAGCACCCCGATGGCTATCGCTGGACCAAAGCATTCTCGATCTTTGACGAGTCTGACGCCCAGGGCCTGGTCAAAACTATCGTCGTCAAAACCCTCAACCTCGACGACAAAAAATTCAACCCCCGCTCCGTTCGCTATGCGATCAGCAATGCCAAAAACCAGAACCTCAGCCCCGACGAGTTAGAGCGTGAGCAGCCCAACTACCGGGGGCGGGTGATTGCTGATGTCTATCGCCACTATCAAAAGTCCCTGGCCGAGAATAATGCCCTCGACTTCGACGACTTGATTTTGATGCCGGTGAACCTGTTTAAGCAAAACGAGCAGGTGCTGGCCTATTGGCACAAGCGCTTTCGCCACATCTTGGTAGACGAATATCAAGACACCAACCGCACCCAGTACGACCTAATTCGCCTGCTTACCACCAATGGCGAAGCCATGGATCGCTTCAATGACTGGCACCACCGCTCCACCTTTGTGGTGGGGGATGCTGATCAGTCGATTTATTCCTTTCGGGCTGCAGATTTCACCATCTTGATGAACTTCCAGGATGACTTTGGCGATGGGTTGCCGGACGATGACACCCGCTCCATGGTGAAGCTGGAGGAAAACTACCGCTCCACCTCCAACATCCTGGAAGTGGCCAATCACCTGATCGACAACAACACCGAGCGCATCGACAAGGTACTGCGGGCCACACGGGGGGAAGGGGAAAGCATCTTTTGCTATCGAGCTGATGACGAAGTGGCCGAAGCTGATTTTGTCGTCACCCAAATTCGCAGCCTAGAGCTACAAAACCCCGAACTTAATTGGGGAAACTTTGCCATCCTTTACCGCACTAACGCCCAGTCCCGTGCCTTTGAGGAAATCCTCACTCGCTACAGCATTCCGTACCAGGTGGTGGGGGGGCTCAGGTTCTACGATCGCCGCGAAATTAAAGACGTACTAGCCTACCTGCGGGTGATCAATAACCCCAACGACACCGTCAGCATTAAGCGGGTAATTAACGTGCCTCGCCGGGGGGTGGGCAAGAGCACCCTTGATAAGCTCGATCAAGCCGCCGATACCCTGGGGGGCATCCCCTTGTGGGAAATTCTGGCTGATGAGACCTCGGTGAAGACCTTGGCGGGGCGATCGTCCAAAGGAGTCTTGCAGTTCGCCAATTTGATCAAGACCTATCAGGCCCGCTTAGAGAGCGCTAAGGGCTCTGAAATTATTCAAGATTTGCTGGAAACCTCAGGGTATCTAGATGCCCTTAAAGGCGACGGCAGCGACGAAGCCATGGAGCGATTTGGCAACGTCCAAGAGCTTTACAACGCCGTCCTTCAGTTTGAGGAAGAAAACGAAGACAGCTCCCTTACTGCCTTTCTGGCTAATGCTTCCCTTGCCTCTGATTTAGATGATGTGAAAGAAGGGGGCAATGCGGTTTCGCTCATGACCCTGCACTCCTCCAAGGGGCTGGAATTTCCGGTGGTGTTTTTGGTGGGAGTTGAGCAGGGGCTTTTCCCAAACTTCCGCTCCCTGGAAGATCCGGCTGCAGTAGAAGAAGAACGCCGCCTCTGTTATGTGGGCATTACCCGCGCCAAGGAGCGGCTGTTTATCTCCTATGCTCGTGAGCGCCGCCTTTACGGCAGTCGTGAACCGGCCAGCCCTTCACTTTTCTTGGGAGAACTCCCCGCTGACTACATCACCACCAATGCGGGCAGCTTTGGGCTCCCCCAACGGATTACACCCACGATTCGCGATGCCCGGAAGAAGAAAGAAGTATCGGCCAAACCGGGCAGCGGTGCCCATGAGTTTGACTGGACGGCGGGGGATGTGGTGGTGCATCCGGCCTATGGGGCGGGGCAGATTACGCACATTTTTGGGGCAGGCAACAAGATCTGTCTGGCGATCAAGTTTCCTAATCAAGGCCGCAAGATTATAGATCCCAAACTGGTGAAGTTGCAGCGGGCAGAGTAGTGTCAGCGTCTGGAAGAGAATAGAGCGGATGGAATGGGTATAAAACGAATACTTGCCAACAATCCTGACAGTTGCAGCAAACTTCATTCGTGAGGCACAGTCTTCACGATCGCACTAATTCGCGCTAAAAGTGAAAGCCAAGCATCAATTTCGCAAAATCAGCAGTAAGTGTATCAATGCTTTTAAGATCGCCAATCAAATATTTTATTTTCTATCAAGAATGACTGAATTTACTGTTGCAATTCGCACGTAAAATCAAGCCTCTAGTTTACCTCCATCACTTAATGGTTTAAAGCCTCAAAGTCAAACAGTCCACCGGGAATTTATTATCAACAATAATGGCTCTGACAATACGGCTAAAATCATTTCTGAATACCAAGAGAATTAGCCTGCAAATTTCCCTATAAAATATTTTTTAGAATCTTGACAAATGGGGATATCCACTTATTGTCGCAAACATCAGACTATCCCGGTGGGTCTTTCCCAATACCTTCCAGGGGTTGCACTTCATTCTTGAATCAGCAGAATCATTGAATTGCCTGTCTGTGGCCTAAGGCAGACACGGTCCTTCATGAATGAACAAACTACACACGCCATAATGAAACCTTGTGGCTTAAACCTTGATCCATGCTTCCCTGCATTCGCCCCGACCTAGCCGAATTCCCCACCCCTCAGAGAGCCTCAATGTGTAACCTGAGAGCGTGGACATCCTTGCCACCAACGAATACGCCCACAACCTGAGCCAGATTGCAGGCTGCTAAAACCAGCCGTCCTGCTCTAACTCTTCAATAATCTGCAGTCCCCTGGCATCCCCAAGCCCGAGAATGGCCGTCCGGGCATCTTCTCGGACCCCTAGATCCTCATCTTCCGCAAAAGTTTCAATCAGAGCATCCACAGCAGTGCCGTAAATCACGTTTGAGGGCAACTCGCGGCAGAGCTGCCCAAGCGCCCAAGCCGAGTTGCTGCGCACTGCCGGAATATCATCGTGGCGCATGACTGCAATCAAAGTGGGTAAGGCCGTAATAATCGACTTGTAACCCAGGGGGGCGACCTGGGCTAAGGCGCTGGCCGCCCAAAGTCGTACTGCTGGAATATCAGTTTTGAGAGCATGGGCTAGGGGCGCGATCGCGTCAGGATGGCGGCTATTGCCCAATGCCGATACGGCTCCTTTGCGGACAAAGCCGTTCCAGTCTTTGAGCTGATCAATCAGAGGGGCGATCGCCTCTGGGGCCATGTTGCGTCCGAGGGCATAGGTTGCACTGACGCGCACCAGGGGGCAGCTATCTTTGAGAAGCTGAATCAGTTGAGGAATGGCGCGGGAATCTTCAATTTCACAAAAGGCGCGGGCCGCCAGCATCCGTTGCTGCGCTTCGGGTGCGGTCAACAAAGGCAGCATCTCTTCCGGGTCGTAGGTAACGCCGACCGCGTCAGAAACCTCGATTTGATCTAGGGGATCGGCCAATTCCGCGTCTAGATCGACAACGGTTAGCTCATCGTCTTCATACATACCTGTCACTTTACAGCACCACCCGAATCTCAATCGAGCCGGTTCTGCTCGGGGTTAAACTAGGCGTTTCAAGACGCTGTTGGTGAAACTTTGGGCGATCGCCGCCAGTCGTTAAGCCTATGCTCTGATCGAGCCACTCATTAGCAATGACACAGACTTTAGCGATGGGCACAGCCGCTTTTAGGCGTGCGCTGACAATTACAGGTATTTTGCTGCTATGGGCCTGTCAGCCAGCTACCGAACCTGAGCAAGCCGAGTCGCCACCAAGCCTATCGACAGCGATTGACCAGTCCTCTGAGGCTCTGGCGAATAACCCTCAAAAAAATACTAGCCATCAAAAGGGGATGGATCAGGATGTGAGTGCCTTAAAGCGATCGCCCAATCAATCCTCGATTGAGGTCTCTGAACAAGCCTGCTCAGCGACGGCCTACACCGGTAACGTTGCTGCCGGGATTACGATTCGCCAAGAGCCGAGTCGTGATGCCCCTACCATCGGCACATTATCGACTCAAGAACCGAGTTTAGTCACAGTGGCTGGGGCACAGTCTGATTGGCTCTACATCACCCAGGATCCTGACAATCCTGGAGACTCGTTTGAGCCAGGCTGGATTCAGGGCAATTTACTCGCGACTCAAGTGCGGAGTACTGACACAAGTCGGCCTGATGGTACGGCCCCCTTGCAAGTTGCGCCTGGACTTGCTGCTGCGCCTCTGGCTGAAGTGGTAACCGGTACGGAGGTGGCGGTGATTGGGTGTACGGGTGATTGGCTGAAGGTGCAGGTGCCCGATACGGAAGCGGGTTGGCTGGCTCCTGAGCATCAGTGCAGTAATCCGTTTTCGACTTGCCCTTAGGGAGCCGCAGTTAAAAAACATCCTTCACCCACAGATAACTGATGTAGGGGCGCAAAGCTTGCGCCCTGGCAGTATGGGTATGCTATTGACCCGCAAGTCCCCTAGCAAGATCCACAGCCAGATTGACGAACATTGATGGCCGAACCCGGAATTGGGTGCTGGCCCCCAAACCCCCTGATGTGGGGGCCGATCTCCCCCACGCCCCCCGAAAAGGGAATGCGGTTTTGGGTGTGAATGCGAACGGTAAGACGACAGTGCTAAGTGGAGCTTAAGTCAGCCCGATACCCCGCATCTGGGACGTGTGAGTTCGACAGCAACGCGATCAAGTGGGTTGGAAATTCTTTGGGGTAAACCGTTCAGCCTTCGAGTCTACGGTCGGTAGACTTTCCCGATTAGCCCGCGATTCATCTGCGGGCGGGAGATGAATTTGACCCGAATAGCTTCGTTGGATTGACGCTATTCAAATTTCAATGGTCTGGGTTAAATATCCTGGAGTAGGTTTAGAGTTCTTTAGTACTACTGTTTGGCCATGGTTTCTATCCTGCATTTGTCGGATATCCATATGGGGAGTGGCTTTTGCCATGGCCGCATCAATCCCGAGACCGGTCTCAATACCCGCTTAGAAGATTTTGTTGCCAGTTTGAGTCGCTGCATCGATCGCGCCATTGATGAGCCTGCGGATCTGGTCCTCTTTGGGGGCGATGCCTTTCCGGATGCAACGCCACCGCCCTTAGTACAGCAAGCCTTTGCCGGTCAGTTTCGGCGTTTAGCAGATGCAGGAATTCCGACGGTGCTGCTGGTCGGGAATCATGATCAGCACGCTCAGGGACAGGGAGGGGCCAGCCTCTGTATTTACCGCACTTTGGGTGTGCCGGGGGTGATTGTGGGCGATCGCCTCGCAACCCATCGGATCTCGCCTGCTAACGGTACCGTGCAGGTGGTGACTTTGCCCTGGCTGACCCCCTCCACGTTACTCACCCGTCCCGAGATGGAGGGGCGCTCTATGGCGGAGGTAAATCAGCAGTTGCTTGATCGCCTGCGGGTCGCTCTAGAAGGGGAAGTGCGGCAGTTGGATCCAGACTTGCCGACGATTTTGTTAGCCCATGTCATGACCGACACCGCTAACTTTGGGGCCGAGCGCTTTCTGGCGGTGGGCAAGGGCTTTACGATTCCGCTGGCGCTGTTGGCCCGTCCCTGCTTTGACTACATTGCCCTCGGCCATGTGCATCGCCATCAGGTGCTGTGCGATCGCCCCCTGACGGTCTACCCCGGCAGTATTGAACGGGTGGACTTTAGCGAGGTGAATGAGGAGAAGGGCTACATGTGGGTGAATATCGAGCGGGGCCATACGGAAGCCCGCTTTTGCCCGCTGCCAGTGCGTCCCTTCCAGTCCCTGTCCTTGGATGTCACTGGGGCGGAGGATCCTCAAGCCGCCCTACTAGGGGCGATCGCCAAGACGCCCATTCAAGATGCTGTGGTGCGGCTAAATTACAAGGTCTATCCCAGTCAGCTCGATCAAATCGATACTGCGGCCCTATTCGAGGCCCTGGCACCAGCCCACACGTACACGATCAATCCGCAGTTGAGCAGCCCTGCCTCTCGCACCCGGCTACCCGAATTGGGCGAAGGCCAGGACCTGTCCCCAATCTCTGCTTTGGAGGCTTATTTAGCCAACCGCGAAGACTTGGCCGATCTGGCCGAGGATATGCTGGCTGCGGCCCAATCCCTGCTCACCGATAGTCCTGAGGAAGTCGGGGAAGTGTTGGTGACAGACCAGATCCCAGAGCCGGAGCCGGTGCAGCAGCTCCGGCTGTTGTAGGGCGTTTTACCCAGCCAACCTTTTGGACTTACGCAAAGTGCTTAAGCCTACCCCAGCGGTGAGCATTAGCCCGAGTACCGTTGCGGGCTCCGGCACGGACTTAATCTGTCCTCGAATTTCTCCTGGAGTGGGAGGTGAGGCAGTATCAGAAGCAAATGTGTGTACCTGCAAATAAAGTTGACCGGCGATCAGCTCATCCACAAACCTAGACAAGGTTTTGGTGGTGCCACCGAGCGTCGGGTCAAAGAGCCCACCTGTCGCTGGGTTGATCGCGTCACCGTCATCCCAAATTCCGGTCAGAATGCCCTCAGCAAAATCGATGGCTAAGTCGCTATCGTCTTCGCGGGGCAAGCCAAAAATATTCAGGGTGTGAGGACCGTTATTGCCAGGGGCACCAAAATGGATGTGGATTTTGGTGACATCGTTATCCTCAGAGCGATCGCTAATATCCGGCTTCAGAACCAAGCCATCCAGATCGATGGTGTAGCTCAATTCAGTCTGGTCTTCATTCAGCTCAAAAGAGGCCCATCCACTGGCTGGGGTCGTAACCCCACCGGGCACAGCCACTTGCGCACCATCCAGCACAGCTCTAAACATCGTCGCGGCTAAAGCGGATTCAGTTAGACCGCTGAAGGCTAGAGCCGCTGCAGCGCCTGACAGTGCAATTTGCTTGATCATGGGGGCTATTGTCTTCTTTACTCACAGAGGGCAGCACAACTCTACCCTTACTGGAATATTAAATCTACCCCAGGAGGAGATTTAAGGGTTGAAGCTGAAAATTTTGCTTGTTGGTTGGGGCGCTGCTGAGCATTCATTTATCCTGGGGGCGATCGCCTGACGTTATCTCCCAATGCCCGACGCCATCCAAGCCTTGCGACACTATGCGCATGCTTTAGCGCAGGTACAGCCTCGCCCGTCACCAGCCCCAGCATCACCGCCAGCGGATCCCACGGCGGTGCTCAAGGTTTTTTTGGCCCGTGATCGCGTCCAAACGGCCCTCAACACAGAGCACACCCTGCCTGACGAATCGCTGGTTTGGCTGGTGCAACTGGATGAGCAACTGCAGCCAATGGCCGCCGCGATCGCACATCATCCCGCGCGAGAACAATGGCGCAAAAGTCTGCAACCCCCAGACCACTATTGGTGGTGGCACGTGACGCCCAAGGAACCCTGGAATCGTTGGGATTGGCTGTGGAATGGCGGCTCATTAATCTGCCTAGCTGCCTTTGCTAGCTACATGACCGCGTTCACCGCCAAGTTCGCAGTGGGGGGCTTTGACCTGCTGAAGTCTTTTGGATTTGTGGGCAACGGCACTGTCGCGGTCTTGATTTTGAGCAGCCTCACCCAATCTGGGCAGAAGGCGTTGTCTAAGCTGTTGACCCGTCTCAAAATTCATCCTAAGTATCACAGCGAAGTCTCGTTTGGTGCTTCCGCCTTGCTGTTGCTCAGTGCCGTGACCATTCAGGCATCCCTGCCTCAAATTGGCCAGTATTACTATCGCCAAGGGGCTGAAAACTTTAGCAACCGGCGGTTCACCCCAGCAGAAAAGCAACTGCGCCAATCCCTAGAACTGCAAGCAGGCAACGGCGATGCCCACCTACTGCTGGGGCGTATCTATGAAATTCAAGAGAACCTGGAGGCGGCTCGTGCTGAGTACAACCTGGCGCTGCAGGGCAACAGCGTTTTGGCCTACAACAACTTGGGGCGGCTACTAATTGCTGATGAGAACTACCGACAAGCAGAAGCGCTGCTTACCAAAGGGTTGAGCTATGCTCAGCAGTCTGCCCCCGATGCCCACGAAACTCTGTTTGTATTGCACAAAAACCTGGGTTGGGCGCAGCTCGAACAAGATCGCTATGAATCGGCCTCAGCCAATTTGGAGAGGGCGTTACAAATCAACCAGGCGCACCTTGATGGCCGCAGAAGCGGAGAAGCCGATTGCATGTTGTCGGCGGTGTTTGAACGCTTGAATGATACGGATGCTGCGATCGCATCAGCGGAAACCTGTCTTGAACAAGGCGCGTTTGAAACGGCTCTAGATCACGAATGGTTTATCGACGCTCAACGTCGGCTGATGAGACTTCAAGAACCCGCTCTTGCCCCTGGAGGCGGCTCGAACTTGCCGGTTGCTCCTAGCGTTGCGCCTAACGGCAACGTTTCACCTGGTGGGAATCGATAATGAGAAAGCGCCTATCAACAATCTGTCAGGGCCAAGTATCGACCTCGGACAACGCTCTTGCTACCGGTCCAAAATGGGGCAATCCTTTATGCATCATCTTTTGAGAAATGCAGTTAGGCAGCAGATGACCAATGCAAAGCTATATGCAAAAGCGAAAAATCCTGAAATGTTATCGGTGAGTGTCCATTGATTGTTTGTATAGGTTGGGGTGTAGCCAACTATTTCTACAGTATTCATAATCAGTTCCTTGCTTATTTTTGTTTTATGGTGTGAGGATTTTTCCTAACACCATACAAATCAGCACTGAGCCAACAAAAATACCCAGCAAAGAGCCAGGGCTTTCTACCGTGGTGACGTGAGTCCTTGCACTACTTCCGGCATAACCCACAAGTTCGGTTGTAATCATGGTTGGCTTCCTTCCGTATTGCCAAGGCAATCTTACGCAAGCCCATCGTCAGCTCAGCCATAACCGGGGATATGGCTTTTGTCAGTTTTGACTGTGGCGTTTATGCAGTTCGGGCCAGAAAGCCTCCGGCACGCTTGAAGGCTCCCTAGTCTTTCTCCGTAGGCTATCTAGATCTAGCCCTGACGCAGCTTTTCAGCTATGAGATCGCAGGCCCGAGCGGTAATTGCCATCTCAGTTAGGGTGGGGCTTTGCCAGCCCGATGAGGTCCAGCAGGCTCCGTCGGTGACCAGCACATTCGGGGCGTCCCAGCATTGGTTGTCGGCATTCACCACTGAGTTTTGGGGTGATGTGCCCATGCGCGCCCCACCCACCTCATGGATGTAATAGCCGGGTGGCGCTGCAGGCTGGAGATTTTTTTCGACCCGACGCATTAGAGGGGCGATCGCCGGCATATGGAACAGTTCCGTCAGCGCGTGGCACTCCCCTCCCGCCGCTGCGACCGTGGCTTGAATTTCCTGACGCATATGGGCCACCATCTGCTGCTCGTTGTCTGACCAAGCGCAGTCAATGTGGGCCGCAGGAATCCCCCAGGCATCGACGGTATCGGCACTGAGGCTGACCCGATTCTCCGCAAGAGGTAAAACTTCACCATGGCCAATCAGAAACCCGATCGCCCCTGGCCCCAATTTGTGCAGCACCGACGGCACCGCAAACCGCTGAATGCCGCCCCACAGTCCGTAGCCCCGCAAAAAAGCTTCCGCTTGGGGCCGCTCTAGGTTGCAAAAACGGGGAATAAAGAAGCTCTCACTGCCCGATAGGGGAAAGTCGTCTCGCGGGGCCGGATCCATGGGCAGCCTGAAAAACTGGGTGGTGGAGACATGATCCATCAAGTAGCGTCCCAGCACATCCGCTTCGTTAGATAAACCATGGGGTTGGTGGGTGGAATGGAGCAAAATCCGCACCGACTCGATCGCCGAAGCGCACAACACCACAATCTTGGCCCGCACTTCGTGAGCAGTTTTGGCGAGGCGATCTACAAAAGCTACGCCACTAGCGCGATGGCTGTCTGGGTCAAAGGTCAGATGACTCACCACTGCATTGGAGCGTAGCTCCACATTGCCCGTGGCCAGGGCCGCTTTCAGTGAAGACCCAGGACTGGCAGCGCGAGACCAGGGTTGCTCGGGGGTGGGTTTATGCAGGGCAAAGCCCCGTGAATGGATTAGCTGACGCTGGGGCCAATGGGTGCTGACCAGGGATTGCAAATCAGTTTCTGTCGGGGTAAAAAGTGAAGGCGGCAAATAATCGCCATCGGGCAGTTGGGCCAGCCCATCCTCAGCGCCCCGCACCTGAAAAAACTGTTCCAGCTTTTGGTAGTAGGGGGCCAAGTCAGCATGGGCGATCGGCCAGTCTTCACCAAAGCCATCCCGCTGGGCGGCTTTAAATTCATAGTCGGACAGGCGCAGGGTAATGCCACCCCAAGTGTGACTTTTGCCGCCCACCTGCCGTCCGCGTGTCCAGTAAAACGGTTTATGGTCTGGGGTGGTGTAGGGGTTGTCTCGTTCGTCTACAAAAAAATCGGGGTTGGTTTTCCAGTAGCCGGGGTGGACGGCTTGGTAGCGATGTTTGCCAATGGCCAAACCGTAGGCGCGCTGGGCCATATCCCGTACGGGCTGGATCTGATCCCGTTGTGGATCCACATCCCGCCCAGCTTCGAGGACCAGTACCCGCATACCGCGTTCACTCAATTCTTTGGCGGCAACGCCACCGTTTGCACCGGACCCCACGACGATCGCGTCGTAGGGTTCTGCGGGTATCTGAATCTGCATTTGAGATGGGCGATCACGCATCAACCGCTGCTAGCCTGCTGAACTCCCCACTCAGCATAAATCCTCTTAGTTCTCCCTTAACGCTTGAAAAGGATTGGCGCTAGGGTTAAGTACTGGCGTTTTAGCAGTTTGAGACTGTTTGCAAGGAATTCCTCTAAAGGTTCTTTTGAATCAGCTCTGATCACTCCAGCGCTGATAGAACTGTGCAATTTCAGATTCTGAGTAAAAGTGTTTGACTAACGGCTTAGTGGTGCAGAAAACTTTTCAGCATCTTAGTCAGTCTCACCATGAGAA
>ERZ1740060.392-NODE-392-length-26831-cov-8.143673_pt1 | contig 26831 bp, 17 predicted proteins | sample MGYA00581743_ERZ1740060 | MGnify/ENA primary metagenome ERZ1740060 (study PRJEB43018, sample SAMN04849235) | marine metagenome | isolation source: floating plastic debris | place: Pacific Ocean | collected 2008-08-27 | study: EMG produced TPA metagenomics assembly...
CCATTAATGACGTGGTCTTCCAGTTTCGTGAAATGGCGGGAGATCGCCTGCAGGTGGTTGTACCCCACACTTACATTCGCAACCCTGGTGATCAAGCTTGGCAGCGGCGGCTGTTAGAGGGGTCTTTCAGCGATTCGGTGATTTTTGCAGTCGATATTGAGGCGGTGGATCCGGATACCGGGGCGATGCTGATCGACTTGTCGGCCCTGGTGATGCAGCAAGACCTGACCAATGCCTTTGGCGTGCTCGGTTCAACCACCGTGACCCATTTCCCTAATCTAGACCTGTCCCGTTTAGATCAAATCAAAGCCTTTGAGGGCAATGTTGAAATCGGTGCAGAGGTGGTCTTTAGCGGCGGTGGCGGCGGGGATGCCCTGGCCAATTTGTTCGGCTTTGCCCTCCAAAGTATTCCAGATGATCGCGGCTTTTCGGTAGAGGTGCGCTACAGCCTTTCCGCCCTGCCCGTAAATAATGGCTATGAGCCCAGGGTGGCGGATCAGCGGGTGGGTTATTTCCTGAGCGTGTTTCGAGCCCCCTTTCAGGTGGGGCAACCCGATCCCTTTGTGCGCTACATCAATCGCTGGCACCTCGAAAAGCAGAATCCCAATGCGGATATTTCGGTGCCGAAGCAGCCTTTGGTGTTTTGGGTCGAGAATACAACGCCCCCTGAGTATCGCGATGCGATCTCGGCAGGGGTCTTGATGTGGAATGAAGCTTTTGAACAGGCTGGCTTCAAGAGCGCAATTCAGGTGCGGCAGATGCCTGATGATGCCGACTGGGACCCCTCTGATGTGCGCTACAACGTCATTCGCTGGGCCGACTCCCTCAGCCCCTGGGCGATTGGTCTCGGGCCGTCACGGGTCAACCCGTTGACCGGAGAGATTTTAGATGCAGACGTGATTTTAGACGCCAATACGGTGCGCTATCTGCAGCAGCAGTACCAGACCCGAGGGCTAGACAGTAACCCGACTGCCTTGGGTTATCTCGAAAACTGTGGTCAGCGATCGCAGCTTTGGTTTCAACAATGGCAGCTTCTGCAGCAACGCGGGGAAGCGGGTTTAGATCAAGCCCTGGCCCTTGCCCAGACCCCTAACCCAACCCATACGGATCGGGCGCTCGAAGCCCAATGCAATAGCTATATCGCCGCCCAGCGTAACAGCTTTGGGGCCTTAGCCCTTTCGGTGTTGCCGGGGGCGCAGTTTGCCCCTGAGCAGCTTGATGCCTACATCCAGGAGTATTTAACGGCGGTCACAGCCCATGAAGTCGGTCACATTCTGGGGCTGCGCCATAACTTTGCCGGTAGCCGCTCCTTGGCTCCTGATGTGATCCATACCCCAGCGGTAACCGAAAGTCAGGGGCTGATCAGCTCAGTGATGGATTATTTCCCACCGAATATTGCGGCCCCTGGGGAATACCAAGGGGAATTTTTCCCTAGCCGGGTCGGGGCCTACGATCGCTGGGTGATTGAATATGGCTACACCGACGTGCCAGACTCGTTGGGCAATAACCAAGAGCGCCAGTTGCTGGCGGCCATTGCCAACCGCAGCAGCCAGCAACCCGAATTGGCCTATGCCTCTGACGAAGACATCTTTGACTTCATTGATCCTGAGGTTGACGCCTGGGATCTGAGTAATGACCCCATGGCCTTTTCCCAATGGCAGTTGGAAAATGCCCAGGCCGTGTGGGATCGTCTGAATCGGCGATCGGTTTCACCCGGCGAAGGCTTTGGCGGTCTAAGGCGGCGGGTTGATTTGGTCTTTAGCTATTTCAGGGGCAATGCCCTCACCATTACCAATTACGTGGGTGGGCAGCGATTTCGGCGCACCGATCCCTGGGTGCAGGCCGGGCCGCCTCCCTTTGAGCCGATTGCAGCGGAGAAACAGCGTCAGGCCCTCGCCATTTTGAATGAGCAGGTGCTCTCGGCTGATGCATTTGAGTTTTCGCCCCAATTTTTGAATCAACTTGCCCCTGACCGCTGGTGGCATTGGGGCACTCAGTTGACGGTTTATCCGCTGGATTACCCGATTTACGAGCAGGTACTGGCGCTGCAGTCCTTGGTGGTCAGTGATCTGATGCTGGGCGATCGCCTAGCCCGCGTGCGAGATCTAGAGTTCAAAACATCCGAGGAAGATGTGCTGACCTTGGCGGAACTCTACAACTCTATTTATCAAGGGGTCTGGGGCGAACTGCTGGCAAATAGCGGGGACACGCCGACCCTATCTAGCCTGCGCCGAGGGCTACAGCGCCACCATTTGAATATCTTGAGCAATCTTGTGCTGCGGCGCACCTTCTGGGATGCGCTGTCGGCCCAGAGCTTTACTGACTTTATTGCCCTAGCCACGACCCTAGGCGCACCGGAAGATGCTCGGGTGTTGGCGCGCTACCAGCTCCGCGAAATTCAACAGGACATCAATGACGCCCTAGGTCGCTACGGCAATCGCCTGGAAATTACGACCCGCGCCCACTTAGAGGATGCGCGCGATCGCATCACCCAAGTGCTGTCAGCGCCCTTGATTGGGGCCTAAAGTGCTGTATCCAATCATCTCAGTCTCGATCTTGCCAGGTGTATTTTGCCAGCACAGACACCAGTTCGGCTGAGTTGATTGGTTTGCTGAGGTAGTCTTGCATGCCCGCTTCTAAGCAGCGATCGCGATCTCGCTGACGGGCGAGGGCCGTGGTCGCAATGATCGGTAGATTCTGAAGGTCTGGATATTCCCGAATGCGACGCGTCACCTCTAATCCATCCATGCCAGGAAGATGCACATCCATCAGCACCATCATTGGGCGATGCTCAGCGAGCCAGTCTAAAGCGGATTGACCATTGGCAACATGAATCGTTTCATAGCCCCAGTAGGTGAGCATATGTTCTAAAAGCATGGCGTTAACGGGGTGGTCTTCCACAAGCAAGACCGGTCCCGGTGACGCATCCAGTATTGGAATAAATCGCTCTGCCTCACTGGCCGCTGATGCGGTGACCTGATCCGCAGGCTGGTGGGCGTCTTCGGCTTGCTGAGTCCGACAGTCAAGGGGCAAATCAATCGAAAACCGTGCGCCCTGACCCGCTGCTGAAATCAGGGTGACCTCCCCCCCATGGAGCCGCGCCAGTCGTTGGGTCAGTACGAGTCCCAAGCCAGTTCCCCCATAGTGACGAGATAGGGCACTATCGAGTTGCTGAAATGGCTGGAACAGTAGATTTTGTTTCTCTTTGGGGATCCCGACCCCTTGATCCCACACGGTCAAGACTAAGCGATCGCCCAGTTGACGGGCCTCGACCCCGATCTCGCCTTCAGTCTTTGAAAACTTGATCGCATTCGAGAGTAGGTTCAGCAGCATTTGCCGCATCCGCACCTCATCTGCGATCAGGGTCGGTAAACCAGCCTGTACAGCTTGATGAATCATTAAGCGTTTCGCTGCTGTCTGTGCGCCCACCATTGTGAGCACGTCCTGGCAGAGCATTTCGACACTGATCGGGGTTGGATGCAGATCCATCTGGCCCGCTTCGATTTTCGACAGATCCAAGACCTCATTAATCAGGGTGAGAAGATGCTCACCACTTTGATGGATTTGGGTGATGTAGAGATGTTGACGCTCGTTGAGTTCCCCATAAATTTGCTGCTCTAAAAGCGACGAGAACCCCAGAATCGAGGTCATCGGGGTCCGCAGCTCGTGGGACATATTGGCCAGAAATTCTGACTTGAGACGACTGGCCCGCTCTAGTTCTAAGTTTTTGGAAGCCAGCTCAGCTTTAATTTGCTCCTGCTGAGTGATATCCCGAAAAATAATGGAGACCGCTGTGGGTGTACCGTCGTCTTCACATACAGGGCTGACAGACACCAGTGCCGAAAAGGATTGGCCGTCCTGGCGTTGGCAGACGGCTTGACCGCTCCACCCTGCGCCCGTTGCCCGCTCTAAAATCCAAGCAGCTTGCTCAGGAGCGGGGAAAAAAATATCGACACTGCTCTGTTGGACCTGAGCGAGGGAATGGCCAAAGATACGCTGGGTGGCTAAGTTGGCATAGCGCAGTTGGCCATTTAGATCCGTAATCACCGCGCTGTCATGGGCAGAATCCAGGGCTTTAGAGAACATTTGGAGCTGGGCCTCAAAGCGCTTCCGCTCAGTAATGTCTCGGGCAATCCCCAATGCTCCCACCAAGGCATTGTCTTGGTAGAGGAGGCGACCGTTGACCTCCATAAAGACACGCTCCCCCGTTTGGGTTAGCACCACAAATTCATAATCCCGCAATTCTCCCGTTTGCAGCAAATTTTGAAAGGCTTCGAGGGTAGGAGCGTGGTATTCAGGTGCAACGATTTTGAGATAAGGCTGGCCAATAATTTCCTGGGCTTCAGCCCCCACCAGTGCTAAACCGTAGCGATTGACAAAGGTGAAATTGCCGTTGAGGTCAAGGGTATAAACAATGTCTGAGGCGGCCTCAACATAAGCCCTGACTAGGCTATCGGAGACTTGACTCACGGGCGAAGTCGGATCGGGGCAGGGAGCTACAGGGGGGTCGATGCTGGTCATGGAAACCTCAGCCATAAACGCGTGCGTGGAAAAGGCCCCTGATGGTGGTGATGCCTGAGAGTTCCCTTTTCCGAGTGCTTTACCTTCTTCAAAGGGCGACCTGCCCAATCAGGGCAGTTCATTCACCTTGGAAGAAGAGGAGACCGGGAGGGTCTCAAGCTGGATGGAACTTATGCTGATATCACCGCGTGTCTAAATCTTGACATTAACGTTCGGGTTTCAAGCATCTCCTCGGCAATTTTTTTGATTTGGGCTTTAGCGCTTACTTGAGCTTTAAGTTCCCTACTCAGAAGCAGGCTTGAGCCCTACTCCGGCTTCGATGGGTGGGATAAATCAACAGCGAGTTCATCCCGTAGCCAGTTGATCACCTGCTGCCGTTCCCCCGAGGTGAGGTAAAAGGTACCGGTGCGGCGTACGCGATCGTTAAAGTCTTCTTGATCGGAGCGGGTAAATAATTCAGCGATGGTGCCAATTTTGCAGAGGAGGTCATCGCGGCTTTCTTGATCTAGATTGCCGTATCGGTAACGGGCAATGTGTTTGCCTAAGCGATCAAAGGTGGCTTCACCCCAGGCGAGGCGCAGCTTGCGATCGCGGGCAATGGTTTCACCTGCGGCCATTTTGGCGTAGTCCGTATCCAGAATATTGAGATGAACAATTTGAGGGGGTTGACTCACGGTGACACGGTCCTCAGCAACAGAACTACACCCTAGAAACATCCCGACACCCAAGGCCGTCCCTTGGACCATAGGCTGTTTGGGTTTTCCCACAATAGTCGCGACGGCCCTGTCTCGGGGCTAGCATCAGTAATTCTTTAGTAACGGTGGGTAGTTTCCCAAGCACCCTAATGCGAAGCAGGGTTCTATCTGGTGGAATATTTATCTGACGGTACCCTCTGAGACCCCAATTTCTCTGATTTCTAAGTTGGAATCTGTGATGAAACGCACGCTATCTTACGTATTACCCCTGACACTGCTGCCTATGCTGGCGGTGACGACGCCTCTGCCTCGGCAGTTTGCCTGCACGCTCTCTGCATGGGCTAGTTCAGTGCGGTCCTTTGGCCACGATGGCTCCGATGGCTTTGATGGTCAGACCGGTCGTGCCGGTACACCGGGACCTAATCAGACCATTCGAGCCGAGGGGCAACCCCGTCAGCTTTTTTTGGTTGGGGGTGATGGGGACAATGGTCGAGATGGGGGGCGCGGCGATCGCGCCCAAAATTGTCGCAGCCAGCCGCGCAATGTCCGGCACGATTTGCAAGCTGCGGATGGGGGTGAAGGCGGCGATGGCGGTGATGGCGGGGTCGGCGGTAATGGCGGCAACACCACCATCTACTACAGCACCCGCGCTGACTTGCGCCAAATCTATGTAGATGCCCGTGGAGGCCGGGGGGGGCTAGGTGGGCGTGGCGGCGAAGGCGGTGAAGGCTGCCGATGTCGCTACCGTGACTGGGAGGTTGAAACCTGCAGTAACGGCACCTGCACCACGGAACGATTTTTTTGTGAGGACGGTGAAGACGGCTACTACGGTCGCAGCGGCGACCCAGGTCGGGATGGCCAGGCGGGCGCGGTTAGTTTAATTAACCAAACGGACTCGCTTTTGCCAGAAACCCCCAGCCAGACCCAATCCTTGGATGTTTTTCTACAGCGACCGGTTGATTTGTCTCGCAACCTCTGGGAGCAGCGCTCAGGTGTGCTTGCCCTATTAGCACCGGGCTCAATCGTAGCGGACACCTATCGCGAGTATGTGGGACGGGTCGAAGGGCAAGTCCAGATTCAATGGGAGGCGTCGCGATCGCCCAATGCGTTTTTGGGCCTAGCCCCGACCGCTAGCATTCAAGCGGATGGTCGTACCCAGGTGAATTTTCCTGAGCAGCTCTGGGTGGCAGGGGATTACCAGCAGGTCGATGCGGTCACGACGTTTGTGGTGACCGGGGCCGTGCGGGCTGATGATGCCACGCGCCTAGCCTGGGGAACGATTCGGGGACGCAGCACGGATTTCGTCGCAGCGGTAATCGATCGCGCTGGCGAGTCTGAATATCTCAACACCACCTTTCACCTCACCTACCGCACTGCCAATGGCGACCCCAGAGATGATCGGCGCTTACGCTACACCACCCGCTACGAAGGCACCCTGCCAGCAGATTTGGTGACCCGCGATAACGATCGCTTTGAGCTGGCCCTAGGGCGATTGCCCGTGAGCGGTCGCCATTTACAGGGGGGCACCTATGTTCAGATGGAATTAACCATTCAGCGATCTCTGGGCAGTAATTCGGCCACCCAAACCTTGACTTGGCAAGGGCAACTGTAGGACGACCCCCTTTGCACCATCAGTCGTCAAGGTTGCTACACGTCTTGCGCAGGGCTAGGTGCCATTACCGTTCCCAGGCCGTCACTCCAGCTTCTGGGGGGCGACAGCCCTGGAGTAATTTCAGTTAGCTTAGAGCTGTTGTTGTTCTGGCCAGCCCATGTTTCCTTTCCCCTTTTGTTGCGGTCCCAAGCTGTTTTCCTACGAGGAGATGCAAAAAAGCAAACTGCATATGTTGAAGGCGATGCGTAATTCTCTAGAAACCCGGTTGGCAGCGACCAATGCGGCGATCTCTACCTTAGAGCGCCAAATGGCAGACAGCGATAGCGCCGCTGAACCGACGTCTGAGGCCGCTTAAAAGTCTCTGTTTTTGCCCCCACAGGATCCCAGGATCCTGTGGGTTTCTGATGGATATGCCTCTGTGGGGCTGAATGGCCCAATCAATATCGATCCGCCAATCTCGCAGAAGAAATTTTCTGGGTCGGTTTTGTCGCGACTGCGCTCCTCAGAGCATCCCCCTTTTGCGGCTGACGGCTTATCTTGTAAAGATTACTGCATGCACTGCGATAGAACGGGCGTGATTATACTGGCCCAGCCAGATTTTCGATTATCCACGCGCTCCAGATACCCCTCAACGGTTTCATTTCCTTCCCCATAACTCCCTGCCTTTAAGGAACCCGACCCGATGTCAACCTTCTACCAATTTGATTCTGAAACCATTGCGCATAAAGCCTTCGAACTCCCTGGAGCACGGCCTCACTACACCCCCGATCGCCCTGGCCAAGTCGAACACATTGCCCTAGACCTGGATTTAGACATCACCCATCAGCGCTATAGCGGCACCTGTCGGATTCGGCTCAACCCCGTGCGCGAGGGAGTTCAACAGCTCACCTTAGATGCGGTGAGCCTGACGATCGAGTCAGTAATGATCGGTTCAGTCACCCAATCCTTTGACCACGATGGTGAGCAGCTGCATGTGACCCTAAGTCAGCCGCTGGTGCCGGGGCGAGCCATTGAGCTAGCGATTGCCTATCGCAGCGACAACCCTCAACGGGGGTTATATTTTGTGTTGCCCACAGCGCACCAACCCGATAAACCCGTACAGGTCTGGACCCAGGGCGAGGATGAAGATTCCCGCTACTGGTTTCCTTGCTTCGACTACCCTGGTCAGCTCTCCACCAGTGAGATTCGGGTGACGGTGCCCCAGCCCTACCAGGCGATTTCCAATGGCGAGTTAGTGGAAACGACGCCGGTTGATCAGGGCAAGATTTATCACTGGGTGCAAACCCAAGTGCACCCCACCTATCTAATGACCCTAGCGGTCGGCGATTTTGATGAAATCCGGGATGAGTGGGAGAACATTCCCGTCACCTATTACGTCCAAAAGGGTCGCAAGGCCGATGCCCAGCGCACCATGGGCAAAACGCCGCAGATGATTGGCTTTTTTAGCGATCGCTTTGGCTACCGCTACCCTTTCCCAAAATACGCCCAGGTCTCGATTACGGACTTCACCTTTGGGGGCATGGAAAATACCTCCTGTACCCTCCTCACCGATCGCTGTCTGCTGGATGAGCGTGCCGCCCTCGACAATCGCACATCTGAGTCATTGGTGGCCCATGAGTTGGCCCACCAATGGTTTGGGGACTTGCTGGTGATTAGCCACTGGTCCCATGCCTGGGTCAAAGAAGGTATGGCCACCTATTCAGAGGTGCTTTGGACTGAGCGTGAATACGGTGCACAGGCTGCAGCTTACTACCGCCTCGGGGAACTGCGCAGCTACCTCTCCGAAGATAGGGGTCGCTATCGCCGTCCCATGGTCACCCACATTTACCGAGAGCCCATAGAGCTTTACGACAGCCACATCTACGAGAAAGGGGCCTGTGTTTATCACATGATCCATGCGGAATTGGGAAACACCCTCTTCTGGCAGGCCATTCAGGCTTTTGTAAACAAATTTGCTCACAAAACCGTTGAAACCCTAGACCTAATTCGCACCATTGAAACCACCACTGGGCGCAACCTCCGGTTTTTGTTTGACCAATATGTATTGCGTGGCGGGCATCCCGACTTTAAGGTGGCCTACCGCTGGGATGCTGACAGCAAGCTGGCCCAGGTAACCGTCACCCAAACTCAGGCTAAAGCAGGAGATCGCACCAGTCAGAGCGGCCTTTTCGATCTCAAAATCCCGATTGGGTTTGGCACCGTCCATGATGGGGCAGCAACCGTCAGCCCTTTCACGATCCGCATCCATGAGTATGAGCAGGTTTTGTATTTCCCCCTTACTAACAAGCCCGATTTCATCAGTTTCGATGTCGGTAATCACTTTGCAAAAACCGTCAAGCTCGTCTATCCCTGGCCTGAACTAAAGGCCCAACTTCAATCTGATCCGGACCCGATCTCGCGGGTTTACGCGGCTGAGGCGATCGCTGAAAAAGGCGGTCTAGAAGCCGCAACAACTCTGGCGGCAGCACTCCAAGCAGAGGCGTTCTGGGGCGTGCGGGTTGAAATTGTCAAACAACTGGCTCATCTAAAGCTAGATCAGGCTGTCGAATCAGTGCTCAAGGCGCTTCAAGATCCCCATGCGAAGGTGCGGCGCGCAGCGGCCAATGCCCTAGGCAACCTTAAAACCTTAACCAGCTATCAAGCTTTATCTAAGCAACTGGCCAAAGGAGACCCCAGCTATTACGTAGAAGCAGCGGTGGCGCGATCTCTGGGTAAAGTAGGGGCCTCGCGCCTTGCAGAGCTACCGGAAGCTGAGACAACCCTGGCTCAACTCAAGACTGTTTTAGAAGAGAGGCCAGGCTGGAATGAGATCGTCCGGGCTGGGGCCTTAGGCGGCATCAGTCAATTTAAAAGTTCTACCCAAGCCCTTGACATTCTGCTGCAATATACAGAGCCGAACATCCCCAATTCACTGCGATTAGGGGCTGTAAGAGCCTTGGGAACCCTAGCTCAGGGGCAGGAGAAAATCGGTGTAGACCGAATTTTGGATCGATTGGAAGTCATTTCCCGAGAACCGCAGTTTCGCACCCAAGTGACAGTCGTAGCAGCCCTCGGGACCATGGAAGTGGCCGGAGCTGTTCGTGTTCTGCGGGGCATTGCCGATCATATTGATGATGGTCGAGTGCGTCGCCGCGCCGAAGAAGCGCTGCAGCGCGTCCAAGCCGCCATTGGCAAAGATGCTGCTGTGCAGACCCTACAGCAGGAAGTTGAAACCCTGAAAAAATCGAATCAGGATCTGCTCAGTCGCCTCACTAATCTGGAAGCTAAAATCCAAAGTACTGTTGATTAACGTGAGTTCGACAGCCGCGTTGATCGCGTTGCTGATCCGCCCGTGAGTGAACTGCGGGCTTACAGCACGAAAACCCACTTAAGTGGGTTAGAAACTTTCTTTAGCAAAGGTTTTAGCCTCAGAGTCTACGGCCAGTAGACTTTCCCAATTAGCCCGCGATTCATCTGCGGGTGAGAGATGAAGTTGATTCAATTAGTACGGGCTACTGCAGATGTCTCAGCAGCCCCAAAGCGGCCTCTAAGATTCAATATTTAGAGGTCAAACTGATTGCCGCGACGATATTGCAGATACGCGGCTAGAAATAGCCCTCCCAAGGTTACAGGGATGAGGCCCAACACAATTCCACTGAGAAGCGGCTCAACCACGCGAATTAGCTCCTTTCAATCACAGCAACAACAGCCATCCCAAGGGATAAAGAGATGTGAATAATCGTGATATTCATCATACTGGCTAACTGGATCACCTGTCTTGCTGCCGGGCTCGTCATAACCGTTAGACGCAGTTCATTCCCACTGAACGCCGCTGGTAGAGGTAAAGCGCTCAAGCGCAGGTCTGTTCGGGGGGTGGCTCGATATAGCTAGAAAGCCTTCGGTACGTTCCAAGGCTAAAAGTCCTTTTCCATAAACCTTCTGGCGTCGCCAATGTCGCAAAATCTGCGGCATTGGCCGTGCGTGGGTGCCATATAGAATTGCAGGACGTCAGGCTCAGCCATGCAGCCACGATTTTAAGGCAGAACCTTAAATCAAACCCCATGCCTGTGTTTGAGGCTACAACTTTAAGCTATGTTAATGACGAAACTTAACTTAGAGTTGTTAACCTTGACCGAGAACGCTGCCATTGAATCCCCACCCTCCCCAGTAGTGGTCCTTTTGCGGGTTCTGTTTGCGATCGCTGTAATCAGTGCGATCGCGTTCGTGATTACCTTTGGGATTCGCCAAGTTCAAGCTTCAGACCCCTATATTCACAATGTTCTAGCCCTTCACGGTGAGCAAGAGCGGGGTCAGGCTATCTTTCAAATGAATTGCGCCGTTTGCCATGGAATTGAGGCCAATGGTGAGGTGGGTCCTAGTCTTTTGAAGGTTTCGGGTCGGATGTCTAAGGTGCGTTTGATCAAGCAGGTTACCAGTGGTCGCACCCCGCCGATGCCTCAGTTTCAGCCCGAGGCCCAAGACATGGCTGATCTGCTTGCCTACCTAGAGTCTCTGTAAAAGGATTAGCCATAGCCCAGTGACAAGCAGCCCAGGGGCTGGCATCAGGTTTCAGCACTGATTACCCAACCGTCTTCTAGAATTATGAGACCGTCTTGACTTGTGAAGGAACGCTCCGATGTCGTCTCAGACTTACTATTACCTAGTTGCCAGTCAGCATTTTCTCTTAGAAGAAGAGCCTTTAGCGGAAGTGTTGAAAGAACGGACCCGCCATTACCAAGAACAAGAAAAGGAACTTGATTTTTGGTTGGTGAAGCAACCTGCCTTTTTAGAGACTTCAGCGTTTGCCCAGGTTAAGGAGAAGTGTCCGCAGCCTGCAGCAGCGGTGATCTCTAGGGATTCAACCTTTATCACCTGGTTGAAATTGCGCCTAGAGTATGTGCTAACTGGTGAGTTCACTGCCCCATCCACCTCTATCCCGGATCCGCTAGCGTCCCTAGCAGCAGTGGGTTAGGTGAGCGTATTTTTCTCCCATTGAGTTTGTAAGCAGCGGCTTTAGTGGAGCTGTGGCAAGATTAGGAGCTAGACCTTGATTTAGACGAGGTCGGTGCGCGGTCCGTCTCTTTATGGTGTAAATCGCATGGCCTGGATGCAATCGGTTCGGCGTTGGGGCGTTATGGCTTGTGTCGTAGGGGGGGGGGCGATTGCATTGCCCCGTGCAGTTGCCCAAGACCTGCCCCCTTGTTCACCGCCAGCGACCGCTGAGTATTTGCTGTTAATTCAAGGAGAGACAGAGGCAGAGCGGGATCGTATCCAAAATCTGTTGCCCGCCAGTACCGATGTCATGGTTTGCCAATATTTAGACGCACCGGTTGTGCGAGCGGGGGGATTCACAAGCTTAGAAAATGCCAATGCTTGGGCTCAGTACCTGACTGAAGTGGAAGGAGCCCAAACCTTTGTAGCGCGACCCGCCGCTCCTGGGGAGGTTCCCCCTGCTGCCACCCCTGTAGAACCGGTTGAACCCTCTACTGAGCCGGTTGCCGTGCCAGTAGACGATGCGGTTGTTGGCTATGCGCCTCTGTTACTGGGGGAGGGCTATGCCGTATTGGTGAACTATAGCGATCAACCCGCGATCGCCCAGCAGGTTCAGAATACGCTCAATGATGCGGTAGGTTTAGCGGTGTACCAGCGCCAGCCCTATTTGTTGGCAGTGCAAACAACCGATGCTCAGGTGGCGACCCAGGCCCTGCAGGCACTAAGTTCCGGGCGATTTACGGCATTCATTGTAGATAGTAGCGATGTGGTGTTGCTCTCACCCGCGATCGCTTTGCCAGACAGCGAGTAACTTGCTCGGCGTTGATTCAAATTTGCTTACATAATCGGCTTGGAATACTCTGCTTCGGCATGGCAGACATCAAGTCATGCTGACGAAGCGTGGGAAATTCGTGATGGTACGGCATGGTTCTGAAAACCAAGCCAGTAGTCTTGCTCCATAGAAGCGCTATCACAGATAACCCGCTGGTGGAAATAGCCAAGGAGCTTACCAATTGTCTGGAGAAATTAAATTATGTGATCTTTCTCATAGTGAACAGACACTCGAGTTACAAGTCCTGATGAGGGTTTTGGCTATCCTGAGGACAATTCCAAAAGAGGCCCTAGTAACTTGTCGGACTTAACAAGATCAGCCACGATAAGTACAGTGCTTAGGGCGCGTCATCAGTTATTGGCGAAAGCCTTGCTGGGCAAGCATTATCGCGCCCGTTTCTATAATCTGCTAGGGGCTGAAACTGTTGCACCACAAGTATCCTAATTTTAATTTATGACAGCCACTAGCTAATGTTGCCTAACGGTGGGCTCAATTCTTAGAAGGAGCTAGACTCCTGTCCCCTCGCATTCACTCACATCTCTTGGTTGAACAATATTCAAATTGCACCTATTTGGAGGATAAAGCTCGTGAATTTACGTTCCTACCGTAATGCCCTAGTGGTCTCAGCAACTTTGGCCCTGGGGCTATGGATTGGGGAAGCTGAGGCAGTGCTCTCCAGAACAACTCTCCAGACCCAGTTTGAGGAGACTGGGTCCACGATTGAGCTGGCCCGTCGCCGTAGATTTAGTCTGGGGTCTCGATCCTCTCGTTATCGTGTGGGGGGCTTTCGACGGGGTGGCACTTGCTTGGCAGAAGGCTCAGAAGTGACGCCCCTTAGCCCTCCTCTTTTAACTGAGGAGCTAGAAGCCGAAGATGACCTCCCAGTTGATGTAACCACCGCCGATCGCCCTGTTTTCTTTGTGCATGTGCCTGAGCTAGAGGCACCCACCCCAGCTCAGTTCACCTTGCAAAACGAAGCAGGAACTGAAGAACTCGCGAACATCACGTTTGAGCTATCGGGTGAAGATGGCGTAGTTGGCTTACAACCTGCAGACTTATCCCAAGAATTGGTGATAGGCGATATCTACTACTGGCAGATGGCGGTGCAGTGCAGCGCTGATTCTCCGGATGAAAATCCAGTGGTCAGCGGTTGGATTACAGTTGCGGAGAACGTCGACTCTGCAGAAGGATCCAATTACGATCAAGCGATAGCCTTAGTTGAAGCGGGTATTTGGCAAGATGCGGTTACGTTATTGGCGCAAGCCCGCCTTGAAGCAACCGATGTAGAAGCCTCCACGGTGGCAGATGAGGACTGGCAGGCGGTCATGGAAGGTGTTGGCCTAACAGACTTTGCCGATGCACCCATTGTTGAAATCATGGCTGAGTAAGCCAGCGGCGGCTGTTAGACGGGTGTCGATGGAACCCACCTGTTTGGGCGCGTATCTTTCAGCTCAACCCGTTGTCGAGGTAATTGAGCTGGAATAAGTCCTACTGGGTGGTTCCGACCGCTGAGCCTCAAAATGGTGGGGTAAAAATAATTGAGAAATGAATGCCTGACTCCTGTAGCGTGTTGCCGGTTGTTTCCACCGTTGTGAGGGGCAGACCCCAGTCGAGGCGGGCATTCAAATAGTCACTCTGGCTCCAAATGACGCCCAAACCAACACTGGCAATATTGCTAACGTCTAGGGTCGTGGTGTCTGAGCTAGAACGGTTGGCACTCAAAAATCCACCCCCCGCATCAAAGAACGGAGCGACCTGCAGCAGCCCGCCAATTTCTGGAATCCTTAAAACTGGGATTTGGAGTTCTGCAGATGCCGTCCAGCCGTTATCCGCAAGGATAGTGTTCTGCCGGTAGCCCCTGACGGTTGAAACGCCCCCAACACTAATTTGCTCAGTGGGAGGGAGTTGGCGATCTGCAAATTGCAGGCTTCCCCCAATCAAAAGCAAAAAATCAGGTGCCAGCAACCTGGCCCACTGGGCACTGCCTTGCCAGGACTGAAATTGACTGTCAGGTGGTTCATCGTTGATAGTTGCGCCAAGGGTGTCTAAGCCCAAGCTAAAGGTCGATTGCAGGGCAATGACTTGGTTGGCCTCTCGACGGACCCAATCCTGGCCAAAACGTAGTGCAGAGATGCGCAGGAAACCGTCACCATCTGCACCTGAGCTAGGAAAACCCAGACCGCCCAGAAATGTACTTTGCGTTTCAGTGTGGGAGAGCCCTAAGCTCAGAGCAAATTCATCCGTGGGCGTTTGATAGAGCGGTTGTCGAAGGGTGATATCGGTGTAGCGCGTTGCAGAAATAATATCGAGGGCGGAAAAGATCTCGTCTAAAATCTCGCCTGTCGAAGCACCGACGTTGAAGGTGAGCGTGGTGTCGTAAGGCCCTAAGGGTAGGGTATACAAGACATCCCAATCTTCACTGCCCTGACTACGGCCAAAGCTGAGCTGGAGGCTATCGCCAAATCCCAGCAGGTTGCCCTGGGTAAAACGAGCCCCTTGGCGAATACTGCCTACGCTGGGAGAGCGGCTGTTGTCATAGGAAAATTGAAACTGATCGGTATCGGCTTGGGTTGCTCTCACATTCAGGCGACTGGTGCCTAACCCTGAGCCCTCGGTGATTTCAGTGGCAATTTGGTCAATCACAGGATCGAGCTGCAGGAGCTGCACCCCTTCAACCAATCGATCGATATTTAGAGGCGCTTCCCCAGCCAGGGCTAGGCGCGAACCAATGTAGCCCGGATCGAGGGGCTGAATGCCAGTGAACTCAAACCAGCGGGTACCAGAGTAGGGGGCGTATTCGGTTCGCCAAGCTTCCGCTTCTGGCTCGAATCTCAGGCTCGCGATCGCCTCACGCTCTGGCAGCGGTACGATTTGTCTAGCAGTAGAATCAGGGTTTAAAGAACGGTAAGGCTCTGGGTTAATGTTTTGGGCAACGGCTAAGGTCAGTGTGGCTGGATCACCGAGGCGACTGGCGCTGCTGTCAGCCCCAATATCAGTGAGGTCAATGGGGGTTAAGTCAGTGTCACCAATGACGATTCCTGAAGGCTCTACACCACTGAGGGGTTGCCAAGGAAGCGGCTCAGGAGATCGCAGCGCTTCAGGAAGGGTCTGAATGGCAATGGTCTGCTCAGGGGTGACTAAGGTGACTGCAATCTCCTCTAGCTGCCCCTCAATGATTTGCAGAATCGGCGAATCACTCTCAATCGAGTCTTGGTCGAGATAGGCCCCGGAACTGATGTAGCCCGCATCGAGATAAAGCTGCGTAATCGCATCCCCAGCCTGTACCAGCTCAGCCAAGGTGAGGCCACGGGTGGTTAAGACGCGAGAGGAACCAGGGCTACTCAAAATCTCGCTCGGGTCAAGACCCACGGCTGTAAGGGCAGCTTCGGCCAGTTGCTGCTGACTAAATACTGTGCTGCCTAGAATTTGAAATTGTTGTACGAAGATTTGATCATCTGGGGGGGGAGCCGCTGGTGAGGCAGAGGGCGGCACAGTCACGTCAGGCGGTGCAATATTATCAGACGGCACAGTCACGTCAGGGGCGGGAAGAGGCCCTGAGACTGTGGGCACTGCATCGCTAGGGGGGCGACTCGGGGGCGGCACAACATTGCTGGGAAGATTCGGCCTGGCTTCGGGAGGCTCAGGCAAGGGAGCTGTGGCAACAACAGGTGGACCCGATAATGATGGGGCTCCGTCTACACCATCAGGAAGTTCAGCTGATAATCCCCCCGGTGTGGGTACCCAGACTTCTGGAGGTACCGTTGCTAAAAAGTCACCGTTTTGGGGCGTGGGCAAAAGCGCTTCTGCCAGCCGAGCAGGGACCGGAACAAATGATTCAGGGGGCACCGTGGCCAACAGAGCACTGTTTTGGCTGGAAGGGGTGGGGGTATCTGCTTGGGGTAGCGCTGCATGCTGCGGTTCTGGCGCACGGGGGGTCGTTAGGGCCTGAATAGACGGGGGGCGAGGCGCTTGAACCTGAGGTGCAGGGGCTGGCTGTGGAACCACAGGAGCAGATGGCGTCGCTGATTCTGAATCTGGTTCTGCCTCTATCGTTTCCCTGGGAGCGGTTTTGTCACTGAGATCGCTGGGCTCAGCGCCCTGAGGGACCTCAGGGGTTGCGTCTTTGGGTGCGGTGGGTAATTCAGCCGGTGCGGGCTTGTCCTGCAAGGTTGAAGGGGCAGAGGGGGCGACCCGACTCTCCGGCTCAGAGCGGCGCGATTGGGGTAAGTAGGCGCGATCCCACTTGAAGACTGGGGATGCAGCGAGCAGACAATATCCGAGCACTAGTGTTGACCCTGCTAACCAGCGGAGTCCAAGGGGGAAGAACGGAATGGGCGATCGCGCAGTCATGACACTACAGTACTCTGCCTCGCTATAGATCGCCATTGAGCACCAGCCGCTTACGTCAGAATTGCGCCCCCCATCAGCTTTTCATAGCGCTGCTTTAAAGCTTGCTGCAGCACTGGATACTGCTCTAGATTCGGGTCATCCGCCAAGAGATTTGTAGCCGCCTCACGCGCCTGATTCAAAACGGTTTGAGCTGCCACCAGACTGGCCAAGGCAAAGTCAGGCAACCCTGATTGGCGCGTCCCAAGCACCTCCCCTGGACCTCGGAAACGCAAATCCATCTCGGCAATAAAGAAGCCATCTTGGGACTCCTCTAAGACTTTAAGGCGCTGTAAGGCGACATCGTTGCGGGTCGCGCTCATCAGCAAACAATAAGACTGCTCGGCCCCCCGCCCGACCCGCCCGCGCAATTGATGCAACTGCGATAGCCCAAACCGCTCCGCATGTTCGATCAGCATGACAGAGGCATTGGGCACATCCACGCCAACTTCAACCACGGTGGTTGAGACCAAAATGTGGGTGTGGCGATCTCGAAACTGTTGAATCGCCTGATCCTTCTCAGCAGAACTGAGGCGACCGTGCAGTAAACCAACCGCAAATTCAGGAAAAATGGTGTCCTGGAGTCGTCTGTGCTCATCAATGGCCGACTTGAGATCCAGTTTTTCGGACTCTTCGACCAAGGGCAGCACAATATACACTTGACGACCCTGGGCAATTTCACGACGGATCAAATCATAGGCATGGTTGCGATCGCGCCCTTTTAACAGAGTGGTCTGAATAGCTTTACGTCCTGGCGGCAGCTCATCAATTTGGCTGACATCTAAATCGCCATGGAGGGTGAGGGCCAGGGTGCGGGGAATGGGCGTTGCGGTCAGACTGAGCACATGGGGATTGTCCCCTTTGCGCTGGAGTCTCGCCCGTTGATGCACCCCAAATCGATGTTGCTCATCAATGACCACCAGCCCCAAGGCTTGAAACTGCACCGGGTCTTCAATCAGGGCATGGGTCCCCACTAGCAGCGGTAGCTCCCCCGTAGCCAATTCTGCTAGGAGGCGTCTGCGTTTCGCCACCCGAGTCGAGCCAGTCAGAAGTTCGACCGGTAAATTGAGCTGATTAAACCAGTTCACCAGGGTGCGGTAATGCTGCTCTGCTAAGACCTCAGTCGGGGCCATGAAAGCGGCCTGATACCCGGCCTGCAGCGCCGCCAAAATACTGACAACGGCAACCACGGTCTTACCCGAACCCACGTCCCCCTGAACCAGGCGATTCATCGGAGTGGCGGCTTGCAAGTCTTGGTGGATTTCTTGAATGACGCGGCTTTGGGCACCGGTGAGCGCAAAAGGAAGGAGCTGGTGGAATTGGTCAATCAGCTTCCCAGTGGGAGGCAGCATGATCGTTGTTGCTTGCTGACGGTGCTGCTGACGACGGCGCAATAGACCCAACTGCAGGTAGAAAAACTCATCAAAAATCAGCCGCTTGCGCGCCTGAGCCAGGGTGTCTTCATCGGCAGGGAAATGAATATGGGCGATCGCGATCGACAGATCCACGACCTCGTAGTGTTGTCTTAGTTGAGCAGGGAGCGGATCTACTAAGGCGGCAGCAGCGGGTAACGCGGCAGTCACCGCCTTGCGAATTAAGTAGGCACCCACCCCTTCGGTGAGGGGATAGACCGGCACAATCCGACCCAGCTGCAATGCGGCTGGATCCTGCCCTGAGTCATCCAAAACCTCCAGCTCAGGGCTATCTAAGGTGATGCCGTACTGGTTTTGCTTTACCAGCCCTGAAGCAGCGACAATCGCGCCCACCGGATATTGGCGTTTTTGACGTTGCTGCCAAGCCTGATTGCGAAAGCGTTTACCGGGCCAAAACTTAGTGAGGCGTAGTTGACCGCTCGCGTCTTTTAGAACCAGCTCTTGAATGGTGAGATGGGCATTTTTAGGGCTGCTAAAACAGTTGGACCGTTGGACCGTGCCGACTAGGGTAACCGTATCCCCTGGCGTCAAATGGCGAATTGAAATCGGTTGGGTGTAGTTGATATAGTCCCGAGGGTAGTAATGTAGCAATTCGTAAACGGTTAATAGCCCCAGCTTGGCAAGACGCTCAGCATTTTTAGGGCCGATACCCTTCAGGTAAGTAAGGGCTTGGCTGAGATCAACTTTCTTTCCTGCAGCGCGAGGTGTGCCAGATGTACTGCCCGGTTGTCTGGCCTGAGGGGGCTGATGGCTTGGGTATGGGGCCGTTAAGCTCGGCTGCGAGGAGGTCGCCGACGCACCCGCTTCCAGTTGTTTGCGCGTGCTATGCAACAGCCGCCGGGTCTCGGCTACAAGATGCTGCCTTGCTCCAAAGCTCAGGGTGTCATACTCGCAATACTGGGCCGCTAGCGATTGCCAACGCGCTTGTTCAGCCGTAGGCAGGGTTGGGGGCGCACTCAGGCACTGGCACAAAAACTCACTGAAACGCTGGTGATTACCCTCCAGATCGTTAAACCCTTGATCGGCTTCTAAGGCAAGGGCCTTTTGCAAGCGCAGCCAGTCAGGAGCATTATCGTGAGTCGCGCCCATATCGTTTTTGCCACTGCCGCGTTACGACGACTCGCTAGGCTGCTCTTCAAACCAGGTGGCGCGCCAAGCTGCCTCTGCTTCTGCCCGCGCCCTTTCTTGTTGAAGCTTTTGGTAGTGGCGACTCAGCTTTTTGAGCCGACTCAAGATTTCCTGAATTTTACTGCGCCAGAGGGCCGTGCGAGTATCAGTAAACTCAATGTCCGCAAGGCGCAGATTAACTGCAACCAAGTGGGTCATAGCGCGTTCAGCCTCTAAATCTGTGCCTAGATCCGTATCTCCAGTCTCTTCTGCGGCTTTAGCATCTTCCTCTTGGCCAATTTCGATAATGACATTCAGAAGATTTGGAATTTTGGGAGAAGGTTCGTCAGCGCCTGCCTCAGTGGCAGCGTTTAATACTGCTTCTGGCAGGTCAGGCAAAATCTTGGCCTGTTGCAGCGTGTGGTTCGTCATGCTCGAAATTGCGTGGAGAACCGCTCGAATTTGCCGCTCTAACAAAACATGCCGCTTAGCTAAGTTCAAGGGAGATGGCCCATCAGAAGAAGAGGACGGGCTACTCTGCGATGCCTCTGGTTGTGACGTACTTAAACTGTCTGGGTCAGCCTCATCTCTCGCCGTGAGATCAGCAGCATTAGCGCGATCCTGCGCATTATTCTTGATGGCTAAGTCGGTCGAAATGGGAACCAGTGCCTGACTGTCAAAGGGCTGTGAGATTTGAGCTGGAACTAACAAGGCATTGGTTGGGGCCGTTGTGTCTGAATTGTCATTGTCTGGAGGTGTGATTGAATGAACCGCATCTGAGGTTATCTTGGCAGGCTCATCTGTCTGAGTTTCAACTGTTTCATCTGTCTTGATTTCAACTGCCTCAGGCGCTTCAGAGTCATGGGCGTCATCATTAGGCTGCTGGCCTTTCGATGCTACAAATAGACTCCCCAATTGACCCTGGGGCTGTAGGAGTAAGTTGAGCGTAGCGGCTACGTTATCGAGACGATTTAAAGCCTCAATATGCCTTTTGCCTTTTTTGCCCAGTTGGCGAATGCGCTTCTGTAGGGTTTCTCGTTGCCCCAGAGATAGCTTGAGAAACGCCTCAGGGTAGGACTGAGTACACAAGTGGTAAGTCGCTAAAACCAGTTGCTGTCGGACGGCGTCTCCTAAGACAGATAGGTACTGCTGATAGGTTTCAGAGAGCTGAGCATCAATTTTATCCGTGGCCTTGTCTAGGTGGTCTTGGTCACGGTGGATTTGGTCTAGGCTTCTGACCATGGCAGCAGCTTTAAAATCAATCTGTTTCCCCCGCCTGCGGCATCTGCGATCGCATCACGTTTGTACTGGTTCACCAGCCTAACGCAATGCGCCTTAATCTCCCAAGATATTGTCAGTCCAGAAGCCTTGACGGGTCGAGAGTAAGCATCCATAAAAATCAGCGTGGATGATTGAGTATCACCCACGCTGTTTGGCAGTGAAGAGACGTGAAGCTTGGATAAGCTGTGCAAGCCCTACTTGAGGCCCGTTTGCGCAGCGACCTCATCAGCAAAGTTGCTTTCTTCCTTTTCTATCCCTTCACCCAGGACAAATCGCTGAAAACGGCGCACCTGAATGTTTTCACCCAGTTGGGCCACAACACGCTTAACCAGCTCTTCGACCGTAATATTTTGGTCTTTAATAAAGGGCTGGTCTAAGAGAGAAAGCTCCTTACGGCGCTTGTCAATTCTTCCTTCGACAATCTTCTCTTTGATGTTGTCAGGCTTGTTTGCCAGATCCTCACGCCCCATTTCAATTTCTTTTTCTTTGGCAATGGTGTCGCCTGGAATATCGTCAGTCTTGACGTATTCCACATTGGGGCAAGCGGCCACTTGCATGGCGATATCTCGCACCAGAGATTTAAATTCATCGCGACGCGCCACGAAATCGGTTTCGCAGTTGACTTCTACCAGAACGCCGACTCGGCCTCCGGTGTGAATGTAACTGTCAACCAGACCTTCCGCCGCAACCCGGCCTTCTTTTTTGGCAGCTGAAGCAATGCCTTTTTGACGCAGCCACTCAACCGCCTTGTCAGCATCACCGTTCGTTTCTTTCAGCGCCTTTTTGCAATCCATCATCCCTGCACCGGTTTGGTCGCGCAGGGCCTTGACCAGCTTTGCTGAAATCTCTGCCATAGTGCCTCGTCGTTATACCTCCAACGTCAGTCGGGTTACCCGAAAGCAACCCTATCATTCAGCCTCGTCGTCCGCACTGGGGGCTTCCCCGTCATAGTCTAAACCGGCATCCGCGCCGTCATAGTCAGCATAGGCGGCCCCATCTGTATCGACATGACCATGGGACCCCTCGTAAATGGCGTCTGATAACTTGCTCAAAATTAGCTTGATCGAGCGAATTGCGTCGTCATTAGCAGGAATCGGAATATCGACATCGTTGGGGTCGCAGTTCGTATCTAGCAGCGAAACGATTGGAATATCGAGCTTTTGACATTCTTGAACGGCATTATGCTCCCGTCGCGTGTCAATGATGACAACCACGTCCGGCAACCGCCGCATGGTTTTTAGGCCGCCCAGATACTTTTCGAGCTTTTCAAGTTCTCGACGCAAGACAGCCGCCTCTTTTTTGGGGCGTAGGGCCAGGGCACCGGTATCACGCATCCGCTCAAGATCTTTGAGGCGATCGCACCGGGTTTTAATCGTGGCCCAGTTGGTGAGCATGCCCCCTAACCAGCGCTGATTCACGAAGTTTGCGCCACAGCGCGCTGCCTCTTGGGCAACAATTCCAGCGGCTTGACGCTTTGTGCCTACGAATAAAAACTTTTGACCCTGCTCAGCCCCTTGCCGCATGTAGGTGTAGGCACCATCCATAAGCTGGGCCGTTTGCACCAAGTCAATGATGTGGACGCCATTGCGGGCAGTAAAAATGTAAGGGGCCATCTGGGGATTCCAGCGGCGGGTCTGGTGGCCAAAGTGAACCCCAGACTCTAAAAGTTCCGGAAGAGAAACTACGGGCATATATCTAACTCCTTTCGGGTTTATCCTCCATCCAAGAACGCCTTTTATAAAGACACCCGAAACCTTGGATGTGCGATTTTTGACAACTTTACGAGTCTACCATGGCCTATCAGTTCTAAGAGGATGTATTGAAACTGCGCTTATCCGGCCAGGTTTTAGTTGCGCTCTAATGGTTAGGGCACGCCATTAGGGCTGTTGCGGACTATTGCAGATTCATAGAAATTGTGGATCATTGAGATCAGAGCAATATTTTGACCGCCCCATTACCGTCCAAGTCGATCACGGGAAAACCCTATGTCTTCCGAGTCGCAACGTCCCCCCATGCCGCCCCGGTTGCCGCCCCCTCCCCCCCCAGCTCGCCCCGCCGCGAGTCGACCCGCTGCACCGCCACCCCCGGGAGGACATCGGGCCGCAGCGCCACCGCCAATGCCGGTTGCTGCAGCTGCCCGGAGTGGTCTCAGCATTGAAAAGCTGGTCAGAGAGGCGTTTGATAAGGGTTTTTCAGATATTCACTTAGGTGTGGGGGAAGTGCCGCGCTTTCGAGATCGGGGTCAAATGGCCCTGACCGACTATCCCGTAACGGATGAGGCCACGTTTTACAGTTGGCTAGAAGAGGTGCTCAAGCCGGAAGAAGTCCAACAGTTTAAGCAAACCTTGGACTTTGATGGGGCCGCTCAGTTTGACTTCTCGCGGGTGCGGATCAATGTTTTTGATACCCTGCGTGGCCCTGCCATGGTTATGCGTCTAATCCCGGTGGATATTTTGACGCTGGAACAACTGGGCTTTTCCCAAGTTTTTCGAGATGTTTGCCACTACCACAAAGGTCTTATTCTAATTACCGGTCCAACCGGTTCTGGTAAGTCCACAACCTTGGCAGCCATGATTGATTACATCAATTCAGAAATGCCAAAGCACATCATCACCATTGAGGACCCGGTTGAATTTGTCCACAAGAGCAAGAAATCGTTGATTAAGCAACGAGAGGTGGGCATGCATACCCTGAAGTTTGACAATGCGCTCAAGGCGTCTCTCCGTGAAGATCCTGATTTGATCTTGGTGGGTGAGATGCGAGACAAAGAGACCGTGACGACAGCACTGAAAGCCGCTCAAACCGGTCACTTGGTGATGGGAACCCTCCACACCAACAGTGCGGTCAAAACCGTTGAGCGCATTCTCAACTTGTTTGAGCCCGATCAGCAAGCACCCGTGCGGGTGTCTCTGGCAGAATCGTTGGTCTCTGTAATTGCCCAGGGGCTATGTCGCACCACAGATGGTAAGCGGGCTGCATTCCACGACATTTTGATCAACACCGATGCCATTAAGGACTACATCATGCGGGGGGACTTAGATGAGGTTGAAGCGCTGATTCCTAAATGTAACTTTGACGGCATGTGCACAATGAATCAGTCTATCTATGCGCTCTATGAGTCAGGGCGGATTACGGAAGAGACAGCCCTAGAAATGTCGCCGCGCCAAAATGAAATGGCTCAGATGCTGCGAGGTCGTATCTAAATCTCTGTGGCTTCCCCTGCGCTGGTAAAAGCACCTCATGCCTCTGTTTTCAAGGGAATTGCCGTATTTACTCCGGGGGGAGACGTGGTGTACTGCCGCGATCAGCACAAGCGATCGCGCTGGCATTTGAACCTCTGTGGGGCCTTACAAGAGCAGTTAGGTCTGCCAGAATCGCCCCATTTTTTGGTGCCCTGTTTCACAGCCACAGTGGATCGATGGGTAATACCTAGCTCAGGTCAAATCAGCACTGTTGCTGAAGCAACCCCCTTAGTAATCAGATATCAGGGGCTTTTAAATGCGCTATTTAACCTTGGCATGGTTGAATGGCAAACGGTTTACCCTGACTCAGCCACTTGCAGTTTATCTGTGCTGGAGACCTATCGAGCCCAGTTCCCGCAGCTCTGGCAAGATCATGACTTGGTCTTGGATGTCTCAGAAGATCGGCCTCTACAGGGTGAGGATTCCAGTGGCTATGGGGCGAGCACGGGACCCGTGCTGAAGCTATTTGTGGCGGGACATTCAGCTCTGACCGAACGAATCCTCAAAATTTTGCAAGGGGTGCTCGACAACTCGCGCTATCGCCCCTATACGCTCAAGGTCATTGATGTCTCTAAACATCCAGAACAGGCGGAAGCGTCCCAGATTCGGGCAACCCCCACTCTGTTGCGCGCTTGGCCTTTGCCGATCCATCGCCTGGTGGGTGAGTTGAATGATCCCAAGGCGATACTGAACCTTTTGGAGGATTATCCATAATCTGAACAGGCTGATCAATTTCAGCCCGCCAATGGTGAGCCAGCCTTTGTAAGGGCTTAGACAGCCAGTCCCAATAGGCTGGATAGATGGGCAAACGCTTTTGGAGTTGCCAGCCCTGATTTTGCAAGGCTGAGCGTAACTGCTCAATGGCAAGGTGAGAGTAGTCAGGATTCACTTCATCCTTAGGTCCGATACCCCCCAAATCTCTAGCGCCTCGGGCGATCGCCGATTGTAAACCCTGCAGATCAGTCACTAAATTTGGGGGCACTTGCAGCACGATATCAGCCGGTAAACGTTGGCGAGCCATGGCAATTGTTTCCAGCAACAGGTCTACAGGCAGGCTTGGAACGGCTGAAAGCTGAGATTGGCCGGGCTGATGGGGTTGAATGATCACTTCTTGAATATGGCCCCAACGGTGATGGGACTGGGCGATCGCGCTTAACGTATCAACCCGATCCTGCCGAGTTTCGCCGATGCCTAGCAGTAGCCCCGTGGTGAATGGAATCTGGAGTTGCCCTGCTTGCTCAAGCTGTTGCAGTCGCACTTCAGGATGCTTGCTGGGGGCATGGCGATGCACGCTATCTAGCAATGCCGGTGTAACCTGCTCTAGCATCAACCCCATAGAAGCATTAACCTGCTTGAGCTGCGCCATTTCTGCGTAACTCAGGGGACCCACATTTGTATGGGGCAACAAACCTTCTGACAGGGCTAGCTCACACAAGGTATGGATATGCGCTAGCCATAGATGACGACGAGCGCTTTGAGGATGCACTTCACCGCTGAGGATGAGCGCTTCGATGAATCCCTGAGACTTGGCTTGACGGAGGCGATCGCGCGCATCATTAATTGATAACCACTGATCATGACCTGGGTCAGCCCTGAAGTTGCAGTATTGGCAGCGATTAAAGCACTCATAAGTCGGCACTAGCGTAATTGCAGGACTGTAAGTCACCACCTGAGATGCGTTCGTCACCATGGTCAACACCTTTACAAAGCTAAATTAATTATGAGTGACTGCTCAAAACCAAGAAAAACCTCTAAATCTCTTCCTTATAAAGGATTCAGCCCTAAGCAGAGCAATTGATTCGCGCGCAAACTTTACAAAAGTAGGTATTTCCGTTAACTTAGATACACGAGTTCGGACTTCCGACCTTGTAAATACATCAATACCTTGACAAAAGGACTCATTTATTATGACAACCGCACTACAACAGCGCAGTAGCGCTTCGTTGTGGGAGCAGTTCTGCCAGTGGGTCACCAGCACCGAAAACCGTCTTTATGTCGGTTGGTTCGGCGTCCTGATGATTCCCACCCTGCTAGCTGCCACCGCATGCTTCGTCGTTGCGTTCATCGCAGCACCCCCCGTCGACATCGACGGCATCCGTGAGCCCGTTGCAGGCTCCCTGATGCTCGGCAACAACATCATCTCCGGTGCTGTTGTTCCTTCCTCCAACGCCATTGGTCTTCACTTCTACCCCATCTGGGAAGCAGCTTCCCTCGATGAGTGGTTGTACAACGGTGGTCCTTACCAGCTGGTAATCTTCCACTTCCTGATCGGCGTCTTCGCATACATGGGTCGTGAGTGGGAACTTTCCTACCGCCTCGGCATGCGTCCTTGGATCTGCGTTGCTTACTCTGCACCCGTTGCAGCTGCTTCCGCAGTCTTCTTGATCTACCCCTTGGGTCAAGGTTCCTTCTCTGATGGAATGCCTCTAGGTATCTCCGGGACCTTCAACTTCATGTTGGTCTTCCAAGCAGAGCACAACATCCTGATGCACCCCTTCCACATGATGGGTGTGGCAGCAGTGTTCGGCGGTTCCTTGTTCTCCGCCATGCACGGTTCCTTGGTGACCTCTTCTCTGGTTCGTGAGACCACCGAGAACGAGTCCCAGAACTATGGTTACAAGTTCGGTCAAGAGGAAGAGACCTACAACATCGTTGCAGCCCACGGCTACTTCGGTCGTCTGATCTTCCAATATGCTTCCTTCAACAACAGCCGTTCCTTGCACTTCTTCTTGGGTGCATGGCCTGTGATTG
>ERZ1740060.393-NODE-393-length-26818-cov-20.539327_pt1 | contig 26818 bp, 22 predicted proteins | sample MGYA00581743_ERZ1740060 | MGnify/ENA primary metagenome ERZ1740060 (study PRJEB43018, sample SAMN04849235) | marine metagenome | isolation source: floating plastic debris | place: Pacific Ocean | collected 2008-08-27 | study: EMG produced TPA metagenomics...
CCAGCCCGTCGATCTCAACACTTTCGATCCCCGCCTCAACAAGCGAGACGCGCAGGATGCCGTCTTCCACATCCTGCGGCGGCAACACCGCTTGCGCCGTCAACACGCCAGAGCGGGAATACAAGGTTTGCACATCGCCCAGCATCTTTTCGAGATCCGCAAACACAAGCGGACGGCCCACATACCGATCCTCGATGGCCTGCAATTCCCCATCACTCAGATACACACTATCCGAAAACGCGATGCCCTTGATCTCAAAGGTCTGAGCCCCTGCGAGCCCAGCCAGCATGCACCACAGCGCAGCGGCTGCACAAAGGGCCTTCACGAAGCTCATCCCTGCCCGCCTGTCTCTTGCAAGGCGGCTGTGACACCCATCATGGAGATATCGAATGCAATCGGCGGCGATGTCAGTGCCGGGCGATAGCGCACAGAGACGGCCCGCGCTTGTTTCCAGCTGGCGATAGTATTGGCAGACAATTCTGCCACAGCCTCACAGGTCTCAGCGCTGCAAGTCACATATGGCACTTGAACCGGCTTGCCCGATTTTAGCTGCACGAAAAGGCCGGACCCCAGATGGACACCCGCCGGAACAAAGACCTGCACAGCGGCCGAGCCGTCGTCCTGTTGGCGCAGGCGGACCGTGGCAAGCCAAGTCTCTTTCGGGCCGAAATTGGTTTGTGACGCGATGCACATGTCATCGTGACAAGTGACAGACCAGTCTTGAAACGATTTAGCCTCAGACGCGGTGCCCGCGCCGGAGGTTGAAAGAATAAAGCCAAATGCAAGACTTGCTTGCAAAATAAATCGTATACGGCCCATGACCCTCCGCCATGTCGCTATCACTGGCTAACGGTAAAATCATCAACAGGAAAACTTTGTCAGGCTTTATACGCGACTTGTCCGAAAATTCTAAGGAATATTAAGGATTTATAAAGATTTTCGTTAACGCCCGGATTTGCGGCTGGTTGCACTCAAGATGGCGCATGACGCTTTTCCAGTAGTTTCAATACGTTAGGCGAATTATCGCCGATCCCGTTAGGTCACCCCAAAATCGCAGCGTTGTTTCCTGATTTTGGTTAATGGACGCGCGAGTCGCGAAATCGTCGCTTTTAGTCCTGCGCAAGCTGCTCCAGCTTGGCTGCTGCGTCTCTCACAGTGCGAAAATGCCGGGCCAATGCTGTAACCGAACTGCGCTGCATCGGCGCATGAAGCGACAGTGTCGTCAGAAGCCGGTTTTGAGTGTCGCGGATCGGAACGGCAATCGCCGTCATGCCGTCCATGAACTCCTCATCATCGGTCGAATATCCGCGCTCTCGGGTCAGGGTCAGCTCTTCGCGAAGCGCTTCGGGATCCGTAAGTGTATGCGGGGTATGCTGCTCAAGCCCAAGGGATGCAATCAGCCGCTCCAGCTTGTCGCTGCGTAGGGAGGAAAGATACATCTTACCGCTGGCTGTGCAGTGAAAGGGCACCTGCGTGCCAACGGGCAACTGAATACGCAAAGGCCAATGGGTCTCTACCCGGTCCAGATAGACCATCCCATAACGCCCCGGCGCCGCGAGATTGCAGGTCTCGCCCACTTCCTCGGCCAAGGCTTTCATAATCATCAGACGTTCGGTCCGAATGCGTTGTGATGACAGCGTGTTCGACGCAAGCCGCCGCAGCCGCTTGCCGGGGCCATACGACCGGCCATCAATGTCGCGCTGCAAAAGGCCTTCCGCCTCTGCCGTTGCCAACAACCGGTGAATTGTCGGCTTTGGCAGGCCCAACGCCTCGGACAGGACCACTGGCGCTACAGGGACCCCGGCCTGTGCGACTTCTTCAATCAAGCGAAGAAGTCGCAGATTGGTCGGGATCTGGTCTTTTGTTTCCAGCACACGTTTGGTTGTCAAACGGTCATCTGGCATGGGTAAAGGCCTTAACGGTTGGGCAACAGCGCCAGTGCAAGATCCGGCGTCAGCGCGACAAGGAACCAGACGCTGATAAGCGCGAACAGATAGGGCACCGTGTAGCGCAACAGCCTGAAATACGGCACGCCCGTCACACCGGACGCCACATAGAGATTAAGCCCATATGGCGGCGTGATGAAACCGATGGACGCCCCCACAAGGAAAATCACCGAGAAATGCACCGGATCAACGCCAACACTTGCCGCAATTGGCGCTAAAATAGGCGCAAGGATAATCGTGACAGGCAGCGATTCCAGCACCATGCCCGAGAAAAAGACGATCAGCATCGCCGTGAAGAGCACCGCGTAATATCCCCCCATCGAGGTCACGAAATCACCGATCACCTGCTGGGCACCAAGCAGCGACAGGATCTGCTGCATCACGACCGAGATCGCGATAAGCGGCGCCAGAATGCCCGTAATCTCGGCCGAGCGCATGGTGATGCCGGGGATCTGCTTGAGGGTGAAACCTTCGACAACCAGTTGCTCGGCATAGGATTTCTCTTCCCATGTCTTGCCGGCTTTCAGGCCCAGCGTGTTGGTAATCACGTATGACAGCAGGCCCGCAATGATACAGAAACCAACGGTTACACCCGCCGCCTCTGTGGGCGAAAATTTACCGGTGTAGATGCCCCAAAGCACCAGACCGATGGCAAAGAAACCCAGCCATGCACCGAACGCAGTCTTCAGAACGCGGTTCAATTGCAGCGGGATCAGGTAGCCCCAGCCATTGATTCGGCAGATGATCCAGCAAGCCAGCTGCATACCGACCACCATCAGCGCACCGGGGATGATCCCCGCCACAAACAGATCCGAGATCGGCAAGTTCATCAGGAAGCCGTAAACGATGAAGATGATCGACGGCGGAATGATGATCCCAACCGTGCCGCCTGCGGCTGCTGTGGCTGCCGAGAAGCGTTCGTCATAGCCGCCTTTGACCATTTCAGGGTGCAGCATCGAGCCGATGGTGGCTGTCGTGGCCGAGTTGGACCCCGAAATCGCGGCAAACAAACCGCACGCGCCCAAGGACGCCATCGCCAAACCACCTCTGAGCCAGCCCAGACACGAATACGCAAAGTCCGACAGCCTTCGGGCAATGCCTGATTTGTTAATCAGGTCCCCCGTCAGGATAAACAGCGGCATCGCGAGCAAGGCGAAGCCCTTGTTGAACACGTTCAGCAACTCGGCGCCCATGTTATCAAGCGTCAGCCCCAGCACGAATGAGCAACCAATGACCCAGTAGCCGATGACCAGAAAAACCGGCACACCCAGCATGAACAGGAAGGTCACACCAAGCGAGATGATTGTAATAAGCGTTCCGTCAGCCATCAGACATCTCCCCCGATCACGGCCTGCTTAATCATGGGCTTGCCTGTCCGGTAATTCTTGATGTCGTCTTGCATGTTCTCAACGGCGCGGGCCGCCATCAGCACGCCTGCGACAGGGGCTGCCAGAATGAACCACCACTGCATGGTGTTGTCTGTGCCAAGCACGATTTGGAAGTTGGAAGCCGACAGCGCAACAACGCGCAGGGTCGTGACCAGGAAGATCAGCGCAAAGCCGAACCACAGCGCGAAATCAATGCAAAGACAGACAAGCTGTCCTGTGCGCGGCATCATCGTGCGGAATTCAGAGAAACTCAGATGGGTGCGGACGCGGATATTATAGGCGGCACCAAACCACGCCATGACCATAAAGAGGAACGGGGGGATCGTTGTGGACCAGGGCTGTTGGTTTGAGAAAACAAAGCGGTCAATCACGCCCCAGAAGATAATCAGCGCAATCGCCAGGTAGCTGGTGACCATGATCGTGCGTTCGAAATACCGCTCGATCAAAGGGACGCGGTGGTAGATCCAGGCCATCACGATACCAGAGGCCAACAGAAAGACCGCACCGATGACATACATCGTCTGCGGACGCAGCGCATTTCGGATTTCAAACGAATCCTGACTGCCAAAGGCCGCCATCAGCGTGCCGAAGTCGGACAAAACGGACATGAGGTCCCTCCTCCCATGTGAGATGCGCGTCGGTTGACCCGGTCTTTCGCACCAGAACGTTATCTGAAAGCAAGCATGCCAGCCCCGCACACGGCGGGACCAGCATTATTTTTCAGAAGGCTGGACTTAGCCTTTCCACCAACGACGCGGCTCGACGTTTTCAGCCAGCGTGTGCGGGTTGTTGCGCACTTCGTTGTAGATGTCCTGGTAGGTGTCGATGCCACCGGCCCAGCCGTTGATCCGCTCGCGCCACTGCTCCCACAGGGCGGGCTGGAACTCGGGTGAGCACATCTCTTCGGCTTTGCGGATTTCTTCGTCCGCAAGGCTTGCGACACGCACATCGTTCTGTGCGAAGATCGTGTCGGGCAGCTGCGGGTTCGAGAAACCAACCGTGTTCACAAGCGCTGCCTCGTTCGCGGCCTGCACGTGCACCTGTGTGAGGTAGGATGCTTCCATCACCGCGTCCTGCAAATCGCCACCAAGGCTGTCGAAGGTCGAGGCCGTCATGGCCGTGTGCTCTGTGCCGCAGAAGAAGCGCAGATCGACACACTGAGAAACCACAGGCGACATGTTGGCGTAAGCCACAGCCGAAGCCCATGTTTCCGCGCCGTCGATCAGACCTTGCTTCAGGCCGTCGAGCGTCTCTTCCCATGCCACCGGCACCGGGTTGAGGTTCAGCGCTTCCATTGCGATCCGACCCAGCTGGGTTCCGGTCACACGGTTCTTGGTGCCCATGAGCTCTTCAAGTGACGTCACTGTCGGCTTGTCTGCAAAGTTCTGACCCAGCTGGATGCCCCGCAATTCGGCATGGGTGAAGAGGAACTTCAGACCGTGGCGCTGCTCGAACGGCTCGCGCAGGATGCGCTGCGATTCCGGGCTATACATGAAGTAGTACTGGTCGGCGCGGCTGCGGAACATGTAGGCGTAGTCGAGCACGTTCAGATAGGGCGCACCACCGGCAGAGTTCTGCGTGGAAGCCGCATAGATGTCGATGATGCCCTGCTGGGCTTTCTCAACACAGGACAGCTGACCACAGATCTGGTTGTTGCCGATAAATTCGATGCGAATTTCGCCGTCCGTGCGCTCCTCCAAGTCACGGGCGAATTCCAAGCACCCTGCACGTTCGATGAGAAGGTTCTGCGGGTTGAAACCAGCCGCACCGAACTTCAGCGTGTGCTTGGCTTCTTTCGAAAACCGCTTGTTGTAGGTTGATTCCGCAGCTTTCGCGAGGTTAGCTGCTGTCATCGCCCCACCGAAGGTACCCGCAGCCAAAAGCGTCGAGCTCATGCCGTAAGTTCCTGCGATCCTAAAGAAATCCCGGCGTGAGACTCCTTTAATTCGATCGTAAATTCCCATGTTGTCCTCCCATTTTGACAATTATTGAGACATAACGTCTCAGAAAAGACTAGAATAGCTTTTTGCTTCTGCATAGAGTTTTTTCCAATTGGGAGGAAAAAGACTGTGGATGCAAAACAAGATGCAGATATCGTCATCGTGGGCGCTGGATCTGCCGGATGCGTGGTGGCAAATCGCCTGAGTGCAGATCCAAAAACGCGCGTTGTGCTGCTTGAGGCAGGGCCCGCTGACAGAAACCCGTGGATTCACATTCCCGTCGGCTATTTCAAAACGATGCACAATCCGAAGGTCGACTGGTGCTACAAAACCGAACCTGATCCCGGCCTGAACGGACGCTCCATCGACTGGCCGCGCGGCAAGGTACTGGGGGGGTCATCGTCGCTGAACGGTCTGCTTTATGTGCGAGGTCAGCCTGAGGATTATGATCGCTGGCGTCAGATGGGCAATACCGGTTGGGGCTGGGACGATGTGCTGCCGCTTTTCAAACGCGCGGAAAGCAATGAACGCGGAGCGGATGACTTTCACGGAGATGACGGCCCGCTGGCTGTGTCAAACATGCGCATCCAGCGCCCGATCTGCGACGCCTGGGTCGCCGCCGCACAAGCCGCTGGCTATCCGTTCAACCCCGATTACAACGGGGCCGAGCAGGAAGGCGTGGGCTATTTCCAGCTGACCACAAAGAACGGGCGCCGCTGCAGTGCGGCTGTGGCTTATCTGAAGCCCGCGCGCAGTCGCGACAACCTGAGGATCATCACCAACGCGCAAGTGACCAAGATCAATACAGAGGGCAAGCGCGCGGTCAGCGTATCCTATGTGGACGCCAGTGGGACGCCCCACACGATCACCGCCAAGCGCGAGATTGTGCTGTCAGGCGGGGCGATCAACTCGCCTCAACTTCTGATGCTGTCGGGTATTGGGGACGGCGAACAACTTAAGGCCAATGGGATCGAAACGGTCCACCACCTGCCCGGCGTGGGCAAGAACATGCAAGACCATCTGCAAGCCCGTCTGGTTTACAAATGCAATGAGCCGACCCTGAATGACGAAGTCCGCAGCCTGTATAATCAGGCGCGGATCGCCTTGAAATATGCGCTCTTTCGGGCCGGCCCGATGACGATGGCAGCCAGCCTTGCGACCGGCTTCATGAAAACTCGGCCCGATGTCGCCTCACCTGACATTCAGTTTCATGTGCAGCCCTGGTCTGCTGACAGCCCTGGCGAAGGGGTGCACCCTTTTTCGGCCTTCACCATGTCGGTCTGCCAGCTGCGCCCAGAAAGCCGGGGCGAAATCCAGCTGAGCGGGCCGGACCCAAAGACCTACCCCAAGATTGTCCCGCGCTATCTGTCGAGCGAGACCGATTGCCGGACCATTGTGGACGGTGTCAAAATCGCCCGCCGTATCGCACAACACGCGCCCCTAAGCTCAAAGATCGCCGAAGAGTTTCGACCCAATCCCGACCTCGCAATGGACGACTATGACGGGACGCTTGATTGGGCGCGCAACAACAGCGTGTCGATCTACCACCCGACAGGCACATGCAAGATGGGCACGGGCGAGGACGCAGTCGTCGATCCCGCGTTGCGCGTGCACGGCATCAATGGGCTGCGGGTGGCAGATTGTTCGATCATGCCCGAGATCGTATCAGGCAACACCAATGCCCCCGCGATCATGATCGGCGAAAAAGTATCGGATTTGATCGGCGCAGACGCGTAAACAAGGATGCGGCGACCCGGCCAACCCGGTCGCCGCATTACCCGCCACCGCTCTGCACGCAGCCCCGGCACTCAACCCGTACAATCGCCTGCCGCCCTGTTGGCTAGGGGTATGATGTGGCGATCCGGGCGGGATGTCTGGACGAAAGCGCCCCCATGGCGCGCAATATCGGCCATACGGATCGGTTTCTGGTGGCCAGCCCCGACGATCTTGCCGCGCAACGCCAGGCCACGTCATAAAACGCGCGACAGAAATGCCTTGGTGCGCGCCTCGCGCGGTGCGCCGAACAGCGCATCAGGCGGGCCTTCCTCAAGAATGCGACCCGCATCCAGAAAGCAGACCTTGTCGGCCAGTTCGCGCGCGAACCCCATCTCGTGGGTGGCCAGCACCATCGTCATCCCCTGCCCGCGCAGATCGCGCAGCACGTCCAGAACCTCGCCCACCAGCTCGGGATCAAGCGCACTTGTGATCTCGTCAAACAGCATGATCTGCGGTTCCATCGCCAGCGCCCGGATGATCGCGACCCGCTGTTGCTGACCACCCGAAAGCTGATCGGGATAATGCGCCATCCGGTCGCCCAACCCGAACCGCGTGAAAAGCTGTGTCACTTTCGGGCGCAAGTCGTCCCGACTTAACCCGCGCACGCGGCGCGGGGCCAGCATGACGTTCTCGGCTGCGGTCATATGGGGGAATAGGTTATAGCTTTGAAATACGATGCCGATCTTCTGACGCACGGGCTGAGGATCGAGACCCGGCTCCGAGATATCCTGCCCGTCCAGCCAGATTGTCCCGTCATCGATCGGCTCAAGCAGGTTCATGCAGCGCAGCAGCGTGGACTTGCCCGACCCGGACGCACCGATAAGGCACACCATCTCGCCTTCGGCGATATCCAGATCAATGCCCTTGCACACGTCATGCGCCCCGAAGCGCTTGCGCACACCACGCAAGCTTAGCTTTGCCGTCATGAGCGCGCCCGGTTTTGCTTATTCATCAGATAATCCGCATACCGCGTGGCAGGGATGGTCAGCGCCAGAAAGATCAGCGCCGCGCCGACATAGGGCGTGAAGTTCGCGTAGAGCGACTTGTAAACGCCCGCCTGCCGAAAAATTTCGACCGGGCCGATGAAGGACAACAGCGCCACGTCTTTCTGAAGCGCGATAAAGAGGTTCATGTTGGCAGGCACCACATTGCGGATCGCCTGTGGCAGTACGACAAAGCGCATCGTGTCCCGGTCGCTGAGCCCCAGCGAGGCGGCGGCGGATCGTTGGGACTGGTGGATCGAGTCGATACCCGACCGGATCACCTCGGCCACATAGGCCGAATAGACCAGCACCAGCGCCAGCGTGCCCCAGATATACGGACTGTTCCACGGCCGCGGCAGGCCCAGACCGGGTATGCCAAAACCGATGATATAGATCACCAGCACCACAGGCAGACCGCGAAAAATGTCCGTGTAGACGATCCCGAACAGGCGCAGCGGAAACAGCGCCGGCGCACGCGCATCCCGGCACAGCGCGATCACAAGACCGGTAAGCGCAATCAGGGGCGCCGACCACGCAAAGATCATCACGTTCAACAAAAACGCATCCAGCAACCCGACGAACGTCGCCGCAAAAACCCGCCCATTGAAGAACGCGCGTTGCACGGCCTCCCAACCTGGCGCGAGCGGCACCAGAAGGACGATTGCCAAAACGACGCTCACGGTCGAGATCAGCGCAATCCGGTTCGCACGCCGCCGCACCCCTGCCTCATAGGCCTCGCGGCGGGTGGGCGCGTCAGCTGTGCGCGCATCTGTGCGCGTGGGCGATGAAGTCTCGGCCATCTATTCGATGACCGGAACGCCTGTTGCCTCTGCCAGCCATTTTGCCTCGATCGCGGCCAGCTCACCGCTTTCGGTCAGCTCCGAGATTGCGGCATCAACGCAGTCTTTCAAAGCAGAGCCATCCTCCATCAACAGGCCGAACTGATCGGGGCGCTCTGATTGCGTGGGCGGGAACTGCCCCAACAGCGCGCCGCCTTCGACAACCACGGCTGACAGGTAAAGCGCGGTCGGCAGATCATAAAGCGCGGCATCAATCTGACCGGCCATGATTGCGGCATTCACATCGGCATTATCATTATAAAGCAGCGGATCGCTGGTCGGCTGGATCACGTCATTCAACATCGGGATCGCGGTGGTCGTTGCCACGGCCCCCCATTTCAAGCCCGCAAGGCTGTCCAGCGTCGCAGTTGCGCCGGCATCAATGACGGTCTGTGTGGTCAGGACCGCCATGGCCGCCGTGTAGTAAGGCAGGCTGAAATCGACCATCTCTTCGCGCTCGGGCGTGATCGAGTATTGCTGCATGTTGAAATCAAAATTCTTGGCGCCGGGCTGGATCGCCTCGTCAAAACTGGTGCGCACCCATGTCACCTGATCTGCGGAAAAGCCCATCTTGTCGGCGATGGCATAGGCAACGGCCGCCTCGAACCCTTCGCCACTTTCAGGCGCATCATCCATGACCCATGGGTAATAGGCCGGATTGCCGGTCGCGATGGTCAGTTGCCCTTCGGACAGCGTCTTTCCGGCGGCGCAGGTGCCCTGAGCAAGCACCGAGGTCGCAGAAACCGCGAAAGCCATGACTGTAGTCGCAAGCAATTTCATCCAAACATCTCCCTGAGTTTTGATTGATCGGAATGTTCCTACTCACCAACGGATTTGTCCAGAGCGCGGGCCCCGCACGCCCCTGACGGATCTCGCTTTTAGCAAGACTTCATCGCGAAAATGACTGCACCATCGCTGAACATAAAGTCCCCTTTGCCGGGTCACAAAGCTTGGCCCGGTCATGCCAAAAAATTAAGCAAAAAGGCCCGCCCGCCACCGGCTCCGATGACCGCCGCGCAGTTTTGCTGTAATTTTAGGCGCTGGTGCGCCACAAGGGGCGCGGAGACGCACACAAAGGATCACGCTCATGTCTGACGCTCAATCTGTTGGTGCAGAGCTGGTCCATGCGCTCGACACTCACGCCGACCGGGTCGCAATCGCCGATCACACAAGGCGCATCACCTACAAGCGGCTTGCCCAATTCGTGGCTGCGTTTCGCACCCAGATCACCGACAGGGATGTCGTTGGCATCTTCGGCGCACCGGATGTTGCGATGACCGCAAGTGCCGTGGCCTGCGTGATCCATGGACGGCCGTTCGTGCATCTTGACCCTGCGATGCCACAGATGGTGCTTCACAACATCATCGCCGAGCTGAACGTCCGCACGATTGCCCTGTGCAGCCCGGCGGCGCCCGGGCATTTGCCCAGCGATTGCCGGACCTTCAGCGCGCCTGCCTTGCTTGACGTGCCCGACACAGCGCCCGCCGCGCCGCTTGTTGCGGCCCCCGTGGACCCGGCTGATCCGATCTATCTGGTGGCAACCTCCGGCACGACGGGGCGCCCCAAATGCATCCCCGTGGCCCATGATGCGGCCTATCTTTCCTACGCTTGGCGCGATGCTTACACGCCTTACCACCCCGGCATGCGGGTCGGCATCTTCATCTTCGCAATCTGGGAAATGTTCCGCCCCCTGCGCAAAGGCGGAGAGCTTTGGCTGCCCGAGGCCGCAACGCTCAAATCTCCTCGGGCGCTCGCAGATTTCCTGATCCGCCATGACATCGAAGAGATGCTTTTCACCCCCTCGTTCTACGAGACATTCCTTGCCACGCTCGACCCCGCCCGCGCCGCGCAAATCCCGCTGCGCCGGGTGGTGCTTAACGGCGAAGTGGTGCGCGATGGCTTGATCCGGTCCTCGCAGGATAAGCTGCCGGAGGCCACGCTTTGGAACCTCTACAGCATCTGCGAAACCCATGACGTCTGCATGACCCGCCTTGATGCTCCATCAGGCGGCGGTCCGGTGTCGGTTGGTGTTCCGATGGAGCATCTGCACGCGGTCATCCTTGACGAGCGTGACACCCCCTGCCCGGTCGGAACCCCCGGTCAACTGCATTTCGCAGGCCCGCGCGTGTTGGGTCCCGGTTACGTCAATCGCCCCGAAGAGACGCGCCTGCGGTTCCGTGAGCTTGTTATCGACGGCGCCCCCCAACGCCTTTACGACACCGGGGATCAGGCATGGCTGAACGCGGACGGCGCGCTGCATATCGTCGGGCGGGTGGCGCATATGCTCAAGCTGCGGGGCTATTCGATCCAGACCACCGAACTGGTGGAAACCATGGCCCAGCATCTGGCCTTTGGCCGGGCCGAGCCTTGGGTCGCAGATGTCAAAGGGCGCGGTCAAAGCCTGATATTCTACTGCGCTGCAGATACGGACGAGACCCGCAAAAACGCCGCCCGGTGGGAATTGAACCCCGGCATCAACCGCATCCCCAAGCCGCTGTCGCAGGCCCTGCGCGCGCTGCTGCCCGCCTATTGCATCCCTGCCTTCATCGTCCAGCTTGAAGCGCTGCCGCTGCATCCCGTCTCGGGCAAAGCCGATATCCGCGCGTTGCCCCCGGTGACCGAGGCCTTTGTTGGCGACGATGCAAGCGCCGACATGGTGGTCATGGCCGCCGCGCAGGCGATGGGCTGCGCACCCGGCACGATCGACCCCGCGCAAAGCTTTCACGATCAGGGCGGCGATTCGTTGATGTGCGTGCCCTTCATGCTTGAGCTGGAAAAGACCTATGGCCGCCCGGTGGATTTTGACCTCGCGATGACCGTACCGCTGCACCGTCTGGATCAGTTGCTGACCGGTGAAGCCGATGCGCCCGCACCAAACGACGCTTTTGACCGACCCGGAATTTTGCTGACCGGGGCAACCGGATTTCTTGGTGGGCATGTGCTGGCTCAGGCGGTGCAGCACTTGCCGGACGGGCATGTTGTCTATTGCCTCGTGCGCGACAAACAGCGTGGCGCGCGCGACAGGCTTGACGGTGTGGCGGCCCAGCACGGGATCGATACCGCCCGCTATGTCATGGTCGGTGGCACGCTTGATGCCGCACGGTTCGGCCTTGATCCGGATGCCTATGATGCCCTTGCGGGCGCTGTCACGCAGGTGGTGCATTGCGCCGCGATGGTGAACCTTGCAGTGGGCCGGGCTGAAATGCTCGAATGGTCGGCGCGTGGAATCGAGACGGTGATCGCCTTTTGTCGGCAAGCGCAGGCCGATCTGCGCTTTACTTCTTCCAGTGCGGTCTTCCCCGATCAAGGCGGCCCGTGGCCTGAAGCCCCTGCCCATGCGTGGGACGGATGCACCGGCTACGGCGCGGCCAAGATCGCAGCCGAGGTTGCCATTGCCGCCTCTGACGTGCCTGCCGCCATCGTGCGCCTGCCCTCGCTTTATGACCTGGTGCGTCCCAACCCCCGCGACATCTACGAGATCATCCTTGCCGCGTCACAGACGCTTGGCCACATGCCGGAGGGCTTGGAATTCCCGATGACAGATGTGACCGCTGCCGCTGCATTCCTGCTGGGACCCATCACCGGGGATGACGCCCCGATCTATAACCTGATGGCCGATCACAGGGTGCATGCGGGCGCCGCCCCGGCCCTACCGGTTGAGACATGGCGCGCCTCTGCCGATCTGCCCAGCGGCATCGCCGGAGTGATCGACGAATTCCCCAGCACATTGAAAGCCGATGCGGCCTTTGAGAACACGCATGCGAAAGCGGCCTGGCGCACGCTTAGCCATGCGCCCTATGACACGATCAGCGATCCGGAGGTTTTGCTGATCCAGCGCGGATGCCTTTACCAAAGCGATCCGGCGTTGACCTGATAATCTTCCATGGTCAGCGCGCGTGCGGCGTCACTGACCAGAAACGCGGCCAGCTCGGCGATCTCTTCGGGCTGGACCAACTGCTTTTGCGGGTTGGACGCGGCATATTCTGCGCGCACCTGTTGCAAAGGCTTGCCCGTCGCCGCGATATCCGCATCGATGAACTGTTTGAGCATCTCTGTCTCGACCCAGGTCGGGCTGATGGAGACGCACGTGATCCCATGGGCTGCGCCTTCCAGACTGACACAGCGCCCCAGGCCCAACAGTCCCGCCTTTGAGGTGCAATAGGCCGCGTTGTCTGGCATGCCCTGATGTGCGGCGACCGATGCGATGTTGACGATCCGCCCCCAGCCTGCGGTTTTCATATGCGGCATCACTGCACGGATCATCCGAAACGTACCCGTCAGGTTGGTGTCGATATGATCGTCCCAGATGCTATCGGGGTGCCCGATCACTGCTGCCTCGGCATACACCCCGGCCGCATTAATCAGAATATCCACGCCACCGTGGCGGCGCACCACCTCGGTCACAAAAGCATCGACATTTTCGCTAGAGCGCACATCAAGCGCCATGGCCTCGGCGGTGAAATCATGCTCTGCCAGCATCTGACGCACATAAGCCGCGTCGCCCGCACGGCGCGCACCGATCACCACGCGCGTTCCGGTTTGCGAAAGCTTCTTTGCGATAGCCCGGCCCATGCCGGACAACCCGCCCGTCACAATCGCTGTTTTGGTTGCTTGCATCCTGTCCACCACTTCCGTTTCCCTGTTCACCGGTTAAACGGGTCACTCGCTGAATGACACCATTTTGTGCGAGGGATCCGTTTGCATACCCGTCCGAACCCAAGGGGCGAAAAGGGGGCGCCTTGCTGATCGCAAGAAACCTGGCGTGCTACGCGCGGACGGTGACGCGAGCGATCAAAGGTTGTGCAGCCCCTGCTGGCCAAAGCGTGTCGAAGCGCAACTGGTGAGTGGGCTGGTTCCCTTATGTGTCCGTCTCTCGGCTGATAACTCACTCAGCTCCGTAGACATCGCAATGGTTTCAGGCGCCGTTCTGGCGTGTCTCGAACACACCTTTCAAAGAGGGGATCGACCATGCGATAGTTCGCTGTGCGCGCATCCTTTCCAAACTGAAAAGAAAGAGCTGATCCATGAGGCTGAAAAAACTCGTTCTCACCGGGGCCGTTGGCCGCCTTGGATCGTATCTGCGTGAACCGCTGTCTGAAATGTGCGATGAGTTCGTGTCGACGGATATTCAAGATGGTCCGGCAACGCTGCACCCCAACGAGACGTTCGTGAAAGCTGATCTGACCGATCTCGACGCGATGGTTGACCTGCTGAAAGGCGCTGAGATGGTCGTACATTTCGGCGCGATCGCCGATGAGGCACCGATGGACGTGCTATGGGGCCCGAATTTCCAGGGCGCCTACACGATCTGGGAGGCGGCCTATCGCAACAAGCTGCGCCGGGTGATCTATGCCTCGTCGATCCATGCTGTTGGCATGCACAGGAAAACCGATTTCATCGGCATCGACGCTCCTCATAAACCCGACACTTTCTATGGCCTTGCCAAGTGCTTTGCCGAAGATCTGGCCAGTCTTTACTGGGACAAACGGGGCCTCGAAGCCGTTTGCATGCGCATTTTGTCTTGCGCAGAGGTGACCAACACCCGCGCCATTGGCACTTGGCTGTCCTATGACGACCTGATCCACATGGTCCAGCGCGCGATCAAGACACCCATCACTGGGTTTTCGGTGGTTTACGGCGTTTCCAACAATGACCGCGCGCCTGTTGACAACAGCAAAGCCCAACATCTGGGTTACCGGCCAAAGGACAATGCCGAACAATTTGCCGAAGCGATCTATGCCGAGCATGGGCCGCTTGATCCGCATGACCCGGCCAACACCCATCATGGCGGACCCTTCGCTTCCGTTGAGCTAGGCCATAGTGGCATCGCGTTGCTGAACCTGAAGGCCGAGGATAGCGGGAAAGACTAGCAGAAGCGACATGGCTTTCAGCCAGGCGAAGAGGCCGCTGATGGATTTGATGGATCTCTGGCTTACTTGCCTAAAATCGACGTGATGCCAAATGTCCTTCTGGCGCAATGCAGCCCAAAGACAGACTAATTTCCTTGAGTGATCGGCCATAGCAATAAAGAGAGCTGTCAGCATCCTTTTCTAATACGAACGGCTGTGAATTCCTACTTTGTAAAGGAGAGGAAAGCGTCAAAAAGTCAGAGCGTTTTACTCTCCCCTGTCCCAATAATCGATTGCTAGGTATTTAGATTCAGCAGATGTTCCTCAGCATTCGTATCCAATAGCTTACAGCCAGAGGAGTAACGTCAGTCTAACTGGGTTCGCACGTCAATCAGCTTCCATATCCGTTAACACCACGTTTCCAATACGCGACGCTGATCTGCGTCTTCTTATCGAGCCCAAGGTCTCCTTTGAAATGCTTTCTGAGATCCTGGGCGTTTTGAAACTCCCCTGCAAAAAGCGCATAATCAGGGGCTGTGGCTTTTGTCAGTTTCTTCACCTGCGCGACGATATTGCTTTCAAAGCTTTTTGCGTCGATGCAGTGAACTCTTAAGGATGTTTGAGGCAAATAGTCGTCCAGCACAGCTTCGTTTGGCGCTGCCAAGATCACATCGCCTTTGATCTCATGGCCCAACGTCTCAAGCAAACGCGCGACCAATGGAAGGCCGGTGCCATCAGCAACGAAAAGATATGATCCGGCCTCGGGCACTTTGCTCATACCAGCCGGTCCCATCGCACCGACGGTCTGACCCGCCTGAGCGTTTTGTGCCCATTGCGAGATTAAGCCGACGTCATGGGGGACAATGTCTATATCAACTTCTTCATGCTCGGGGCGCACGTTGCGCAATGTGACAAAGCGGGCGTGCAACTTGTCTGCACCCTGGGGCCAAACCGGCGCTCCGTTCTCACCCATCACAGGCCAGACAGGATCACGTGTCTGATCGAGCGGCATCATTAGCCGGACATGCAAGCCTTCATCTTGCCGCTTTGCAATTCCGGGATATCGTAATGTAACACGCTGCATCCCCTCAAAAAGAACCTTGTTGTCCAAAACAGTCAAAACAGCAAAGTTAGTGGGCAATGCGCCAGCTTCGGTAGAAGCACCAGACCAGCGAATACCATGCGCCGCATCCGCGTCCATTTGGCTGACATGTTCGACGATTTCTTCCTTGAAAAACACGAGCGCATTGTCATTTGGCCCTTGCAAGCAAATCCGAAGACCGGCTGGGTCAACTTGAAACTCCACGCGAAACAGGTCTTGCTCTACAAGATGCACACCGTCAGCCAGTACGATGAAATCAATCGCATGGTCTTCTTTCAGGTGATGCTTGAAAGCATCAAGCATTTCCGCAGGTTTATCCGTTGGCACAAGTGTTTCTGCAACTGAGTGTAACAAAGCAACTCTCCTATTTTTCTGGCGGGTCGGTTGTTGGCTTTGAACACCGACATCAACTTCAGATTGAAGGTTCTAGAGAGCTGGCGATTGCGGGCTGTTTGGCGGGAGACAAGCAGATATGGCATCGCAGGACAAGAGAGCGTCGCACCCCGTTTCTAAAAATGCACTCGTTCAAAACAGCGCGCACTTCACCATGTGCGCCCGCAGGCGATCAGGCCTTGAGTGTGGCCGCTAACGCCTCAGATACGCCCAAGGCGCGCTCCACGTAAGGGGACGCAATTTCGCATCGCAGAAACGGGACGACGTGTCTGGATTATTTTATGAAAAATTCCGAAAAACATAAATATCGTTTATTTTTAGTAACTTATAGATCCATATAAAAATACTCAGCTATTGACCTGAAAAAAAGTTCATATTATTCGCTACTTTGAATTACGTTCGCATGCTAGGTTGCAGCGCCTCCCAAGCCAAGTGACTTCGATCGACTTCCGACCGCAATTGCTGTCGGCTGTTCAACCTTGGAGGCTTTGCCGCATGACCCGTATGCTATCCCTGAAACATGCCTTACTGGCATCTACCCTCTTGGTCTCGTCGCAGGCTATTGCCCAGGATGTGGCCACCCCCGAAGGTGACTTCATCGGGACGATCGTACTGCAGGCGATCAATGATGGCGGCGCAGGTGTTTCGGACGTCGAAGCGTCCAACACCGCGGGGTCTCGTGTTCCCGTCAATCCGCAGGATCTGCCCAGATCGGTCACGACATTGCCGCGCGCGCTTTTTGAAGCGCAGGGCGCGCGCACCCTGGAAGAAGCGGCCTCTTACAGCCCGGGCATTGCCACGGAAACCTATGGTCGCGATGATCGATATGATGAATTCACGCTGCGTGGCTTCGAGGTCCAGCTTAGTGGCAACTACCGGGACGGGATGCCGCTTCGTACTGTAGATTTCGCAGGCTGGCGGACCGAGCTTTTTGGGATTGAAAGCGTCAACATTCTGCGGGGTCCGACATCTGACCTTTACGGGGCGAACCAGCCGGGCGGTCTAATCAACAGCGTCAGCAAGCGGCCGCAATTCACGTTTGGTGGGCAAGTCCGAACCGCAATCAAATCTGATGGCGGCGCCGAGGCGGCGATCGATATCACGGGCCCTTTGTCAGATAATGTTGCCTATCGCTTCATTGCGCTCAAAAACGAGTTTGGCACCAACTTCGATGAAGTTGACACCGGCCGCACATATATCGCGCCGTCTTTGACATTCGGTGTGACCGAAGACACGACAATCACCGTCTATGGGCAATATCAAAAAGATGATGTCGGGGACGTCTATGTAAACGTCCCGGAATACGGCTCTTTACGCGATAATGCGAACGGGACCTGGGACCGCGATCTTTACACATCCAATCCCGATCGGAACGATGTTGAAGCGGTTCAGACCTTTCTGGGTTATGAGGCAGAGCACCGCTTTTCCGATCAGCTTAGTTTCGTGAGCAGGGCGCGATCCGCGCGAAGTGAGTGGGACTTTGATACCGAATTCGCGACCGCCTTCGTGAATATCAGCTATCTCATCAATCCGCTCTTCGGCCTGCCACCCGTGGGTGAACCCGGCGATATCGATACAGGCGTCATGACCAAGTTCACTGTCGACCAGACCCTTGAGCAACGAAACTTCGACAATGCACTGCACTACAAGTTTGATACCGAGACCGTGAAAGGCCAGTTGGCTTTCGGTATTGATCGCCTCTCGCTCGACAGCGATCTGGAATCCGCCCTCGGCTATACCGGCGAGCGCAACTATGTCACCGGAGACGTAACGCAGTTCCTAGCCGGACGTTTGCCGACCGATCTAAGAAATGAGCGGGATGTCGAACTGGAGCAGACCGGTATCTACATCAGCGGCTTTGCCGAATTCAACGATCGCTACATCGTTTCCGGTGGCATTCGCCGCGATACGGTCGATTATCGTGCGCGTGGGTTCAACACCTTGCTGGATGCCTCTGTCGCGGAATTCGACAACAAGATCGAAGACACCTTCACATCAGCCAATCTTGCTCTGGGATATCGTCTCACACCCGAATGGATGATCTACGGCTCTACCGCACGCTCGTTCAGCTTGCCTCTGGGCGGCGTGCGCGCGGATGGAAGTGCGATTGATGTCGAAACCGCGCGCTCTTACGAGGTTGGGCTAAAATTCGCATCGCTGGATCAGACCAGTGCTTTAAGCATCGCTTACTTCGATATCACCAAAAGCGACATTCTTGCAGCCGATCCATCCGACAACCGTTTCGTAACACAGGTCGGTGAAGTGCGCTCTCGTGGGGTTGAGATTGAAGGAACATATGATTTCCAGAACGGGCTTAGCCTTTTTGGAAGCCTGACCATGACGGATGCCGAGATCACGGAAGATGCGCAGTTTGAAGGGAATAAGGTGGCACGCGTCCCCGATGTCACCGCCGCTCTTTTTGCACAATACGAAGTGCCGCAGGTTGAAGGTTTAGCGTTTGGGCTGGGCGCGCGATACACTGGAACACGTTTTTCCGATGAAGCCAACGACTACGAGATCGATCCGGTCACCCTGGTTGATGCATCGGTCTCTTACCAGAAAGACAACCTTTCGATTATGGCCGCTATGCGCAACGTAGCAGATACCGAGTTCATCGGATTTTGTAACGCCAAACGGCCGGTGTTCAACAATGAAACGCTGGATTCGGTTTCGGGCGGCTGTGTCTACGGTGCCGGGCGCGAAGTCAGCCTGACGGCGAGTTGGAGATTCTGATCGATGCGTCTTGCGGCAGTGACACTTGTGATGGCCGTGGCTTTTGCACAGGCCGCACTGTCTCAAAGCCGCATGATCGAACATGCCTACGGCACCGCGCAAGTGAGCGGGACGCCGGAACGGATCGTGTCGCTGTCCTATATCGGTCACGATTTTCTGCTGGCCCTTGATGTCAAACCTATCGCCTTGCGCCATTGGTATGGCAACTTTGAAAAGGCTGTCTGGCCTTGGGCCGAAGATGCTCTGGGGGATGCGGAGCCGGTTATCCTTTACGGCGGGATCGACATCGAACAGATCGCCATGCTCGCTCCCGATCTGATCCTCGCGCAATGGTCGGGTCTGACAGAACGCGAATATGCGCTCTTGTCACAGATCGCGCCGACGATTGCCCATCCGAAAGGCGAACGGGCCTATAGCGCCTCCTGGCAGCAGATGACGCGCCAGGTTGGCCTTGCCGTCGGGCGCGAGGACGAGGCCGAACAGGTGATTTCCGACATCGAGGACCAGTTCGAGGCGATCCGCAGCGCGCATCCCGAGTGGCAAAGCCAAACCGCCATCGCAATTCTCCCGTCACGGCTAAGCGCTTTCGGCGCGCGCGACCTTCGAGGGCGCTTTCTGCAGGATCTCGGGTTTCAGTTTCCAACGGCTGTGAGCGGGATAGATGACTTTGATCCGAACTTCATCCGCATCCCGCATGAAGCAATCGGCGTGGCCGATACTGACCTTGTGGTCTGGGTGGACACGCCAGATGTGAACGATGTGCTGGCGGCAATCCCCCTGCGCCACACGATGCAGGCTTTTCAGGAAGGGCGCGAGATTTACACCGATTACGAGCTGACAGGGGCGCTCAACCATTCAAGCCCGCTTTCGCTGCCCTATGCGCTTGACAGGATAACCCCGCTGATTGAGGCCGCGACAGACGGCAATCCCGAAACCGTCGTGCCGGGGTGGACCCGGGACGGCAAGGTGATCCAGCCATGACGGGGGCCGCGCGCAGCTCTTTGGTGCTTCCGGTCGGTCTGGCCATCACGATGCTGTTGGCGATCCTGTCTCTGCGGTTCGGCCTGCGAGATATCGCCTGGCCCGAGATCTGGAATGCGCTTTTCGCCTTCGATCCGATGAATGCCGATCATATCACGCTCCGCGAATTGCGCCTGTCGCGGGTGACCGCCGCTTTGATCGGAGGCGCCGCTCTGGGTTTGGCGGGCGCCCTGATGCAGGCGATGACACGTAATCCGCTGGCGGATCCCGGTCTGCTTGGCGTGAATGGTGGTGCAGCTATCGGTGTTGTCATCTCGATCTGGATCCTCGGGGCAAGCGCACAAGCGGCCTTGATTGCGCCAGCGCTGATTGGTGCAGGCATTGCAGCGGTCCTGGTGCTGGTTCTGGGCGGTGCCGCGCATCGCAGCGGGCCTGACCCCACGCGACTTGTGCTCGCCGGTGCTGCGCTCAGTGCTTTGTTTCTTGCCCTGACATGGGCCGTCCTGCTGATGAGCCGCGAAGCGCTCGATGTCTTCCGCTTCTGGGTGCTTGGTGGGTTCACAGGTATTTCGATGACCCAAGTCATGGCGGTGCTTCCCGTCTATGCTGTGGGCTTTCCGCTTGCCTTTCTGGCGGCGCGGCTGCTGTCTCCGTTGATCCTTGGCGATGACGCCGCGCGGGCTCTTGGTGTGCGGGTCTGGCTGGTGCGTCTGATCTGTGTCGGCGCGGTCGTTCTGCTCTGCGGCGCAACCGTGTCATTGGCGGGGCCGATTGCGTTTGTCGGCCTTCTGGTGCCGCATCTTGTGCGTCCCTTCACAGGCGTCAGCATCCCAAAGCTTGCCCTCGGATCAACCATCCTCGGAGCATGCCTTGCCACTTTCGCCGATCTCGCCGGGCGCTTTCTGCTTCCCGGTCGTGAGGTAGAGGCAGGTGTCGTGATCGCCATGATCGGCGGGCCTGCCCTTGTCATTCTGGTGCGCCGTCGGCAGGAGGTTCCCTTATGACCACGATGACCCTGCGCATTGGAGGCTTTTCGACCCGGCTGCCGACACGGCTGGTTTTGGTCAATGCCGTTCTGGTGATCCTGCTGGTTGCTTTCGCGGGACAGTCGCTATTGGCCGGCACCTATCCCACGTCACTGGCAGATCTACAAAACGCGCTGTCCGGTCGCGCGGACAAGATCACGTCGATGATCCTTCTCGATCACCGCCTTCCGCGTATTCTGACAGCGATTGGCGTTGGTCTGGCCTTTGGCTTGGCAGGGGAAACGATCCAGACCCTTCTGAAGAACCCCCTCGCCTCGCCTGATATCATCGGGTTCAGCGCGGGCGCCGGGACAGGCGCGGTTTTGACGGTTGTCCTTCTTGGCACCGGCACATTCGTCTTCTTGGGCGCCATGCTGGGCGGGCTGACCGTTGCAGCCCTGATCCTCGCCCTGAGCTGGAAGCGCGGCATCGCGCCGGGACAACTGGTACTGATGGGGATCGGGATAAGTCTTACCGTGAGCGTGATAAACGACCTTCTGATGACGCGCTTTGATGTGACAGAGGCCGCGCAGATCGCAAAATGGCTTGTCGGCTCTCTTGAGGCGCGCCACTGGCAGGATGTTTCAATTCTGTGGCTTGGTTTGGCCTGTCTGGGGCCTTTGGCGTTCTGGTTTCAGTTCAAACTGTCTCGGCTTGCGCTTGGCGATGAAACGGCAACGGTCCTTGGCGTTGCGGTCGATCCCGCACGCATGGCCACACTTCTGCTAGCGATCGGGCTTGTTGCCCTCGCGGTCAGCGTTGCCGGACCATTGCCATTTGTGGCCTTCGTTTCGGGGCCTATCGCACATGGCCTCACACGCCAACCTCGACCAACCTTGTTATGCGCGGCCCTTGTCGGTGCGCTGGTCACACTGCTTGCGGATACGGCGTCTCAATCCCTGCCCGGAGGACTGACGCTCCCTGCAGGCATCTTCACAGCTCTCATAGGGGCACCGGTCCTGCTTTGGTGCCTTATTGTGGAATCACGGAAAAGACGCGGATGACCCATCGCCTGCTCACTGAAAACCTGTCCTTGAGTTACGGCAAGACAACCGTTCTCGATGATATTTCGACCCCAGTGCCTTCGGGAAAAGTCACAAGTATCGTAGGTGCGAACGCGTGCGGAAAATCCACGTTCCTGCGCTGTCTGGCCCGCCTTCTCAAGCCGACGGCAGGCCAGGTCATTCTGGATGGCACATCCATTCACAAGCAGAACACGCGTGACGTGGCCCGGAAGATCGCGCTGTTGCCACAAAGCGCAGCGGCACCAGACGGGATGCGCGTTCTAGACCTGGTCAAACAAGGACGTACGCCCCATCAAAGCCCGCTCAACCAATGGTCCTTAGCAGATCAAGAGATCGTAAGCAGCGCGATTGCGAAAGTCGGGCTTTCGGGTTTTGAGGAAAGGCTTCTTGGAGATTTGTCGGGCGGTCAACGTCAGCGCGCGTGGATCGCAATGTCACTTGCCCAAGACAGCGACATCCTGCTGCTTGATGAGCCAACGACCTATCTTGACCTTACGCATCAGATAGAAATTCTCCAACTGGTCCGGGATCTGCAAGAGCACCGAAACCTGACGGTCGTGATGGTGCTGCATGACATCAACCTCGCGACGCGGTTCTCTGATAACCTGATCGCATTGAAGGATCAGCGCATCCTGCTTCACGGGCGGCCAGAGGATGTGATTAGCGAAAGCGCAATTGCGGCGATCTACGGGCTGCAATGCTCTGTCATCGCCGATCCCCACACCGGTCTGCCCCACGTGATCCCAAGATGAAGAAAACAGTGCAACTTGACATAGCTATGCAATAGTTTCGAAGCCATGCACCAGCGAAACGAAAGCGACCAAACCATACGGACTAAGAAGACCAACGTCGCCCGGCGCAAAGAGGCGCAGCAGAAACGGTCGCATGAGAAGGTTGAGAGCATTTTAAGCGTTACGCTCGAAATGCTTGGCGAAGGCCCGACTGAAAGGATTGGAACAAAATCCATTGCGAAGGCTGCGGGCGTCAGTGTCGGGTCTCTCTATCGCTTCTTTCCCAATAAGGAAGCGATCTATTATGAGCTTTACAGAAGATGGCTCGCACAAAACCTTGATGCCCTTGATCGGCTCATAGAACGGTTAGAGAAAGATGCCACGCTGGAACAATTCACGGATGCTTTCCTCGATGTGATGACCGAGCCAGAACTCAACTCTCCTGGCAATTGGCGTCTACGGCTTGCGATGGGAACGTCACGCAAATTGGCTGAACTCGAGGCGTCACACCGGATGGAAGTCGTACATCGCGTCGCAATTCTGCAAAGTCAGTTCGGCAAACTCCCAAGTCCGGAGGTTGCATCGGATGTTCTAATTCTTCAAAACGAAGTCACAATTGCGTGCCTCTTCAGCCTCGCCCAAGCCACCAACACACCGAGTGAGGCGCTGATAAGGCGCTTATGCAAAACGCTCTTTCTGTTGATTTTCGACTACGATCATTGGCAACAGGAAGCCAATTAAAGAGCATCATTGATGTGGGCTTCAGGATGTAGACCTTGAACCTGTAAAACGCGGTCTTTGGTTTGACATTACGAATGGTCTGATTAGACAAAGAGACGCTAGCTGTCTTGCCCGCTTTGATCTGGTGAGGGAAGCAATGTCATTTCATCCAAGAATGTATGCGTCTGTTAAGGGGATTTCGGCGGTTCTCGTCGCGCACAATATCCTCTTTAAAGATATGGTCGTGGATTACTGGGAGGTCGAAGCCGCCCCGAATGCGTCCGGCAATTACGTCTCCATGCACCCGCGGATTATCATCTTCTTTGATGACAACAGGATCGCGCTTAGCCAAACACGGACCGGCCCGTTCAAAGAATGCAATATCTGCTTTATCCCGCCCGGTCTGCAACTTTGGGGTCGTATCCTGACAGCGGGCCGGGTGCGCCATCTCGACATCCACCTAAAACGCCAGACCCTTTCAACAGTGGTCGGCAAAACGGCTGATCTGAAGTCCCCCTTTTCCCTTGATGGCCATAAGACGTTGATGTCCATCGCAGATCTTGTGGCCGCCGAAAGCTGCAAGCCGTCGCGCAGCCGAGACCACGTGCGCACGCTAATTAATGCGCTGACGCTAGAGCTGTTTCATCACAGCGCCGTCAAACGCTCCTCCAGCATGTCCGCCGACTGGTTTGAGAAGATAAAGAAGTATGTCTCTGCAAATCTTGAAAAAGGCATCCCGATCGATCAACTCGCGCGCGAAGTCGACATGTCACGGACGCATTTTGATCGGGTTTTTCGCGAACGTGTCAAGACGTCTCCACACCAGTGGATCCTGCAAAGCAGGATCGCACGCGCCAAAAAGCTCCTGCGCTCCGGGTTGCCGTTCGCCGAGGTGGCCACCAAGTGCGGATTTGCGGATCAGGCTCATTTCAACAGGTCCTTCAAAGCTGCGACTGGGTCTGCGCCCGGCATCTGGGTCAGACAACACGGCCTTCATGCCTCTGGTTGAAATCTTCAATACAACAATTCCAACTCTTTTTATCAGGTCTACCGAATGAAACCTTGGACATGGTCTGTCCGAAGGGACCGGGGGACAAAATGAGACATCCACAGAAAAAGCCGCTGGCGTACAAAACGCTGATCTCTTCTGCGATTTTACTGACAACGACGGCTCTGCCACTTCTGGCCCAATCCACGGACGAGGCATTCGATCTGGGAGAGATCGTCCTGCGCAATCAGGAAGACGCGACTGGCCCGGTCGGAACCGACAAGAACCCTCCGACCGTTACCGGCAGCAAAATCCCGGTGAATGTGAACGAGGTCCCCCAATCAGTGTCGGTTCTAGGGCGTGAAGATATCGAGCGGTTCAATGCCAGCCGCGTCAGCGAGACCCTTCGCTACACTGCAGGCGTGACATCTGATGTTTTCGGCAACGATACCGACTACGACTGGCTTCGGATCCGCGGGTTTCAAGCCGATCAAACGGGCATTTACCTCGACAATGCGCAGAACCTCGCTTTTGCATTCGGGTCTTTCTACATTGATCCATACACGCTTGAGCGGATCGAAATCATACGCGGGCCCTCATCCGCGCTTTATGGCGGCTCTAACCCCGGTGGCCTTGTCAACTATGTCTCGAAACGACCGGGGGACCGTGTCCGCGAACTGACATTCGGCATCAATGACGCGCCCGCCGCTTGGGTTGAATTTGACTACGGCGATGCCCTTGGCAATGGCAGTGCCTACCGTGTGACCGGCCGCATCGAAGGCGGCGACAAGTACGATGACCTCAACGAGGGATTAAGAGGCACCTTCGCGCCGTCTTTCAAGTTCGAAACGCAAGGCGGCACCGAAATCACACTTCTGGCCAACATCCACCGCGCCGAAGAAAAGCATAATGGCAGCACCTTCCTGCCCTATTTCGGCACGGTCAAATCCACCAGTGAATTCGGGCGCATTGATCTAGGATCAAATTTCTCCGATCCGGACTGGGATAAATACGCGCGCCGACAGGCCTCAGTCTCGGCCATCGTCGAACGCGGTTTCGAGAACGGATTTACCTTCACCGGCATTGCCCGGCTGGGCGTCGCTGAGATTGACGAAAGATACTGGTTCCCATCCGGCTACGGCGCCCTTGGCGCGAACGAACCGGTCGATGAGGACGGCACCCTCAACATCTTTGCCTTTGAGCATGACACGCTTGTGCGCACGGCCCAGACCGATCTGCGGTATTATGGAACGGTGCAAACGGGTGCTGTGACCCACGATCTACTCTTGGGTATCGATGCGCGTTACTACCGCCATGACGAAGTGCAGCTCTTTGGCAGTGGCTCCAACTCGGTCGAAAACCCGTCCGATCCCGGCGCACCAGAGTTGCTGTTCCCGCTTCAGGATGCCGAGACGGCCCAACGACAGATCGGCTTTTACTTTCAGGATCAGCTGCGCTGGGGCGATGGCTGGATCGGCACGCTCAACATTCGCCATGACAGCGTTTCAACCAAGCGCAAGGGCACCAACAGCTTTGACAGGGAAGATGATGAAACATCCTACCGTCTGGCGCTGGCGCGTGAGTTCGACAACGGCTTCACGCCTTACCTGAGCTACTCTACATTCTTCACGCCCCTGATAGATTCCCCCGCAAACGGGATCACCGAGCCGGAAACCGGCGATCAGATTGAAGCCGGCTTCAAATGGGCACCTCTTGACGGTAATTTCGCCCTGTCCGCAGCAGCGTTCCGGATCAACCGTGAAAACGTCGTCTCCGGTGCTTTCGGCAGCCAACGTCAGCTTGGCGAGGTCGAGGTCACAGGATTTGAGGTTGAGGGTGAATATGACTTCGCAAATGGCCTTAGGCTGATGGGTGCGGCGACCTTCCTGGACGCCGAGATCACCAAGGACCGGCAGGAAGACCTGGAGGGCAACACGCCAACCCTGATCCCCTCACGTGAGCTTTCCCTCTTGGCAAGCTACGACTTCTCAGGTGATTTTTCCGGGCTGACGGTCGGTGCCGGTGTCAGACATCGCGGGGAAAGCTTTGCCGACAACACCAATGACAATAAGGTCGATAGCTCAACCATCTACGATGTCTTCGCCTCCTACGAGATCCGCGAAGGCCTCAATGCCAATCTTGCGGTGACCAATATTGCCGATGATCGTTATGTGACAGCGTGTCAGGACATACGGACATGCTCATACGGCTCTGGGCGAGAGGTAAGTTTCTCGATCACCTCCAATTGGTGATGACATCTGTCCTGACTGGATCAAGAACACACTTCCCTCGAAGAAAATGCGCGTTGGCTCATTCGTCGTCGCCATCCGCGATTATGTTTCTGACGTCCCATACCGGCCATGCTGCAGTACGGCCCGTCGAAGGAGACATGAACTGCA
>ERZ1740060.394-NODE-394-length-26691-cov-8.832783_pt1 | contig 26691 bp, 27 predicted proteins | sample MGYA00581743_ERZ1740060 | MGnify/ENA primary metagenome ERZ1740060 (study PRJEB43018, sample SAMN04849235) | marine metagenome | isolation source: floating plastic debris | place: Pacific Ocean | collected 2008-08-27 | study: EMG produced TPA metagenomics assembly...
TCCTGCTTAGTCGCCCTCACCCCCTCGGTCCCCCTCTCCCAAAAATGGGCGAGGGGGATGGCAGACAAGGGTTTCCAGCTCCCCTTCTCCTAGAATTGATACCAATGGCGAAATACACAGACCGAAACATCGGCAGGATAATTGGCGCTTTCGAGGCCCCCCAGCCCCCAAATTTGGGGGAGCAAAAACTGGAAGTCCCCCAGAATTGGGGGATTTAGGGGGCTCACACCCTGTTTGCAAGTTTGCAAAATATTTCGCCAGCAGTATCAGAATTGGGAGAAGGGGTTGGGGGATGAGGGCGACTAAGCAGGGCAATTTTTAAAATGCTCCACTCTTATCCACCACCTATGGATATGGAATGTGGGTCTACTTCACCCTTAACGCCTTGCACCACTTCACCCTCTCACCCCTTCACCCTCATAGGGTCGCCGACAGATCCCAAAAACCGAGGTGTAGCCATGGAGGTAGGTCGTGTCGCCAATGGGACCAATTTCCCCATTGCAAAAGAAGCCGCTGATGGGCAACTGGCCTAAATGTTTCCCCAACAATTGAGAGTCAAAGTTAGGCTCCTGGTAGAGCCCTTCACCGCGCCCCATGCAGGCAAACATCAAGGCCCCCGCTGGTGGCGCTGCGGCGCTGCTGACATGGGACTGGTACTCCTGCAAGAGATGATCGAGATCTTCTGCAGAGGTGCGGGCATCCCGCAGGTGAAACTGAATTCGCTGCCCTGGGCGGATGCGATCTCCAATCGCGATCGCCCCTACTCGCGGGTCCACCCCCAGCAAATTGCGGATCAAAAAGTCACCTTGGCCGAGGCGGCGCTTAAACCCATCTTTGGCAATCCCAATAAATAGAGAGTGTTGGGCCAGCTTGCGATCGCCTTCGTCCATATCCTTGAGCATTTCTTGCATCACCTCCAGGGTGGGGCGCGCTTCGCCGACGGTGAGGTCATCGCCGTCGGCTTCGAGCTTAAGGACGATGTTGCGTTCTCCCTCTGCCACGCGGTAAGGCTGACCAATGGGGCGACAGCCTTGGGCTACCACCGCATCCAAGACCACATCTCCCCACAGGGCGATGCCTACGACGCCGTCATCATAAAAGCCGCGATCGCAAAATAGGCCACTGCCGCTGCCCTGGAGACCACTGCTGGTCAGCCCCCCCACCTTGACCGCCCCAGGATAGGCAAAATCCAGCCCCTGTAGTAGATCATTAATGCCTGACGAAAACGGATCAGCCAGCAGCACAAACTGGGGTTGCACGGCTGGGTCCACCCCAATCAGATCGATCCAGGCCTGAGGAGGGGCATCTAAATCCGGCAGATCATCATCTTTAAATCGAAAGCTTTTGACCGTTACCCCCGGCAATGTAGCCAGACAGAGGCTCAGGGCCGGTTTCTGCTCCATCTCAACCACAGCCCCCGCATTTTGCCCCACGACCCCGCCGCCGCTACCGCCCACCAAAACCGGTACCGTTAGCCATTCATGCAGCAACGGCAACAGACGCGGATATTCACTGGCAAAGGCAGCCGAAATAAAAACCAGCCCCAAATCAGGGGGCGTCGAGAGCTGCTGCTCGATTTGGGCAATGACATCCCGAACCGCAGCCTCTAAGGAAGCCTTTGTAGAAAGGGCACTGGCCCACTGCATAGGGGGCAGGGTTGTTCCAGTCATGGCTAGAGCCTCCTAGGGAACACGATGGGAACCAGTACTGACGATTACCTGTACTGGTGATTGTAAGGGGGACAGGATCCTGACAGTACAGGAATACGGGAATGCAGGGGGCGGAATTAGAAATCAAATAGTGGAATTGCCCTCAGATTGGGCGCATTCAAGTGAGGGAAGCCGACCGAATTCGGGACGGGTCTCCCTGTGGGGGACTTGGATGATCGCAGATTAAGCTAAGTGAAGTTTATGGCGGTCCTAAGTTAAAGGGTTTTGGAATATCTGGGGGAATCTCTCCCAGGTCTTTTAGGATTTAGGTTCGCTAGTTGACCGGCAGCAATTGAGCTGAGGTTTACACTAGGGCGGCTGCGATTTTGCACCGTGACTACATCCAGCTAATGACAATGCCTGTTTATTTATAGGCCTGTTCCTTACAGTTCAATTTGAGGTCTTATGAGCAACATTCAAGAACAGATTAAGAAAGAAGTTGAAACCGCTCGCGCCGCTTGCGATGCCACCAACAGCACCTCTCCGGAATGTGCTGCCGCTTGGGATGCTGTCGAGGAACTCCAGGCTGAGGCCTCTCATCAGCGGGCGGGCAAGGGTAAAACCTCCCTCGAAAAGTACTGTGATGAAAATCCCGAAGCAGCTGAGTGCCGCGTCTACGAAGACTAGGCGCAGTCTGCTGGGGGATAATCTCATCCTTTGAATCACTGTAAAGCCAGCCTCGGAGCCTCTGGGGCTGGTTTTGCTGATGATGGGTTGCCTATGGGCCGGTTGTTGAATGAATCGCCTACGTTATTTTTTGCCTACGCTTCACAGAGGACCTTTTAGAATGCAACGGCAGTACAGCATCAACGCGATCATCTACATCCTGGCGACATTGGGGGCCAACTATACGGCGGCTTGGTTCATTCCATTCCCGATTTTTGGCCAGGTGGCTGTGGGGACCTTTATTTTTGGGGTGACTTTTACCCAGCGAGATCGCCTCCATGGGGCGGGGCGAAAGTGGGTCTATGGCACCATTGCGGTTGCGGCCCTTGCCAATGTGCTGATGAGTGCTGCCCTACAGGTGCCGCTGCGGATTATTGTGGCCAGCTTTTTGGCGATCGCTCTGGCTGAAACCGCCGACACCGAGGTGTACCAAAAGCTGATGCGCTACCCCTGGTTGCTGCGCGTCGCTGGCAGCAATGCGGTTTCAATCCCCTTAGATACCCTGCTGTTTACCGTGGTGGCCTTTGCTGGGGTCCTCCCCCTATGGGAAATTATTTCGCTGCTGTTTGGAGAAACCATCACTAAATTTGCGATTGGGGCGATCGCCGCCCTCTGGAAAGATGGCAAATTTGTCTGGCAAACGTCTTAGGGAGAAATGGAGTTAGGGAGATGAGGTGCAGAGGAGATAGGCGGTACAGCGCTACGGTCGGCCGTAGAGTTCCTTAACGGTCTGCTTACTGAGGGTAATCAAGGTAAACACCCCCAAGAGCGTACCAATGGGCACCATCAAGCATTCAAAGCAAGCCACGATGAAGCTAAACCAATAGCCCTTACGTTTGGCCAGACAGCGCCCCACCCAAATCACCACTAAGCCGTAAATCAAGCCCGCAACCAAGAAAAATAGTCCAAACCCTAGGAACATCCAGCCATAGAGTTCGGCAGGCATGTCGCCGCCAGATTCAAATAGCTCTGGTGACTGCAAAGCCCACCACCCCATGCCAATGTGGGGCAGCGCTAATAGTGAGGTGGCCAGGGTCACCCCACCCCAAACGTAGTGAAAAATCGACAGCAATCGTAAATGCTCTTGTTCTGGGCCAGCGGTCATAGGATTAACCTTCAGCAGCATGCCGCCATCTTAGCCTCAGGCACCGGCTAGGGGATAACCTTGAAGACCATCACGATTCGCGATCGCCACAATACACAATCAAATCAATTTCAACATCGCCGAATCCAGCCAAGGCGGTCACCCCAACCGTGGTTCGCCCTGGCAGGCGGCAGGCCCCGTAATAGCTGGCGTAGATTTGATTCACCGTTTCGTAATAGCGAAAGTCGGTCACAAAAATGCGCGACATCACCACCTGGGTAAAGTCAGTTCCTGCATGGGTGAGCACCAGCTTCAGATTTTCCATCACTTGGCGCGTCTGGTCAGCAATGGGGCCTTTGATCACTTCACCCGTGGCTGGATCCTCAGACAGTTGCCCAGTAACAAATAAAAAATCCCCCGCCCTGACTGCGTGGGAATAGGGAGCCACGGGGGGCAAGAGGTTGTTGGGTAATGTGATGTGTTCAAGCATGGCCTTACTAAGGTAGAAGCAGCCCTCAGAGGATGCCCTTACCCGCTACCCCTTAACAATACACACCCATCCCGCTTACTACTTGTTACTTGTTACTCCTATCCTTCTGGCTTCCCAGTATCCCTAGAAAATGAGATCAAGGCCTAAATTACGGACATCTATGCTGCGCAGAGCGCTTGCTTCACCCGTATGGGTGGCTAGACAGAGGTGATAGGGCGGTTGCCAGGCGATCGCGGTTGGGATAGGAAACTGATCCACCTGCCCAATCAGTTGGCCCTCGCCATTAATCAGGCGAAAATGGCCAGCGTCGCTGACGGCACCATAACCCAGGGCCAATTCTCCCAGCCAGCCACAGGGCCGATCCAGGCGACAGCGCCGGACTCGGTAGGGCTTAAGGTCGATAATCAACAGCGCCGGTTCGGCACCCGTTTCTTGAGCGAGAAGCCGCAGCGGAGTTCGAGTGGGAACGGGGGGCCGAATTGCCGTATTCAAACCCAAGTGACCCAGTACCTGGCCCCGGCGCGTCAAAATCTGCAACTGGGTTTTCGGTCCCGTTGTGGTGGTGAGTAGTAAATAGCGATTGTCTAAGGGCAATAGGCTGGTTTCAGGGGCCTCAAGGGCAGGCAGCACCAATTCCACCGGGGTAATTTTGAGTTCAGGCGTAAGTCGCCAAACCCGTTGGCGCGAATCTTGGCCTTGGGCATAGAGCCAATCCTGAGCAACCGGCTCTAACAGCCTGATTGGCTCAGGAAAGTTCGCTTTGGCAATAACCGTTCCGTTGGGTCGCAGCTCGAACAAGGTGCGATCCGCGATGGCTAGCTTTTGCCCCCGCCAGCTCAAGACCTGGGTGACAGGGGCCGGTAACACCCAGGGCTGAGGCGATGCCGGCACAGCCGGGTCAGTGACAGAGACATTGCAGCCTTGAGCTATTAATACAGCGGTTGGGACGGGTTTGAGATCACCCGTTATTGAGCCCGTAGCGCCTGGGCTGCTCGCAGAAATGGCCGCCAGTGTTGTGATTGGAAGCGTCAGGCTCAAAGTTGGGGCAGATTTGAACTGGGCTGGGGGACAGTCCTGATTTCGAGTGGGAAACTGGGTGGCTTGTTCTAACCGGCTGAGGGTATCGCGGTAGGCCACTAAATCCGCTTTCATTTGGGCAGCAGACTTGTAGCGACGACCCGGAAGCTTTTGCAAAGCCCGTCGTAAAATCAGCCGTAGCGGCTCTGGTAGCTGGCTGGGAATTGTCGCGGGCTGATTGAGATGAGCCACCATGAGTTGCTCTGGCGTGCCTGAAAAGGGGCGATCGCCGATGAGTAGCTCAAACAAAATAATCCCGATCGCATAGAGATCTGACGCAGCATAATGCTGATAGTAGAAGCGCTCTGGAGCCATGTAAGCGGGAGAGCCCGTCGCCCCCGTATGGCTTTTACCCCTGATTTCTTGACTGAGGCGGGCAATGCCAAAGTCAGAGATCTTGATTTGCCAAGACCCTGGTGCCAGGGACAGTAGGATATTCTCAGGCTTGATATCACAATGCACAATCCCTTGGCTGTGGGCATGTTCCAGCGCTTCCAGGTTTTGCAGAATTAGTTCTAGAATCTCCCCCAGTGTCAGGGGAATCAACTGCTCCATCAGTTGGCGCAGGGTACCGCCTTCGCAATAGTCGAGGACGAGCTGGCGTCCCCCATCTGATAGCTCCAAGGCGCGGCAATTGGCAATATTGGGATGCTCTAGGCTGAGCAGAAATCGCAGCTCCCTCAAAAAGCGGTGGGTAGTGAGGCGAGCTCGGTGGATATTTTTCAGCGCTACCATCTGCCCCGTCTGGCGATGGACAGCACAGTAGACCTGGCCAAATTGGCCCTGTCCCACTAAACCGAGGATTTGGTAATTTCCCCGTCGCAGCTTGCGCAGCAATGCCACCCGTCAATTACGACTGGTTAACCAAGGCTTGCATGATCGAATCGTGAGGTTGCCCTGCTTCCACCAAAGCAGAAGCAGGCTGCAGACGACTGCTGAGCCCCAGCACAAATCGATTGCGGTCGGCACCGAGGGATTCACAACTGGTTTGCACACAGTCCAAATCCCGTCCGGTTAGTTGGCTAAAAAAGGACTGTAAGATTCCTGTTTCCAGTGCCCCTGCCGGTCGCTTAGGCTGAATGGCATGGGCTGTAAAAGGGGAGTGTTGAACTTCAATCACCAAAAACCCCTGATTTTGATGCTCCATATTCAGGTGCAGCAATCCCCAACCGTGACTGCGCCAGCACTCCTGCAAGGACTGAAGAAACTCAGCCATAGGCAAATCGGCAACGGCCTTTTTCTGATAGTCGCTCAGCTCTTCGCAAAAGCGGGCATAAAAATTTTTGCCCCACCAGCGGCCACAATTACGTAACACCAGCCCTGCCGCCTGCCCTGTCTCGGTGGTGAGCCCCGCATAAATCGACTTCAGCATCACGTCGGGAATGGCCAACAGGCGATCGCCCCGGCGGTTTTCCAGCAGCCCCAGTTCTAGAGTGCCTCTCACGTAGACGTCGTTGGCGAAATAATTGCTGGGTAGACGCTCTTCAGTGAGCAAGTCGGCAACAGAGATCATGGTTTGAAAAGTCCTAGGTGAGCGAGATTCAACCCCATCCAACTTGAAAGCGTGAACTTTTACCGTAAGACAAAGGGGCGTGGGATGTGGCCAGGATTTAGAGCACGCCGATCAGGGGAGGCTCATTACTGGCGACCGTTCCCTTGAGCAACTGCTGGGTCACCTCTAGGGCGGGTGATATTAGCGCAAACTGTTGCCCCGTTAAGGAACTGGAGAGACGCTGCGCCAGTAATTGGTGAAGGGCTTCATCCACGGCAAGGGTGTCGTAAGCCGCCACCATTTCCGGAAGCCAGGACTGCAGTCGCTTGGTCATAAAGCTAGGGTCATCCATGAGCATAGCCATGGCAGCGTAACGCAGCACCAACAGCCCGTTTTGAATGCTGCGTTTCAGGGCGGCCTCAGGAACCTTACTAAACCGCTGTTGGAGTTGGTCTGCCACTGGCTGCATCACCTGAACTTCGCTATCGCGCAGTTGACGATAAACCTTGATGCGCTCCGGCACCGAACTCACGTATTGGCTGAGTAGATTGAGTTCGTCTGACTGCAGGTAACGCTTCTCTGGCTCATCGAATAGGGTTTCGAGAGTGGGATTCATGGCGGAAACTCCAAAGGCTGTGGATCGGCTGGGGATGGGGGTAGGTCTAAAACAGGCTAGAGAAATCGTCTAGGGTCAAATTATCAGAGGTTTCTGTCGGGTTCGGCTGCACTGATAGGGGCAGCACGGGGGCAGCAATTTCGGGCGTGCCATCCCACGGAAACCGTTGGAAAAACTCCCCTACGGTTTGCTGGAACATGGGCATGGCCGGAGAAGCAACCTGATCAGTCTGACCAAAGAGCTCCACCTGGGGAGCCCCTTCCCAGGGCACCTGGGCAAAAAAGGCTTGCACCGTGGCAGTGCGCCAGGCTGAAACCGGGTGATGGCCATTGCCGCTGGCGATCATGACACACCTTCCCCAGAGCGGAGTCGCTTCTGAATATCGCGGGCGGTGGCCCCTTCATTCATCCAGAAGGCGGCGGCATCAATGCGCTCTTTGCCCCCCAGCAGGAATTTGCAGTAGGTCTCTCCCATGGAGTAGCACTGAATCTCAATGCAGCTCAACTGCTTGCGCACCATTTCAGTAAAGAAACCGGCAAACAGCCCTGCATAGACGTGGCAGACCGGTTTGCCCACATCCCCTAAGGTGCGGGCCACCGCTGAGTCAAACACGTTGATAAACATGAAGCCCTGCTTGCGATCGCTCATGTCCACTTCCCAACGGCCCCAGCCCTGGGAGGTAAACGGCCACCACCAGGTTTCTAGCAAAAACATGAGGTTGGCTTGGCGAGCACTCATATTAAATTCCCGCTCAAACCAGCTTTGGAAGAACAAAGAATCTTGTTTACCCCATTCCAAACCAATGGAGTACATGATCGCAGCGGAGGCTTCACCGACTTCTTCTTCTAAGCCTTCGAGCAGACCAATAATGAAGTCTTCACTCGTAAAAATGTTGCGGCTACCGTTCCAATCGGTAACGCTTCCTTCTCCCGAGTTGAATTGAAAGAAATCACGAAAGCTGTAGTGATTGTGTTTGCGGGGATGGCTGTCGTGACGTTGATGGGATGCGGTGGATAAGGTCGTAACCATAATTTCGCAGTGCTTGGCAGCCTTTTTAAATCAGTTATTTGTAATATTCCCAGTCGGGGATTCATCTGTGACGACTTGTTATGTACAAATTGAAATAACTTAAACTTTTGCTAAATCCGTCAAACTCTCGCGTTTTAGCCTATCTAAGGGGTATCCTCTCACCCCTGATCGGTCAAGGTTTCAATCAAGAGGGTCGCCTGCTGCTGTTTTTCCGTTAAGAAGGTTTCACAGCGGCGCAGCTCTGTTACCGCCTGCTCGAATTGGTCAAAGATGTCTACCAGGGGTAGTTCGCCCTGCTCTAAGGCCGCAACGGTCTTCTCAATGCGGGCGATCGCGCTCTCATAGTTCCAGTCTTCAGTCGGTTTGTCTTGGGTGCGTTTAGCCATTTTTAATTAGTCGTCTGATTCATCTGCATTCAACACCGGGCTCACCCGAGTCACCGTCGCCTCAAGAGCCCCCACCGCTACTTGAATTTGCAGGGGGTCCCCTGGCACAACGCCGTCAGTATGGGTGAGTAAGTCTCCCTTTTGATCGCGCACTAGGGCATAGCCCCGTCGCAGCACCGCTTCTGGGTCCAAACTGGCCAGGGTTTGCCCCAGCGCCGCGCAGTGGTTTTGGGCGGTCTGAAGCCGATATTGCAGTCCTTTGACCCACCGCTGCTGCAGCCACTGTAAGCGCTGCTGCTCTTGCTCCAGTTGATAGTCCAGGCGGAGTCGCTGCAAGCGCCGTGCCGTCGTTGTTAAACCTTGTTGGCGCGTCGCCAAAACGTCTAAAAGGGTTTCAATCAGCACCTGACTGCGGGCTTGATGCTGATCGAGCAACTCCGCCAGGGCGAGTACGGCGACCTCCGCGGCAGCGGTGGGGGTATGGGCAGCATAGTCAGCCACCAAATCCGCCAAGGATTCATCGCGCTGGTGCCCTACTCCCGTAATCACCGGGATGGGGCAGAGGGCGATCGCCCGCACCACCGCCTCATGGTCAAAACACTCCAGGTCTTCTCGGGCACCGCCACCGCGCGCCAAAATCACCACCTCAGCCCGACCATCCTGGGCCACCTGGACCAAAGCATCGGCAATGGCCGCAGGGGCCTGGGGACCTTGAACAATCGCCGGAGCCAGCAGCACATTCAGGCCGGGATGGCGCTGTAGCAAGGTGCGCTGAATATCGCCCCAGGCGGCAGCTTGGGGGGAGGTGACCACGGCCAGGATTTGGGGATAGGGCGGCAAATCTTGTTTTAAGGCGGGGTCAAACAACCCCTCTGCCGCGAGGCGGGCCTGCAATTGGCGGCGCTGCAGGGCCTGCAGCCCCTCTCCCGCAGGCAGTAACTGCACCACATTCAATTGATAGGTACTGCGTTGGGGGTAGACGCGCATCTGCCCCAGCACGACCACCTGCTCCCCTGGGGCAGGGTCTTCAATTAGCTTGGGTCGCTGCGATCGCCAGGTCACACAGTTAATCTGGTCCGCTCCCTCTGGATCCTTCAGCGTAAAAAACAGGTGGCCGGAACGCTGATTGGCGCTGGAGACCTCCCCCAGCACCCAAACCTGCATCAGATGAGGATCCTGCTCTAACAGATCCTGAATGTAGGCACTCAATCCGCCCACAGTCAGGGTTTCATCGGGAATGGTGTAGGCAGAGGTTAAGGGCATCGGCAAAAGTTAGACAGCATAATTCTCAAGTTTTGAGATTTTAGTACATTTGTATGTATCATGGTCAGGGTAAATTTCCCAGGTTTATCGTTACACTGAAGCCTGGCTAAAATCCGCCCACGTACAGTCCCCCTAGCACGATCTGATTCTCTTAATTCAGTATGGCTAAAACCACCCCCGCCGGTAATCCTGAAAAAGATAAAGCCCTGAATATGGTGCTCAATCAAATTGAGCGCAACTTTGGTAAGGGGGCGATTATGCGGTTGGGTGACGCCAATCGCATGAGGGTGGAAACCATTCCCACCGGTGCACTTACCCTTGACTTGGCCCTGGGGGGTGGCCTGCCCAAGGGGCGGGTGATTGAAATCTACGGCCCTGAAAGCTCGGGTAAAACCACCCTCGCCCTCCATGCCCTGGCCGAAGTGCAAAAGCAAGGGGGCACGGCCGCGTTTGTGGATGCAGAGCATGCCCTCGATCCTGAATATGCCCAGGCCTTGGGAGTTGACACGGCGGAGCTATTGGTCGCCCAGCCGGATACGGGGGAGGCCGCTTTAGAAATTGTCGATCAGTTGGTGCGTTCCTCGGCGATTGATTTGGTTGTGGTGGATTCGGTGGCGGCCCTGGTGCCCCGCGCTGAGATTGAGGGGGAAATGGGCGACGCCCATGTAGGTTTGCAGGCGCGATTGATGAGTCAGGCCCTGCGAAAAATCACCGGCAACATCGGCAAGTCCGGCTGTACGGTCATTTTCCTCAACCAGCTTCGTCTCAAGATCGGCGTGGTCTATGGCAACCCTGAAACCACCACGGGAGGAAATGCCCTCAAGTTCTACGCGTCGGTGCGGCTGGATATCCGCCGCATTCAAACCCTCAAAAAGGGAACTGAGGAATACGGCATCCGAGCCAAGGTTAAGGTGGCCAAGAACAAGGTGGCACCCCCCTTCCGCATTGCTGAGTTCGACGTGATTTTCGGTAAAGGTATTTCTGGGCTGGGCTGTATCTTGGACCTGGCCGAGCAAAACGACATCATTGTCCGCAAGGGGGCTTGGTATAGCTACAAGGGCGACAACATTAGCCAGGGCCGCGACAATGCCATCAAGCTGATGCAGGAAAAGCCGGAGCTGGCCGCTGAGGTTGAGTCATTGGTTAAACAAAAGCTCTCTATCGGTCGCAATCAGCCGGAGGCAGAGGCTGAAGCCAGCGCAGAAAACGGTAAGGCCCCTAGCAAAGAGAAAAGCAAGTAGGGTCCGCAAGGGTTGAAGCAGGTTGAGTATAGTGACAAAGGAACACGAACTCGCTGTCTAGCCGAATCTTCATGACCGTTGCTGCATCCCCCAGTCCTGAGCCAACTGCTGCCGAAACCCCGAGCTGGCAAATCAAGCTGCTCTACGACGGCCAGTGCCCCCTCTGCCTGCGGGAGGTGAACTTCTTGCAGAAAAAAGATGCAGGTCGCGGCCTGGTGGCCTTTGTGGATATTGCCAGCGATCGCTACAGCCCCGAAGACCATGGCGGGGTCTCTTTTGAGGCGGCAATGGGTCGCATCCATGCGGTTTTGCCCGATGGAGACGTGATCCAAAATGTGGCGGTGTTTCGGCGCGTTTATGAAGTGCTGGGCATGGGCTGGATCTATGCCCCCACGGCTTGGCCGGTGATTGGTCCAGTTATTGACGGCCTCTATAGCCTCTGGGCAGATTGGCGATTGAAGCTGACCGGACGCCCTGACTTAGCCACCTTGGTCGCCGAACGTGACCAGCGTTTGGCCTGCAATGTCGAAGGGCGCTGCCGTTGAGATGGAAACGGCCAACGCCAGTCAGGTCAAACCCCAGTCCAGGTCATGGCTCCCTCGGGCCGTTGCGGCTGTGGCTTGGGTCATTTATGTCAGCTATCTGCTGCTGAGTGATTTTCCCCCTGGCCCCTCACTGCTGCACACCGAACCCGAAACCCTGCAGGCGGCCCTGGATTTAAGCCTCAATTTTTGGTTCATTCTGCCCCTTCTATTTCCGGCCAGTGCCCCCGAGTTGAATCCGCTACTGGAATCGCTGTTCAACCTGGTTGTGGCATGGGGGCTATTGTTCTGGGGATTTTTGCTGGATGGTCGGGGGCAACGCTGGCCGATGCTCCCGTTTTTGATTGGTACGGCTTTTTTGACCAACGTCTTCTATTTGCCTTGGCTAGCGCTGCGATCGCCCCAAACCAATCCCCCCGATTCCCCCTTAACCCGATTAGAGCAGTTTGCTGAGAGTCGAACCTTGCCTCTAAGCATTTTGGCGGTGATCATGGCCGCTGCCGTCTGGGCAGTGTGGGGGCGTCCAGACTTTGGCGACTGGGCCACGCGCTGGCAGGGGTTAGTGGATCTGTTGAGTAGCGATCGCCTCACCTATTCTTTTGCCGTTGATCTACTCATGTTTTGGCTATTCCAGGGCTGGCTGGTGGCCGATGATATGGCCCGTCGTCAGTGGCAGAGCCCCTCGGCCTTGTGGATGGCAAGACTTATCCCTTGCTTTGGGTTAGTGATTTATTTACTGCAGCGTCCCGCGATTCCTTCACCTGTTACGGATATCGCCCAGGACCAACAGTCATGAGCCGCCCTGGTATGCATGGGGAGTCGTTCCAACTGCCGGAATTTGAGCAGCGGGCGTTGCTCACCACCGCCATCACCCACAAATCCTATGCCAAGGAGCAGGGGCAACCGGGTGCAGATAACGAGCGTTTGGAGTTTTTGGGTGACGCCATCCTCACCTTTCTTTGCGGGGCCTTTCTCTATCGAGACTATCCCGATGCTGACGAGGGCGAACTGACCCAACTGCGGGCCTCGCTAGTGGATAAAACCCAGCTCTCCGCCTTTGCCCTACAGCTGGGGCTAGACCATTATTTGCTGTTGGGGAAAGGGGTCGAAAAGAGCCAGGGTCGCAGTAATCCTCGCTTGTTGAGTAGCGCTTTTGAGGCGTTGATTGGGGCCTATTTTCTCGATTTGGAGGGCGATGTGGATGCGGTGCGTCAATATCTGGAGCCCTTTTTTGTCTGGGCTTTGAAGCAAAGGCAAACGGATCATCCTACGGTGAATGTGAAGAGTCAGTTCCAAGAATGGGCACTGGCTAATATAGGGACCGTGCCGGAATATGTGATTGTGGCGGAGTCGGGGCCAGCCCATGCCAGACAGTTTGTGGCGGAAGTCAGGGTTGAGGGTAAGGCGTATGGGCAAGGGCAAGGCAGCAAAAAGCAGGCGGCTGAAAAACAGGCGGCACAAGCAGCGCTAGAAGATTTAGGGTTGTAAAACCGTCCTAGAAATCTCCCCCATACAATAGGGCTTCTACATAATTGGGCGATTGCCCTTCCCTATGACACAACCCGCAAATGCAGCACCGGTCGCTTCAGAAAACCGGTCCTTGGCGATCGCCACCACCCCCACCGCCCTCAAAACCCTAATTCCCTTTTGCACGGGCCATTCAACGCCGCTCTTACTACCCGCCAAGCTCCAAGCTGAAGCCGACCTTTACACAGCCACTGGCCTCCAGCCTAAATTCTACGAAGGCTCGCTACGGGAAACCTTGCCCCAATGCTGGCAAGACCATGACCAGCTGATCTTTGCCCTGGCCACCGGAGCGGTGGTGCGACTGATTGTGCCGTTGCTGCAGGATAAAGCCACCGACCCAGCGGTGGTGGTGGTGGATGAAGCCGGTGAATTTGCGATTAGCCTCTGTGGGGGCCACCAGGGCGGGGGCGATCGCCTCGCGCAACAGGTGGCCCAATATCTCGACAGCACCCCAGTCCTAACAGGAGCCGCCAACCACCGAGGGCTACCAGGCATTGATGTAATCGGCCAACCCTTTGGCTGGGTCAAAGGCGACGGCCATTGGACCCAGGTCAGTAGCGCTATCGCCGCAGGCAAGCCGGTTCAAGTGATTCAAGAAGCAGGCTCGGATCTGTGGCAGCAGCATCTGCCGCCCAAGCATCCCTTTCAGTTCGGTTGGCCAGAGGTATCTGAAGCCAAAGACACTCCCAAACCCCAAGCCCGCGTCTGGATTAGCCCCATCCAGCGGCAATTTTCCCCTGAAGCCATGCCCAAGGTGCAGTGGCACCCAAGGGTGCTGTGGGTGGGGCTGGGCTGTGAACGGGGCACTGATAAGGCCTTGATGGAGCTGGCCCTAAACCAAGTCTGTCGCGCCCATCACCTGGCTATGGGGGCGATCGCCGGGATGGCCAGCCTGGATCTCAAAGCGGACGAAACCGGGCTGGTACAGCTTTGCAACGACCGAAACTGGCCGCTGCGTTGCTTTACCTCAGAACAGCTCCAAACCATTACTGTCCCTAACCCTTCAGAGGTCGTGGCCCAGGCCGTGGGTACCCCCAGCGTGGCGGAGGCGGCAGCGATCGCGGCAGCGCGTTTATTCACCGCAGATGCAGAAGATCCGCCGTTGCGGATGCAGAAACAGGTGATTCGCCATCCCGATTATCAAGGGGCGGTCACCCTGGCGATCGCCGAGGCAGAGCAGGAATACACCGGTCGCCAGGGCCATCTGTGGCTGGTGGGCACCGGCCCCGGTCGCCTGGACCAAATCACCCCTGCTGCGAAAGCCGCCATCAGCCAAGCCGATGCGGTGGTGGGATATCGCCTCTATATGGATCTGATTCAGCCCTTACTGCGTCCAGGGCAGATCATTGAAGCCATGCCCATCACCCAGGAACAGCGGCGCGCCGACCGGGCGATTGAGTTAGCCCAATGGGGCCTGTCGGTGGCGGTGATTTCGTCAGGAGATTGCGGCATCTACGCCATGGCGGGTCTGGTGCTGGAAACCCTACAAGCCCAGGGTTGGGAGGGTCAAAGCCCATCGGTGGAAGGGGTGCCGGGGATCTCGGCTCTACAGGCGGCGGCGGCACGGGTGGGAGCGCCGCTGATGCATGACTTTTGCGCCATTAGCCTCAGCGATTTGCTCACCCCCTGGCCGGTAATTGAAACACGCCTCAAAGCAGCGGCGGCGGCAGATTTTGTGGTGGCCCTCTACAACCCCAAGTCCCAGAAACGTACAGAACAAATCGCGATCGCCCAACAGATTTTTGCCCAACACCGACCCGCCCAAACCCCGGTGGCCCTAGTGCGGGCGGCCTATCGTCCTGAGGAGCGCATTATTGTGACGACGGTGCAGGAGATGTTGGAGCACCCGATCGATATGTTGACGACGGTGCTGATCGGTAATCGCAGTACTCGGTTCTATGCAGGCAAAGTAATTACCCCTCGGGGCTACCGAGTAGAAGGAGCAAGCCCATCGCACAAACAGTGAGATAAACGTCAATAAACAACCTAACCACACGGAACCGCCATCACAGGTCATGTAGCTTCCCTAAGCCCCCACCTTTCCAACACCTGGACTTGGGGCGACGTTCCTGGAAATTATGCAGAAATGAACCGTGACTTTTTAATGCCCCGCCAGTCCCAAGCCCAGCGGGTAATGCCTCCAAATCGGATCAGTACTAGAGCCAAGCGGTCTGGATCGAGTCTATTGTTAGCGGTGCTCGGCACCATGGTAATGGTCTCTGGGGCGGGGGCCACATCCACAGATATAAACGCTGCACCAGAAGCAGCACCGCTACAGCAAACGGTAAATGAACCCACGCCTCAGGTTACAGCGCTAAATCATCCAGATGTTGTAGGGCGATTTCGGGGGGAGTTTATGAGCTTTACCCCGGATGGGCTAGGGCTGTTGACCTATTCAGATGCCGACGGAACCTATCGACTCTTTCGCCTGGATGGCACCGAGGTCCTGAGTCTCACGGGTGAGTTTTGGCGTTTCACCTCGAATGAACAAGGGTTATGGGTCTACTCAGAGGCCGCCGATGTGACTCAACTCGTTCGTTTGGATACCGGTGAAAGGATTGATTTTGCGGGGCGGCCTTGGCATTTCACCGCGGACGAGGGAGGACTGCTGACCTATTCAGAAGCTGACAATACCACTCACTTTTTTCAGCTCGATGGCACTCAAGTAGCACAGTTCGAAGGGCAGTTCTGGTCCTTGACTGCGGATGAACAACGGCTGGTGATCTATTCCGAGGGGGATGACACCGCCCGCCTATTTCAACGCGATGGCACTGAGCTGGCCCAATTAGAAGGGCGTCCCTGGACTTACTTGCCCGACGAGCAGGGGCTCGCAACCTATTCTGAGGCGGATAATAAAACTCACATTCTGAGCTTTGACGATACTGAAATCATCAGTTTTGAGGGTGGTTTCTGGGACTTCACGCCTGACCAACAGGGGCTGATAACCGTCTCGACTACAGACAATCTTTCCTATTGGTACCGCTTTGACGGTACGGAGTTGGCCCAGTTTGAGGGGCGATTCTGGTCTTTTGTGCCAGAGCAACAAAAGCTATTGACCTCCTCAGAAGCTGACGAAGCCTTACAGCTCTTTGACTTTGAAGGGACTCAGCTTGCTACTTTTGCAGGGCGATTTTGGGGTTTTGCCCCTGAGCAACAAGGGATATTGATGTACTCAGAAGCCAGCGATACCTTAAGGCTTTTTGATTTTGACGGTACGGAAGTGTTTAGCGTGGCCGGGAGCTTGCTGAACATCTGGCCGGAACAGCAGGGTCTCTGGACTTACTCTGAGGCCGATAATGTCTCCTATTGGTATCGCCTTGATGGGACGGAAGTCACCCGCATTGAAGGAAAATTCCGGGCGTTTACCTCAGATCAGCAAAGCCTGATCGTTACATCAGAGGCTGACAATATCTCACAGCTCTTTCGCATCGACGGCACTGAGTTGGCGCGTTTTGAGGGGAAATTCTGGGCTTTTACGCTAGGCCAGCAAAGACTGGTCACTTACTCAGAGTCTGACAGCATGTTCCGACTGTTCGAGTTGGATGGCAGTGAAGTTACTCGCCTTGAGGGCCAATACCTCAGCTTTATCCCTGATGGACAAGGACTCGTTATCTATCCTGAAGTTGGCGACCATTTCCAGCTATTTCATTTCAACAGTGGTGAAAGCATTCGTTTTGAGGGTCAAATTCGGAATTTCCTCCCTGAAGGCCAAGGGCTATTAGTCTATTCTGAGGCGGATAATCTCTTGCGGTGGTATCGTTCTGATGGCACTGAGGTGACCCGCTTTGAGGGAGATTTTTCGGGTTTCACGTCTGATCAACAAGGGCTAGTGACCTACTCTGCAATCAACAACACCTCTCTCCTATTTCGATTCGACGCTATTGCCGGTGAGCAGTGAGGGACGCGAGCTTATTTTGCATAATGCTTCCACTTGTGCCTGCTGCACCCCTGGAAACCACTCAATGAACTGCTCTATCGAAGCACCATCCTTCAAATTTTCGAAGAATGCCGCTACCGGCACCCGTGTTCCTCGGAATACCCAGGCTCCACTGACGCAATCTGGGTTACGCTCCAAAACCTTTAGCAAAAAACCGTTATCCATGGCGGTCGACGTAATGACGACTTGTTCACCCCTACCCTAACCCTGACACAACATCTACGAAAGATTGCGGTGCCTGGAGGAGAGTTATGGGGCTCCAGGCTATCCTTTGGTGAATGCTCAGCTCTCTTATCCACCCATGGCTAATCCGCCTTCTAGTCCGTCTCCAGCTCCGCTGAATGAGCGGATTGCGGACATTGTTCTCAAAGTGATTATGGCTGGGGGTGTGGCTGGCGGCAGCGTTGGCGCATTTTGGTCTCTGTTCAAAGACGATGATGTAGTCAAGGCCATTGCCTCAGCGGTGATTGGCTTGGGTATTTCCTACGGGGCCAAGCTGCTGACACCCATCCATAAAGGTAATCAACGGCGATTAGAGGGGGCAGGAGAAGCAGTTGATAAAGGTATTGACCGGCTGAGTGCAGCCACCATTGCCAAAATCACCGCTGTAGAAGATCGTTATCTGGCTTGCCAAGCCGCAGATTGCGAGACCTATCGTACTGATGGCATAGGTAAAAGCAGCGGCATCTTTACGCCGTTGCTAGATCAGGTTTTTGTGCCATTGGAGCTAGATCGCAGTTTCCAAACTCCGGGATTTTGTGACCCACCTGAGAAGTTTGAGGCAGATCTCAGCGCAGGTCTGGATCCGGCCACGGTCAATATCTGGCAATTGTTGGCAATGGCCAATCGAGATCTGGTCTATAGCCAAATCGCGATTTTGGCCTGGGGCGGCTATGGCAAAACCACTCTACTGCGCCATGTCACCTATGCTCTGGGCAAAAATAAACAGCCTGCTACCGTACCCCGTTACCTGCCAGTACTGTTGCTGCTGCGCAAATATCGCGATCTGCTCAGTCAAGAAAAACCGCCCAACCTTCCTGAGCTGATTGCCACCCATCATGTCCCTTCTTTACCCGTGTCAGAGGGATTAAAACTCACGGCAGATTGGATGGGGGAGCAATTGAGCCAGGGACGGGTCGTGGTGATGCTAGATGGTTTTGATGAGGTCCCCAAGGCCAAACGCCCCTTGGTGGCGCGATGGCTCAATGCTCAAATGCGGGCCTATCGCCGTTCGATCTTTTTACTCACCGCCCGCCCCAAAGCCTATACCGAACAAGTCGGCGGAGATCGCCTGGACTTCAACAGTTTGCTGTGGGTCCGAGATTTCAATACGAAACAGCGGCGAGATTTTATCCAGCAATGGTACTGGTGCCAGGAGTATTACGGCCACGGCAAAGAAGATATCCCAGCGGTGCGGGAAATGGCCAAAGCTGCCGCAGATGATTTGCTCAAACAGATCAAACAACGGCCAGAGTTGGACAAGCTCACTACCAATCCACTGCTGTTGAACATGGTGGCGCTGTTTCATCGGCGTAACCCCAGTGCCAACTTACCGAAACGGCGGGTAGATTTATATCAGGAGATGTGTCTACTGCAACTACGGGACCGTCCCGGTGCCCGCGCCATTGAGACGGTGTTAGAAGACTGCGATGCCCAGATTATTTTGCAGCGATTGGCCCTGGCGATGATGACACAAAAACAGGAGCGAATCGAGAAAGGCCCGTTGCTAAAGCAGTTGCAGCAATACCTTGCTGAGCAAGAGGAGACGGTTGCCGCTGTTGACTTTCTAGAACAGGTAGAGCAAATCAGTGAACTGATTGTGCAGCGGGAGCCAGACGAGTATGAGTTTGCCCATCTGAGTTTTCAAGAGTTCCTTGCCGCCAAGGAGATTGCCCGTCAACAGCAAGAAGCACTACTCTACGACCACCTCACCGAAGATTGGTGGAAGCAGGTGATTTTGCTCTATGTCGCCCAGGTGAAACCCAGTCGCTTTATTCGAGCGGCTTTGGATCGGGGGGCAACGGATCTGGCCTATGACTGCCGGCAAGAGACCCGCAAGCGCATTGATGCAGATCTGCAAAAAGACCTAGAAGAGTTGTCAGCTTTCAAGGCAACCGAGGCCGCAGTGCAGTCTTCTCGCTATGCCCAACTGGAAAAATATCTGCAAAATCAGCAGTGGCGTGAGGCGGACCAAGAGACCTATCGACTGATGATTACCGCGGTTGGCAAGGAGGAGGGCAGAGGATTTAGCAAAGCGGACCTACTGAACTTCCCCTGTGACGAGCTACTAGCCATTGACGATCTGTGGGTGAAGTACAGCCAGGGCAAATGGGGCTTTAGCGTCCAGAAGCAAATCTATGCCGACTGTGGTGCTACACTCGACGGCAGCTATCCTGGCGATGAGATCTGGTATGAATTCTGCGAAAAAGTTGGTTGGCAAAAGGACAACGCCTATGTGAACTACCAAGCCCTCACTTTCGACCTATCCGACCTATCTATTTCTCCCAACGGAGAATTTCCGGTTTTTGGGTGGGTGGTTGGGGGTTTTTGTGGTTTGTTCTTCTCTCGCATCCAGACTTGTGAACTGTAGCAGATAAGCGCTTCAGCCCGATCTAAATCGCTATTTTCAGACCGACTCCACACGGCAAACTAGGTGTTTCGGCGATCCGTTACCTGGCACCCCAAACCCCAGATCCCAGGGTTCTTATATCGGCATGAAAATATCGTTGAAGTGAGTGCGAAGAACCCTGGGATCTCCTGGAACCAATCAGGTGTTTCGTCGATCCGTTACCTGGCACCTGGGCTCAGCTTGTATCGGTAAACTGCAAAGCGGCAATATTGGGGTCGTAACAGTTGGCCAGCACAAACTGCTTTGAGATGGCCTCCACCTCATCCGTTGGCAGATTCCAGCGCTCCCACAGACTTTTTTGCCCAGGGCTGGTTTTCTTGGCCTTGAGCTTCAGCCGCAACCCCGCCAGCTTTTTGCTGCCCCAATGATTTTTACGTTCTGGCTTAGGCTTGGGTTTGTACTGTTGGCACAGTCGTCGATAGGCCCGCGCACAGAGATCCAGCGTCGCCCCCAACGCCAAAAAGGCCGGATGCCATTGGGTCAACCCATCCAGCTTGAGTCGTTCATAGCTGCCGTAATTGCTGAAATCGTAAAACCAGCCCTGCTGCATATTGGCTGCTTTCGGGTTGGCATGAATGTAGCGCAGGGTATTCAGCGCCCGTCTATGATCACTGTTGGAGAAACCGGTGCTGTGGTAGCGCTTCTCCCAAAAGTGGCCACTGCGATTCAGCAGCCGATTAAAGCACATCGCCGTGTACCAGTTGAGCCAATGCATAATCTGGGGGACATCTTCAGGCTGAGCCGGTTCCAGCAAATAGTGGACGTGATTGCTCATGATGCAGAGACCATAGAGCTTAAAGCCGTATTTGCCCTGGCAGGTCCGCAGGGCGTAGAGCAATAGCTGGCGGCATTCAAATCGGGTCAGGCGAAACTCGCGGTTATTGCAGCGAATGGTGATGTGGTAGCAATGGTTCTGTTTAAAGGTGCGGCAAGGGCGGGGCATAGCGCATTCCAAACTGCCCCACCCAAGCTCCCAGAGTTTTTTGAACGTGCTGTTGACGATATGTTCATCAGCGAAGCAAGATCCCAGGGTTCTTCTATCACAATTCAGGTCTCCTCAAAGTGAGTTCAAAGAACCCTGGGATCTACCGGTTGCCTTTCATAAGGCTATGATCATTTTGACTCAGGACCTTAGCCGATAGTCCGATGATCTCAGTCGCACCCATCAGACAATCTCTCCCCGACGGTTCCGTGGCGACGATTCCGGTCACTTGGGCTGAGTACCAGCAGTTTGCCCAGTCCCGTGAAGATCGCAGTATTCCTCGCCTCAAATACGCTAACGGCCTCCTACATCTAAAAATGCCAACCTTTGAGCATGGCCAACTCGATGCCCTGGTCGCCGACTTGATTGTTGCCCTACTGAATCAACAGCTACGCGACTATACCCGCACCACACCCGTTACTCTGCAAGTCCCTGACCGTGCCGGAATCGAACCAGACCATTGCTTTTGGGTTCAAAATTGGCAAGCCGTGAATGGCAAGAAGCGGATTGACCTGGCCACCGATCCACCCCCCGACATTGCCATTGAGGTGGATGTCACCAACTTCACCCGTGTCGCCGACTATGAGCCCTTCAACGTGCCTGAAGTGTGGTTGATTCGCAGCGATCGCCTCGACATCTTTACACTCACAGCTAAAAGCTACGCACTGTCAGAAACCAGTCAATTCTTTCCTGAGAGGGCCATTCAGCTGCTCTATCAACAGGTGCTAAAGACAATCTCGAACGGTGCCAGTCTGCCGAGGGCAATTCGGCAAGCGTTAATGGCCTAAGAAAAATATCCATTCAGCTCGCTGTAGTGAAGCTCAGATGATTCGATGATTCTGAGCGAGAAATCAACGGTCATTAAGCCCTGAAATAACCGTCTGTAAAGACGCAAGAAGACCGGGGAGTTCAATTTCAATCACATCCCTAATGATGTCTAAATCGACATCGTCGTAGTTGTGCACAACGATATCGCGCAGCCCTGCCATCTTCTTCCAAGGAATATCTGGATAACGATCGCGGCATTCCACCGATAATCGCTTCGTTGCCTCGCCAATAACTGTAAAACGACGAATAATGGCGTCCTGCGTCTGTATATCAACATCATCCCAATTGATATTTTCGGTGTAGTTAAAAATCAATTGAATCGAATCAATGATGTCAAGAATAGACTGCTGATCCTTTGACATAGATTTTCCGTGCTGACTGAAGAATCTCTTGGCGGCGTAAGGGGTTTCGACTCCTTTGAATACCGCGCTTACTAATTAAATCCACCTTTCGATTGAGTAGCGTTTCTAATTCAGATTTCATATCCAGAAACTTAAAGCCATAACGCGCATCAGGTGCGCTGGCGTAAAGCACATCAATATCGCTGGGGCTATTACCACCTGCCCGGAAGTCATTTCGCAGCACCGACCCAAATAGAGCCAGCTCAACGACCCGCCACTTTTCACAAAACGCCGCGATCTCATCCGGTTTTAGATTTAATCGCTGGTAGATATCCCCCAGAGAAAGAGATGTCTGGGAGATGGGCTGGGATGACTCAATGTGAAGAGGTCTATTCACGTTGCGTTTACAGCATTAATGAATCTATGGTAGTCCTGTTCTGGTTCAGCCCACTATATCCTGATTGATCGCTCACCTCTGCTGGAGTGGCTTGGCGTCAAGGGAACTTCGATTGAGTCTGCAAAGGCGGCGATCGCCAAAGTGCCGGAAGACCTGACGTGATCCCCACGACAGTAGGCAAAGCCCCTAAAGTCGAACTGGTGCCCTCCAGGGGACAACCCACGTTTTCAAGTTGAACCTTGTTGAGAAGAGCTAGCTGCGATTGGTGCTGTTAATTTCATCCAAAATCGCCTGAGCCCCTTGACTGCGGAGCTGCTGAGCCAGTTGAGTCCCCAAGGATTCTGCGTCAGCGGTTGCCCCATCAACCTGGTTCTTGATCAGGGTTTGACCGTCTAAGCTGGCGACGATGCCCGTCAAGGTCAGCGTGTCTGCCTCGATTAACGTGTTGACCCCAATCGGCACCTGACAACCCCCTTCTAGTTCCCGCAAGAAGGCCCGTTCAGCCAGACAACGGTAGGCCGTGGGGGTATGCTCCAGCACTTTCAACACCGCCAAAATATCGTCGTCGCCTTCGCGGCATTCAATCCCCAAGGCCCCTTGACCCACGGCGTGGAGTGAGATCTCAGAAGACAGGATTTGATGGACGCGATCGCCCATGCCCAGCCGCTCTAAACCCGCCACGGCCAAAATAATCGCATCGTACTGGCCCTCATCCAGCTTGCGGAGTCGGGTATTCAGGTTGCCGCGAATATCCTTAAAAGTGAAGTGGGGGTAATGGTGCCGCAATTGCGCCAATCGCCGCAGGGAAGAGGTGCCAATCACCGCCCCCTTAGGTAGGGTGCCAAGCTGCTTATCTTGATGCTTTTCATGAACCACCAGCGCATCGGCAGGATCTTCCCGCTCGGTGATGCAGCCCAGCATCAGCCCTTCCGGCAGGCGGGTGGGCAGATCTTTGAGGGAATGAACCGCGAAATCCACATCCCCCCTCAACATGCTGTCCTCTAGTTCTTGGGTAAAGAGGCCCTTATCACCGATTTTGGAGAGGGACACATCCAAAACCTTATCCCCATGGGTCTCCATGGTGTGGACTTCAAAGGCCACTTCAGGAAACTGCTTCTGAAGCTCATCCCGAACCCAGTGGGTCTGCACCAAGGCGAGCTGACTCTTGCGAGAGCCAATGCGAATTGTGCGGGTCGGGGCAGCAGTCGAGGCCGTCGAAGTCATGGAACGGGGTAAAAATAGAGGGCGCGAGTTAAAAAACTGCAGAAAGGCTGCAAGATCTTATAGGGTACCCTAATTGGCTCCGGTTTCATTTGGGAACGGCATTGGGCCGTCAGGGGTCAGACGTTAGCAATGCAAAGATAAGCTGATGCTTTTGGATCGGAGTGAGGAGCAGGTGCCAAAAACGAGTTGGCCGTCACGATTGCGGCAATGGAGCCTGGCCCTGATTTTATGGGGGCTGTGCCCTGGTTTCGTTTGGGCACAGGCGGTGCCGCCAGAGGTGCGGGATCCGTTTCTGTCTGATCCTGAATTTGCAGAGCCCCGAGATCCGCTTTTACCCACCTTTCCAGTTCCCCGCCAGCTCAGCCCTCTAGAGGAGCTTGAGCTCGAAGCCCAGCTAGATCAACTGGCCATTCAGGCGGAGGCCGCCTACCAACTGGGTGAAACCGATCGCGCCTTCGAGATTTGGCTACGGGAGGTGCGGCTGCGACGGATTCTCGGTTACGAAGACGAGCTTGCCGCCATCCAACGGGTAGGAGTACGAGTCTGGGAGACGGGGCGCACCCAAATGGCCCAGCTCCTCACCCTGCGATTGGAAGAAATTCAAGCGGATTTGCTCAGCCAAGCCGCGCCCGATCTGGCCTTGGTCGAGGCCCTAGCGGAAGCCTTTGAAGGGCTGCAAGATATCGACTCGGCCTTGGCGGTTTATGACCGGTTATTGAGCGGCATTAGCGATGCGCAACAAATTCAAGTGCTGGAGCGGATGGGGGCGCTTCAAACCCGGTGGTTTCGCTTTGAAGCGGCGGCTGCAACCTACAATCGCTTACTCAATCTATTGGGCAGCAGTGCTCCTAGCCGTCGCCTGCCTTACTTGGAGCAGGCCATTTACGCCCACGAAAATGCGGGTTTGCTAGCGCGGGCGATCGCCTTTCAGCAAGAGTTGTTGCGATATTACGACCAGCAGGGAGACTTGGCAGCGAGGGTGCCTTTACAACTGGAGATCGCCCGCAACTATCGAGATGCGGAGCGCTTTGATCTGGCCTGGGTGTATTACCGCGCCACCCACGGTCTGGCCCTCGATTTAGACCACATTGGCTATGCCCGCGATGTTTTAGCGGATTTAACCGAGATCTATCAGGTGTTAGATCGCCCAGCCGATGTGCAGTATCTCCTGGAGCAACAGCTTGCGGTAGAGCAGTTGGCCTATGGGGGCTACGGCCTAATGACGGTGTTTGGCCAACTGGGGCAATTTCATGAGGTACAGGGGGATATCCCGGCGGCGATCGCGGCCTACCGCGAAGGCTTAATTCTTGCTACCTACCTGAATCACCGTCAGCCGTTTTTCCTCAATCGCATTCAGCGGCTGCAGTTAGCCCAAGGGGAAATCACCATTGAAGGGGCTGAGACCCATATGAGTGACACGGTTGGCCCCCTGCTGAATCCATTTCGCTGGCGCGGCAATTAGTTGCAGGTAGGGGTGCGAGAGGCGCAAGGGGGTTAAGAGCTGTAATTGATGACAGCTCGAATCCTTCTGCACTGTTTCTGAAGTGCCTATTCTGTAACGGTTAGAGCTGGATTGGTTTATGGTTGGCCTAAATCTGGCCTAGATTGTGTCTGGATCAACCCCCAACGTCCTAAGACGTTCCGCCAGTCGCTGAGCCTTTTCTTGGGCTTGTTCTACTTGCTGCTGGGCTTGCTCTGCTGCTTCCTCAGGGGTTGCAACAAGCGTGCCTTCTGCGGTGAAAAAGCGCAGCTTGTCACCGTGAATCCCTAAATAGAGGCCCAACTGCTGACTCCACAGATGGCCAGATTCATTAGGCGAGATGGCTTCATATGTACCTGCCATCAAGACAAATCCCGCAAACTCCAAGGTCTCAGGATCAACCCAAAAATACTCAGGGGTGCGAAAGGTGTCTTGATAAATCTGCTTTTTGGTTTCTCGATCAGCCTTGGCGGTGCTGTCTGAGAGGACTTCCACAATCAGATTGGGATATTTACCATCCTCTTCCCAAACCACCCAGCTTTTACGGCTACGACGTTCGGTATCAAGCACCACGAAGAAGTCAGGGCCTCTGAAGTCTTGCGACTTAATTTGTTTGGGGCTGAAATAGAGGGTCAGATTCCCGGAAGCAAAAAAGTCTTGTCTATCGCGCCACAGCCATTCCAGGCTAGTGATCAGCAGCAGCATCTGCCGCAGATGTAGGTCTGTTTCCAAAGGGGGTTCGTCGCTGTAGAGATCACTGGGGGGCAGTACGATGTCCGCTGTATCGCGGGGTTCGACTGATTGGAGTTGTTTAGCAGTCACCATGTCGAACAATTGTACGCATCAAGCAGATGTGTCTATTTTAAGCGAGCAGTTAACCTCGTCACTGCTGAGTGATTGCGTGGGGAGTTATGCTTCCTGCGCCCTAACCCATTCCCTAACAGCGCAACGTAAGGCCAATCGTCCCCGATCTCGATGCGCTTCAATCAATTCTGGGAGTGCCTGAATGTTCAGCGAAGGAAAGATCTGGCTTTGCTCCACTTGAACGTATATGTCTTGTGCCAGTTGGTCAATGCTCAAAACTCTGTTGTCATAGCACCAGAGTTCTGGCACGCCGAGTCGAGCGTAGATTGAGAAGCGATTAAGAGACTTACTGGTTAGGTCGATTTCAAGGGCCAGATCTGGTGGGGGATCTTGATTGAGATCGAAAGTGAGCTGGCCGCGAATCTGCGCTTCATTTTGAAAGTAGAAACAGTTATCAGGCTCTAAACCTGCTTGCTTAGCCTGCTTGTGCTAGTTGGTAGATCTATAGCTTTCGTAATCCTGGTTCAAGGTTTTTGCGATATCTTCGATCGCGATACTGATGGTTTCCTTGAAACCTACATTCCGCAGGTTGCTTTTAGTTTTTAGCTATGCATTGAATTGTTGCGGCCCGAAACCTCCAAACTTCGTTCTGAGTGACCGCAAAATCGAGGGATTCAGACATTGCTAAATGTTAAGCGAGATCTAGAAATATTGAGCCCTTGCTGAAGCCAGAATCCTCTCTGTCAGAGAATTTCAGGCGCACTCCACTGAAAGGGACATTTGTCAACCTGCGGAACGTTGGTTGAAATACTCGTGCTCTGGTCGTGGGACCATAATTTCCAGCAAACCATGGTCGTAGGCCACTTGTTTGGCGCGAGTTTCTCCCAGTTCCTCTAAGAGGATATTTGGAAACACGTAGAGCGTCTAAATCGTCACGCTAACCTGCG
>ERZ1740060.395-NODE-395-length-26671-cov-25.178953_pt1 | contig 26671 bp, 24 predicted proteins | sample MGYA00581743_ERZ1740060 | MGnify/ENA primary metagenome ERZ1740060 (study PRJEB43018, sample SAMN04849235) | marine metagenome | isolation source: floating plastic debris | place: Pacific Ocean | collected 2008-08-27 | study: EMG produced TPA metagenomics...
TGCGCTCTTGTTCGATGGCCATCCTGGCCGTCCTGAACGCCCCGCAACCCTTGAAAAAGCTGGTTATGGAGGCAGGCTGGAAGCCTACCCGACCGGTTGTCTACAGTACTTAAGCCGATAGAAAAGGGCGATCTCCGCCACCATTATGGAAGCCGAAAGCTAAGTAATATGAGGTTCCTGGAAACCCCTACAGGATTAGCCCAGGAGGGGGCTTAAGCGACAAAAAGGCTTCAGGGATCAAGACGTACCGCACCGGAGCAATTAGCTGGCAGCCGGATAAGAGTTGGCCAGCAGTCATCAGGACTGACTGGGCCTAGTCGTCTGAAGCTGGGCGTTCAAATAATATTCACCCCCAAGGATGATTAAGCCGCTGATGCCGAGTCCCAGCAGACTACCGACACCATCCCACTCCCCGATCAGTACTGCCAGCAGCACCGTCCACAGGCCATAGGCGATCGCCACGCGGCCATGACTCCATCCCGACTGCTGCAACCGCTGATAGAGATGCGTGCGATGCGCCTGAAAGATATTTTCGCCCTTCAACAAGCGGCGCGTCAATGTGTAAACTGCGTCGGCAGTGAGGGGCAGGGTAATCGCTAGAGCCACGACATTCAAACTGGGATCAGCGGCTGGCACCATCAGGGCGATCGCCACGCTGGCACCGAGCACTGTACTGCCCACATCCCCCATAAAAATTTTGGCGGGGGACCAGTTCCACCCCAAAAAGCCCAGCAGGGCTGCCACCAGCAGCCACCAAATCGGCTGCTGTAGATACAGCGCCAGAAACCCCAACTGAAGGGCCGTCACACTGGCCACCAGCCCATCCAGCCCATCCATAAAGTTATAGAAGTTAACCAGCGCCGTGAAGCCAATCAACGTGACACCGCCCATGAGCACCGCCACCCACAGCGTTTCCGGCAGCCCAGTCAGAGAAAATGCGCCAAAACTCAAAAGAGCGATCGCCGCTGCACTCAACTGCACGGCATAGCGCACCTTAGCGGACAGGGTGAAGCGATCGTCCAACAAACCTACAACCGCTAGCAGCAGCAATACCAGCACCACATAGAGCGGATTGGGAAAAAGATTAAGAGCCGCCGCTGGCCAGAAATGTGACAGCCCCCAACCAATCAGGCTCGTGACCGCAAAAGCCAGGCAAAATCCGAGACCACCGCCCCGAGGTGTGGGTTGGGTGTGGGAACTGCGATCGTTAGGGATATCCAGCATCTCTCGGCTAAAACGCTGCTTGACCCAGCCAGTCAGCACGATTGCCAACCCAAAACTCACGACAGCCAGTGAAAACATCTTTAAGCCCATCGGTTTAGATAATGCCTTCGGCTCTCAAAAGGGCGATCTCCTGAACGATACCGTCCTCCAACGAGCGAGGCGCATAACCAAAGTCGGCAGTGGCCGCAGCATGAGAATACGCTTTGTCCTCCTGAAGGCGCAAGATTTGTTCCTTGCGAATTGGCGAGCGAGTTCTTAACAAGCGCTCAGCCAGCGTCGCTGACACCACACCTAAACCGTAAGGAATTCGCAGCGGGTGAACGGATTTTCCCAACAGCTTTTCAACTAACGTTAAAAGATCTAGAAATGAAACCACTGTTCCTCCAGACAGATCGTAGGTTCCCTGAATTTCAGGATTGAGAAACACAGCAAGGAGCGCTCGGGCTAAGTCGTCAGCATGGACTGGCTGCAGCAAACATTGGCCAGAACCAAAAACAGGGAAAAAACCATAGCGATCGCAAAACTTGATTAGCTTATGCAGATTCTTATCCCTATGTGACCCATAAATCATTGTGGGTCTGAGCACACAATAAGAGCCGCGATACTGGCTCAAGGCCGCTTCTGCCTTTTGATATTCTTGAGAATAAACGTTGTAGCGTGAATAAACGCCCGTTGTGCCAATCACAATGAGTCTAGGTAGATGCTGTACTGGTTCCAGAGCGGCCAGAATTGTCGGTATCTGCCGGAGCTGCACCAAATGGATGAGAGTTTTAGGCACATATTGCGCAAAAATGTGTTGCCAAGTCTTTGGTAGAGCTGTATCGCCGGAGATAAAAGTAAGATTCGGGTTGACGGCTTGCAACATAGAATGCTGAGTCGGCGATCGCGTAATGCAAGTCAGCGCGGTATCTGGAGCTGCCTGACTCAGCTTTTTGACGAGCATCTGCCCCATCAAACCGGTTGCCCCCGTCATAACTATTGGCACTGGCTGTGGCATCACAACTTGCCCTCGCAAGCTAAAACCCGCTCATACACCTGATAGGTCTGGTCATACATTCTTTGAAACGTGAAGTTCGCTTCATACCGCTGTCGACCGGCCAGCCCCAGCCGCAGTCTCAGTTCTGGCTCAGCCACCAGTTGGGCAAGCCGTTCTCTGAGCATTGCGACATCTTGCCTGGCCACACAAAAACCAGTCTCACCATCACTCACCGCTTCGGCTACGCCACCTACTTGGCTAGCAACAACACACAATCCAGCTCTCATAGCTTCGATAATCGTGCGCGGAAAGCCCTCCCAACGGGAAATCAACGCGAAAATTTGTGACTGGGCTAACACCTCAGGAATATCGGAGCGAAAGCCCAAAAAACTGACTTTGTCTTCAATATCTAGTTGCTCAACCAAGGCTTTTGCATTGTCTAGATTAGGCCCATCACCGACTAGATTGATATGCAAGTTCTTGATCGGTTGAATCGCTTGTAGTAACGTCGTGTGGTCCTTCTGCTGGTCAAAGCGAGCGATCATCGTAAGATTAACCACACCTTTTCCTACTGGGTCTGCCCAATATTTCGGCTGAATGTCAGGCATCCCATTGTGAACAGTAATCAGTCGGTCGGGATTTATCCCAGCTTGAACGCCGAGGTAGCGATCATACTCAGACACACAGATAATGTGTTCTGATAAAGGAGACGCCAACGATTCAAGAGATTGATAAAAGTACCGCTTGCCTACAGGAACTCCTGGGGTAAATGCCCAACCGTGTGCTGTAAACAAGCAAGGGATTCTTTCTAATCGGCAAGCAATTCGCCCTAATAATCCGGCTTTGCTAGAATGTGTGCTGACTAAATCAGGTCGATAGGTTTGAATGATTTCTTTAAGCTTGACAGAAATTCTCAGATCTTGAACAGGAGCAATCGAACGCACAAAATTCGACAGCGCAATATTCTTGACGTTTAGAGTGTCTAAAACTTGATTGTAGTGTCCCGCCGTGCCTGTAACCACGAGCACTTCATGGTGCATTTGCATGAGGGCGGCGGCGAGATCTTTCACATGAACCTGTGCTCCTCCTACCGTATCGGCTCGGGTTATGACAAACAGAATTCTCATATAGTTTTTGGCAGATATTCACCATCTAAAACCACAACATCAGCCATCGCTAGGTTCTAAAACAACAGAAAATGTAGCGATTTTTAAATCTTCGTCAGAAAAGTTTCGAAACTCTGAGGATAGACGGTTTCGAGAAATTGGCAGCACATCCCAGCGACTCAGAATGATATTTTCTTTCAAAACAAACCCTGTTTTATTAAAGATCTTAATCATTTCCGAATAGCGAATTCTGTTGGTGTAAAATCCTGACGTCGCCATCCAATTCTGCTCCCAGAAACTTGATGAAAATCTTAGATTGTTAAGCCCACTACCTAGATGATCTCGCAAATCGATTTCATGGGAACAGATGCCGTTGGGCTTTAAAATACGTCGTAGTTCTTGCATCACAGCTCGAAAATCGTGGCGGCGCACGTGTTCAAGCACAGCGTTTGACCAAACAAAATCAACCGATGCTGAAGGAATTGTCCTCAACGAATTAATTCCATCTGTTAAATATTTTGCTGAAACAGTGTTTAAAGTCTGCTCAAGACAGTTGCTATTGTCTATGTTAGGCAAAGGAATTCCTTGCGTCAGCAAAAAATCAGCCATGGCTTGATAGGCGTCGATATCCTCTATTGCATAAGCACCAGTATCAACCAGATAGCTAGATCGTCCGCCTAATCCGTAGCTAATCAAGGCAGAAAAGAGTGAATCGCCTGGCCCTAGTTCAAGACTTACAAAGCCTGACGGCAAATCCAGTCCGCTAATATGCTTTTCAAAAATCCGATAGGCGTATTCAGGACTCGCCATAAAACCATGTTTGAAAATCGGTAATCTTCGCCAAGCAGAATATCCTAAAGGCAGCCGAGCGAGCATTAGTTTAATAGATAGTTTGGCCCACCAGGGAATCTGCAGTTTAAGTGGTGCCATAATTCTCTAACCAAGCTTGAAAGATAATGACATTCCACAAAGGATATTGCAGGTTTTCCTGGCCCGAGAGATGACGCTGCCATTGCTGCTGCACGAGATCAGCATTAAGAAACCCTTCTCGCTGGAGTCGGTCTGCATCCAGGAGAGCTGCCGCCCAGTCGCGTAAAGGTCCTCTGAGCCAGTTGCCGATGGGCACACTAAACCCCATCTTTGGACGCTCTATCAATGCTGGTGAGACATATCGATAGAGAACCTGACGGAGGAGCCACTTACCTTGTCCTTGCCGAATTTTGAAGGATAGTGGCAACGTGCTGACAAACTCTACCACCTGATGGTCTAAAAACGGAATGCGGGTCTCTAGACTAACGCCCATAGCGGCCCGATCCACCTTGGCTAAAATATCATCTGGCAAATAAGTGATCGTATCTAGGTACATCATCCACGGAATAAAATCCTGCTGCTCTGGCCATTGTGATGGCTCAGTCAAGGGGGTTGATGGTTCTTGCTTGACCCCTAAAACCAGATCAGTGGGGGATTGCCATTGAGACACAAGACGTCGGTACATGTCCTCTTGGCTATCACTTGCTAGAGCGATCGCTAACTTGTGTAGTTTTTCTCCAGGTAGACGTTGATTCAGACTTTTGGGCAACAGGGGTGACAGTTGTTTCCAGGTGTGATTCCAGGATTGGGGAGAGCGACGGGTGATCAGTTGGGCGATCGCCTGTCGAACCCTGGGTGGAATCCCACCCACCTGTTGCCAAATTCGACCCGCCCAAAGATAGCGATTGTAGCCACCAAAAATTTCGTCGCCGCCATCACCTGACAAACTGACAGTGACTTGTTGGCGAGCGAGTTGAGCAATAAGAAAGGTCGGTATTTGAGAAGGATCAGCAAAAGGCTCATCATAGAGTGCCGGTAGTTGGGGAATGACTGCCTGCGCTTCTTTAGCAGTGACGTAAAGCTCCGTGTGGTCAGTACCGAGGTGACGAGCAACCATTTTGGCTACTTCAGCTTCGTTGTAGTCAGCCTCGTGAAACCCTACGGTAAACGTTTTAATCGGCCGGGAGCTTTGAGCCTGCATCAGCGCCGTCACGGTGGAAGAATCAATGCCTCCGGATAAGAAGGCTCCCAAAGGGACATCCGCAACCATTTGTTGCCGAATGGTCGTCCTGAGAAGCTGATCAAGGTGTTCGACAGCCTCATTGGCATTGCCTTCAAAAGGGGACTGTTGCCCTGCTGTGGTGGCAGTTGCCATCGACCAATAAGGCTGAGGCGTCGGGCGGGGACTGGGCGACGGCGTCTGTAAGCGTAGCAGCGTCCCCGGTGGCAGTTTATAAACGTCTTGATAAATTGAATAGGGGGCAGGAATGTAGCTATGACGGAGAAAGAGGGTTAGCGACTGCCGGTCAATTTGGCCCTGCCATTGGGGATGTGCTTGCAGGGCCTTGATTTCTGACCCAAAAACCAGGGTTTGCCCAAGCCAACCATAATATAGAGGCTTTTCTCCAAAGCGATCGCGGCATAAGTACAATGACTTGTCTGCTCGATCCCAGAGAGCAAACGCAAACATCCCCACAAATTTCCGAATGGCTGCTTCTAGACCCCATTCACTCAAGGCAGCCAGCATGACCTCGGTGTCTGAAGTGCTGCGAAAGGAATGCCCCAAGCAGGCTAAGTCTGCCTTAAGCTCTGCAAAATTGTAGATTTCACCATTAAACGTCAGCACATAGCGGCCATCAGCGGACTGCATGGGCTGATGGCCTTGAGGAGACAAATCAAGAATCGCCAAACGGCAATGACCTAAACCAACATTGCTAACTGGGTCAAACCATTTTCCTTGATGGTCAGGGCCTCGGTGCAGCAAAGCAATTCCTGCTTTAACCAAGAAATTTCGCGAAGTAATCTCTGGTGCTTCTGCCCATATGCCATATATACCGCACATTTCAAACATCCTAATTGGGATAACAGCTGGATTAAAGCAGGTATTGTCGAGTTTCAATTGCTTTCCAAGGTATCTCCCAGATAAAATTACTCTTCATTGAGTTTATCGAGTGCTCCTAGCATGCCAATATATTTTCCTTGGTATTCAAAGACGTACCATGATTTAGGATTTTCTCGATCAACATAGTCATAGAAGTATGAGTTATCTTGAATGTCATCCATTAAGACGATGCCAGTGTCACTCATGTGAGGCTTGAGCGTTGCGATCGCAAATTCTCGACCAGAATAGCTTTTGTCAGAATCGTAATGGAAAAGATCAATTTCATTTACTTTTTGAAGGATTCGAGGCAGATTGATCTCATCACCTTCTAAATACAAGTTCCAGAATTTCTTGAGCGACTCTTTGACAACAAAACCGATGTAGCGCTCCGGTTCCGGCAATCGAAAATAAGGGAAATCACTGCTATATAGGCTTCCTTTACGATTCACATCAATGGCAGAAAGCAAAGCATAAGAAGAGAATCCAGCAGCAACCCCTGTTTCAACAATGGTAGTGGGCTGTAAATATCGGGTGATGAAATAGAGAATGGGATATCCTCCTCCTCCTCCCAGATCAAATTCCACACTTTCTAGGACTATTGCGGCATGCTGCTCTAGTTCTTTAGCATTTTGCTGAGCCTCTTTCCATAGCTCAGCATCTAGTTGATAGGCTAAATCTTCAAAGCTAGAGCAAGACCTTTGCAACCATGTCAGATTCTCCTGTTGCGTGTGTTTGCCTGAGTAATCAAACAGTCTCTTAAAGACTTTCTTAGACATCACAGCAAATCTGTTAGGCTTTCGGGCTTGAGCCAAAATATTTTTGAGATTGTTTCTTTGCATAAATCTAGCTAGCAATTAAAGAATTCAGATGCAAGAAGGGCATAGCTATGACAAGAGGACATTAGTTTGATGCGGGTATGAGTGGTTGCTTAAATTCACCCAACAAGGCCTCCCAGCGATCAAGCACATTTTCAATCCGATAAGACTCTAAACTCACTACCGTCCCGTTCGATAAAGTCTGTAGCAGACATTCACTACTCATCAGTTTCTTCAAGGTGGTTGCTAGGGCCATCACTCTGTTGTCGGCACCATCAACCAGATCACCATTAATCCCTGGCTCAATGAGCTGGTTGGTGCCTTGGCAGTCTTTAAACCCGACTGCTGGTAAACCATAGTTTTGGGCTTCGATAGTCGTCAGCCCAAAACTTTCGTACTTTGATGGAATGACGAATAGATCTGCTGTCTGATATTCTGCAGCAATATTCTGAGTGGAACCAGGTAAAGAGATACGATCGCCCAAGTTCAATGCTTGAATTTGTGATTCCAGATGTTCTCTCAATCTGCCATCACCAATAATCTTGAGTTGCCATTGAGGCAGGGCAACAGCAATTTGACTAAAGGCTTCAATCAGTGTGGCGTGATCTTTTTGAGACTCCAGTCGGCCTACAGCTAATAAAGTCTTAGCAGCTTTTGACGGTTGTTTAGTGGGAGAGAAAGCTGGGCTTCCTGCTACAGGATTGGCGATCACCACCATACTTTTCCGAAGATAAAAAGGATAAGATAAGCGTACCTGTTCTGATACACAAGTGATCCGTCGAACTAATAATGGCGTTGCAGACAACAGAACCGTTTCGATAAAGCGGCGCGACTGGTAGTGTTTCGGCACAATATGTTCACTTGCAATGATGGGGATTGAGGTTCCCAGCATGGCTAACCCAAGGGGAATAAAAATACTGTGCATGAAGCCGATCGCCACATTGGGAGCGTACTGCAAGACGGCTCGGCGCAGGGCGGGCAGACGCTTCAGGGTTTCGCTAGTAGTCGCTGGATGCACCGTTGAACCAATGCCCAAATCAAGTCGCTGAATTGTGTGATTGAGAGGATAAAAGGATTGACCGCCCGGCTGTTCAAACGTCAAAACCGCCACCTCATGGCCGCGATCAGCTAACCCATTCGCTACGGTCGCCAACACTCGCTCTGCACCACCGCCAGGGTTATTCATCGCCTTGATGCCAAATAAAAGTTTCATTTTTGGATCACATCACTCAAAACGGCTTGCCACTGATTGAAAATTTTGGCAGGTTCATATTCGCGAATGCTAGTGATGGCATTTTGGCCCATTTTTTGGCGCTGCTCAGCAGACTGCATCAAGGGAGCAAGGGTTGCGGCTAAGGCCTCTGGATCATTAATGCCAGGGACTAATGATCCGTTTTTGTCAGGGGTAATTAAATCTGCCATGCCGGCGCACTGGATAAAGCCTACACCAGGCAATCCATGGGCCAAGGCTTCTGCTAAGGCATTGGGAAATCCTTCCCAGAGTGATGGTAAGCAGAAAAGATGGGCGTTGACGTACTGTTTAGTAATGGCGGCGGTTACCCCTGATAGGGAGACGCGATCGCCCAATTGCTGGGTGTTGATCAAGTTTTGTAGAGCAGCTTGATCTTCCCCGGCGCCTACGATCTTTAAATCCCACGTGGGGAATTGAGCAGCGAGCAAGGCAAATGCCTGGATCAGCACAGGAAAGTTTTTTTGATAGCTCAATCGGCCGACGGACAGCAAGCACCAGCGCTCTTGCGCATTGGGGATATGAGGTTGCGCAAACTGGTGAGCGGGAAACACGGGATTGGGGATTGTGATGATGCGATCGCGCAGAAATTCAGGATAGTGCGATCGGTAACTTTCACACTGTACGAGAATGCGCTCCGCCCACCGAAAGACTTGATAGGTTAAGCGCTGGGAGCCAGGGGCGTTGAGATACTTAAAGCGTGAGGGGGCATTCCGCTCGGCCACAATGATGGGTGTGCGGATGCCCATTGTGTACAAGCGAACGGACAAAAACGTACCAGACTGAAAGCATACAATAACATCCGGATGGGAGCGCCGAATTAACTGGCGCACCATCAGCATGCGCCGCAGTTTAATCCAGGGAGTAGCTTTGATCGCGGGATTCCCTAAACTTAAGCGGTGCCAAACTACCTGCGGATCAATGGGATAGAACGCGGTAGCGGCGCTTCCATCCCAGGTCATGAACTCAATCTGGTGACCACGATGAACGAGAGCATTCATGATGATCGTAATCATGCGCTCCACTCCGCCTGCCATTTGATGAATCGCTCGGGCCACAAACAGAATTCTCATCCCAGATCACTAACGATAGTTTGTTGATATTGATGGCTTTCCAGATATCGACGACAATCCGAGAACCGTTTTCCAGGCCTGTTGCCAGGATTTAACAGAGTAACGGTGTGTGATCTGACGAGCAGACTGTGACCACATTTCCCAATTATCAGGTGTGTTAATTACCCTCAGCAAGGTATCAGCGAGCGCCGTTGGGGAAGGAGATTCATCACATAGAAAGCCGTTAACACCATGTTCAATTAAGTCACTGACTCCACTGGTCGACTGAAACCCTACCGGAATGAGTCCTGCTGCCATGGCTTCAGCTTGAGCATTCGGAAAGCCTTCCCACTGTGACGGCTGGCAATAGATTCTCGCCTGGGAAAAATTAGTTCTTAAATCAGATTTAGGAGGAATGAGAAAAATGCGATCGCCCATCTCTAAGGCTTGAATGAGGGCGACTAACTCGCCTCTTAGAAAACCGTCGCCAATGATATGGAGACGCCAGTCAAGGCATTGTCGAAACACTATGGCGCAAGCTCGAATGAGTAAGTCAAATCGCTTTTGTGGAGCATAGCGACCCACCGAAACAATTAAAGGCTGACGGACGTATGATTCTGTGATCGTTTGAGGTGGAAACACAGGATTATGAACAGCCTTTATTTTGGCATGTAAAGCCTTAGGATAATTCTGAATATAGCTGGGAAATTGAACTGTGATGCCATCAGTCAAGAACAGCATGAGAAAGTTAAGATTCCACTTCTTGGCGCGTACATAGTGATAAATAGTCAATGAATTGCGCTCTGAGCAAATGATGCGAACTGACAATCCGATGGTGCCAGCTAAGTATCGTAATAAGATGCCATGATGAAAACAGATGAGATAGTTGTAAGGGGGATCAGCCGTAAAAACATCTCTTATGCGTTGAATTAAATCAACTCTGTCGCCAAAACTAATCGCCGAGTGGGCCGGTGTTCTGCCGAGTCTGTGCCAATTAATGCGCTCATCGATCGGATAGAAAGCCTGTGCCCCTGGTAAATCAAACGTCAGTAATGCTACCTGAACCCCTTGCTCAACCAGAAAATTCGCCAAATAGATAATGTTTCGCTCTAACCCACCGGGCATTTGATGAAGCGCAATGGTAGCTAAGGCAATGCGCATTTATGCTGACCTCACAGCATCAACAATGAGTGAGGTATTCGCATCCACAAAGTCCCACACATGATTATTGGGATTTTGGCGACTGCGATGGATGAAGCCATCTTGGGCTGACCATTGTTGTAGTACTAACTGTTGATTGATGTCATATCCTTCAATCAATTCAATCTCGGAGAAGCCTGCTTGACTGAGCAAGTCAAATAAGCGATCGCAGTTCAGCAGTTGCTTATGATCAGCCGCGTCAGCCCCAATGCCTTTAATTCCCACATGTTTGAGATAAATCGGATCGGGGTGATAACCATCAGGAACCGCAATGCGAATCCGCCCGTCTGACATCAGATGTTGATGAATCAAGGTGAGCGCATCAAGACTTTGTTGTGGAGTGAGATGCTCAAAGACGTGTTCAGCCACAACGTGGGTGAGCAATTGCTGTCCTTGAAAAACGACTTGCCAGTCTTGAGCACTAGTGATGTCTAACCATTGTTCGTTAGTCGATAACCACCCTGGTTGAAAAGTTTCAGCAGCCCCGACGATGATTTTCAGCGACTTTTGCTGCTTCACCTCGAAGGCGATGCGAATGCGGCGGTAGTGATACTTGAAGAATTTTATGCCTTGGCGGACTTTAGCCTTAAGGGGAACCGGCATATTTTGCTTGATTATTGAAAGCACCATACTCGAATCTTGGTTTGTGAGATGATATTGTCTTAGCCGATTAGCAAGATATTAACCCCGATTAAAGACCAGACTCAAGATATAGAGGTCTGTATCTTTTGAGTCATGCGCTGTTCATGACGCAAGCGCCGAGGACCAGTTGTCCACAAATGACGTGGAACGGCGATCGGATGACGAATCCACAACTGTAGCAACTCCCATAAAAAGGCAGCATACTGCCGTTTAAAATGAAAATAACGTAACTTAGGCCAGTGGAGAGCATAGTAATAACGATTGATAGTTTCTAAATAAGCACGATGTTTTTGTGCAATTTGCTGTTCGGCAACGAGATTTTTTTCATAAGATTTATCGGCAGCATGAGTGGAATATTGGTTAAACAAACAATCAGTCGTGCCAATAAAATGACCACCTTTTAAGGCTAAGCGAATTGCTAAATCAGCGTCTTCTACCCGTCTAAGCTTTTCGTCAAAGCCCCCGATCTCAGCAAAAGTTGATGCCCGGGCGAGCAAGGCACAGGTCGGCGTGCCGGAACCATAGAACCAATCAGAACGCTTGCGATAAGTGAGCAAATAGTCTGCCAAACCAGATCCATGGGGCACCCCTTCGGATCGCGACCCGATCGCGGGCAGAGATTTTTCGTAACCATTGGGGTAATAGCGTTGGCCACTGGCGTAGCAAGCCACCAGGCGTTCTCCCGTCTGCTGCTCATACGCTAAGAGAACTTTGACCTGACCAGTAATGCGTCCGGGCAATCCTTCATCGTCATCATCAAAAAAGCAAATCAACTCTCCCTTCGCTGCTTTGAGAATCGTATTACGACTAACCGCAGGTCCTTGGTTTTGGGGATGTTTAATCAGACAAATCTCCGCCTGGACTGACTGCATTAAATGCTCTATCACAGTACCTGAATGATCAGTAGAGCAATCGTCAACAATGACAATTTCACATCGAGGCCAATCTTGCTGCAAGGCACTGTTGATGGCCCGCGCAATGGTGTCTTGAGCGTTGAAACAGGGAATGCCGATCGTCACCAAGGGGTTATTGCTGTTCGGGAGGGATTGCCGCATGGAATTTGCTAAAGGAACGATTGATCCTCAGGTTACGCCGAGCGCGCGCAAGTCGCCGCAGCGTGGCGATGGGATAGGTGGCGCTTACCACTGCTAACCCTACAATAAATGATCTCCAGTTTCTCTCTAGCCACGTATGTTTCAAGCTGAGCCATCGTCGGTAAAAGTCATACAGTCCTTCGGTATCAGCGATATCGCGATGCTTAGCGAGCCACTTGAGCGTGTAGTAGCGCTCATCGGCGAGGCTCTTATCTGAGGTTGGGGTCATCGTCTGAATGACGAGTGGATCGGCAATCCCCACAACATGACCGCCAGCTTTAGCGACTCGGACCAGCAGATCAGAGTCTTCGGCTCGTCGAAAGGCGGGGTCGAAGCCCCCAACGGCTTGATAGGTTGACAATCTGGCCAATTGCGAACAAGTCGGGCAAGACCCATAGCTATCTTCTAGAGGGGTGCCCAAAACGGCCCGCCGGGCCAAAGCCATGCCGTGGGGCGCGAGCTGCCCGTCTCGTTGACCGATGGTGGGATGAATGAGTTCTGAGCCACCAGGATATTTCACCAGGCGAGCAGTGTGACATAACACAATCGCCCCATTCGCAAATTGACGCTCGTACTCTAAGATGCGATTTAATTGTCGTTCTAGGCGATCAGGTAGGCTAATATCATCATCATCAAAAAATGCGACAAATTCTCCTCCTGCCAGTGCTAAAAGGCGGTTACGAGTAGCCGCAACTCCCAGATTGTGAGCATTTTGCCAGACAGTAATCCGCGAATTTGACTGAGCTATTTCCTTGAGGATGGCCAGCGTTGAGTCCTCGGAACAATCATCAACAATGAGGATTTCAATGTTTTGATATTTTTGTCTCAATGCTGACTGAATGACATCTTCAATGGTTGAAGCGGCATTGAAGGTAGTGATACCAACCGTGATTTGAGGTTGTGACTTGCGGCAGTTCAAATTTCTTCTTCCTTGAGCTCATAGCACCGTAATCAAGTAAACACGCTGCGCCAAAAAATTTTATTTCGTTAAGGCTAACCGTTTTCGCACAGACGATGGGCTATTTCGAGTCATCGGGAAAAACAGGATAAAACCTGTGCAAATCCCCATTATGAGTAGTAAGTTGCTACGGGGTAATGTCCACGGTTGGCTTTGATTAAATACTGCATTGATGATAAAGAAAGCCGAACAGGCAGCAACCAAACCACCTTTACCTTGAGCCAGACGCCGAAACGCTAAACCAACGATAGTCATAAACGCGGTGACTATTATCAGCAGACCCACAACACCATATCCACTACCAAACAGCAGATAAGGATTTTGCACTTGGCCAATCTTTTGCCAGTCAGAGAAGTCTAGGTCATACCGATCATTGATACCCCAAGGGTTATGAGCTGTCATTAACTCTGCAAATTCTTGCGCAGTTCCGGGATAGTCAGCCCCCCTAAATCCTCCTTGCAGCGTCATCCATAGGCCCGCAAACGATGAATAAAGCCGCTGACCAAACGCAGCCTCTAGCTGACGGATAAAACACTCTACGAAGCTTATTTGTGAGCAGGTGCCCCTGCCACGCACAGTAATGTCTAAGTCCCTATAACCTTCTAATTCTGAATTTTGGCGATCTTGGCGATCTAAGGCGGCAACCAAAACATCGCGAGTATTCACATAGGCTGATTGAACAAACGAGCTCGCTCCCGAATACTCAATCACTCGGGCGTACCCAATCATCGAAAAATAAACGACAATTCCCACAGCCACATAACTCAAATAGCGACGGAAGAAGGCACTAAAGCTGAGCCGTTCGTTAAATATCGATAGTACTAAAATTGCCAGCATCAAAAGCGCATAGGAAACTTTTCCTCCGGATAAGAATATTGCAGACATACAAAAAGCGGACGTGTACTTTTTGCCCAACGCCATGGAGCAAAGAAAGAGGAAAACGAGTACTGTAGAAATGTCATCGCCAAAAAATAGAAAAGCTCTTTTATAAGAAAAATTGTAAGAATATACTTCACCAATATCGAAAAGGAAGCTAAAAAAGATGCCACTGCTGACAAAAACTGTAACCCAAGTTAGTAGAGCAGGTTTTTTTTGTATTCCGAAGCACAGCACTAAACCCGCCATAAATGTCAGGAAAGTCTGAATCAAATTAGAAGACAGAAGATACTCAATACTCATAACTCCAGCGGCATCAATATCCGTTATTTATCATCTCAATAACAGCTTTAGCTCAAGTAAACTTGCTAAAGAGTAGGCGGCTTAGATTTTGTATCATACTTAATTAGACAAGTAGGCCAGAACGACCTACCTCATTTGGAACTTGTTTAAAGAACAGATGAGGTTTCCTGTTTAACCCCCCAGAAAGCAGATGCTGGACGCTGTTTAGCTTTTTCCCCTAGAATTTGCCAGATCTTAGCTAGTGGTTGATGATGCATTTTATTTCGGCAAACCCAGTAGTTGGGTAATTGAATATCAAAGTAATTGGGATTTGCCAGCAGCATGGCTGCAAGTAAATATTGCTCATTATAGGCTCGTTCAGACCAACTCTCAAAGTAATCGAACGGCAAGAAGATATCGTGAATACCAACAATAACTCCCGGCTTTAACCGAGGTACTATCTCTAACATGCAAACCGTCACATCAGAGTTCATAAAACTGCGGTGCGAGTTATCAATAAACACCACATCGCCAACCTCTAACTGATCAAACAAGCTCAGCTCAATAGATTCTACTGGTTGGCGGATAATCTGATCACAAATAGCATCAATCTCTGCCCTAGGAAAAGGATCAATCGAGACGATTTCTTTTGACTCACCATAAAAATCTAAGGCCGCTTTGACAAACTTGGTCGAATTACCAGAGCCCACCTCAACCAACCGATTGGGAGCCTGCTTAACAAACTGAATTAGCGCCAAAGCATCCAAAACTGGCAAAAAACTGTTGTGCCAGTTCAAATCCTTGCTGAGTATATGGCTATCCTGAGATGCCTGCACAAAATCTTGCATAACTGCCAGCTTTGCCAAGTTTTCTTGGTAAGTTAGCTTTCCTGGCTCAATAATTGACCGCAGATAGGGATTGCCCTGTTGCCAGCGCGGCGTCATATTGACGTCATACTCAAGATAAATTGGCTTCTGCCCGATAGCGATCCGATGAACGGCCTTTAGATATGAATTTTGGCGCAATATTTCACGGATATTCATCAGTTAAGGCACCTATAGCATTTTGAACAGTAAAACTAATTTCATCATTGAGTCTTGAACGTAAATGTTTTATGAGTAAATCACCTTAAGTGACATCTTTCCCTCCCTTACGAGCAGTAACAAAGTAACCAAGGGGGGCATTGCAAAGCTGATGACCTTGATGCCAGGAATGATAGTCGGCATCACCATAGCGCGACCTATGGTAGTAAATATCTAAAATAAGAGCCAGATTTTTTCGTAATCTTTTGAATGGTCCGGGGACGCCAGAGATAAAAAGCCCTGTCGAAAATGGCCCCCAGTTAATTGCCTCAGTTTCAATTTTGAGGAATTTGTGCTTACTCAATAGCGCCTGCCAGAAGCTAGGAGTGCCTCTAAAATAATCATCTGGACATCCATGAACTCGAAAAATAAATGGCACTGTGAATAGTAACTTTCCGCCGGGACGCAATACTCTATGAATTTCGGAAATTAACTCGCTAAGATTATAAATATGTTCAAAGGTATTTAAGGCAAAAACAACATCGTAGCTCTCATCTATGACAGGAATAGGAGCCCCAGGCTCAACTAGATAGGTTGGACTCACTTTGATATCAATATTTACAGATTCGTATATGGATTTCTCCTCAGCAACAGTCCATCTACTCAAGCAATCCCTAAAATAGCTGACCTTTTCTCCACCACCGATGTCTAAAATCTTTCCTGCCATTTGACATTCATCTAGAATCTCATATTCCAAAACTCGTAAAATACTTAAGTCATGTTTACTCCAAAACAAATTGCGGAATCTTTTCCATGTTGGCCGACGAAGTGATACCCCGATTTCATCCTGATGAACAGCAGTGTATATCTGCATACTTAAACTCTCAGTATTTTTCAAGAAGGACTATCGCAGGTAGTTAATGGTGACAATAAAGTAGGGGCTTGCTTGAGAGGCGATTGTTAACTGACTGAATGTTGGAATATTTGCTCTTTAAAATCTTCAATACTTTTTTGACATTACATAGTTCAGGATGTAATTCGACAACAACAGATTTAACTTGGTCTAGAGCATCAGGGTTATTGCAGAGAAAGTTTTCTTCGCCCCCTTCAATATCAATTTTCATCAAATCAACTCCCTCATGTTGAGGATCAAGGAAATTTAGCAAGCTTCGAAGGCTGATGCTGTGTACCGCAATATCGCCCTCCGCATTGAGTCGATGACTCATGGAGGGACCAACACTAGAAAAGCTGAGAAACTCATCATCAGTTGCACCAGCCGCTTTTTCCAGTGTTTGCCAGTGAAATCCTTGAGGGGTAAGTTGTTGGCTATTTTGCAAAGTGATCTGACAAGTATCCGGGTCAGCCTCGACACTCAAGACTTGAGCTTGCGAATTAACTGCAAATGTCCAGAGTGCAAAAGTGCCAATGTGTGCGCCGATATCTAGAACTTTGGGCCGATCTCTAGCCTCTAGCAAGGGTCGAAGAAAATTATATTCCTGAAGCACTAAGACTTCGTATAAAGCCAGTTCATCAGTTCCTCGAAAGCTGATACTAAAAGAACCCGAACGCACCGTTTGAATTTTGTTCGGGTATCGCCGAATCTGGCGAATCGTCGCATAAGTTTGCCAAGGGTTACCGGTCAACCGCAGCATCCAGAGCGCTCGGCGCGAGAAGTCAGCAACCCGTTTAGGGAAACCTCCTGCCTGAGTAAGGTTGACGGGGCCTAGTTGTCTGGTATCTGCTTTCATTACCTGGTCTGGGTTAGTCTCCGGAAACTCACAGAGCTTTTCAGCAACTCATTATAGGTGCCAGAGGCAATGATTCTACCGTCTTGGAATTCGAAGATGCGATCGCACGTTTGAATCGTACTCAAGCGATGGGCGATCAAGACAATTGTTATGGTATGTCTCAATCCGTTAATGGCTGCCATTACCTCCTTTTCCGTCTCCGCATCTAGTGAACTCGTTGCTTCGTCAAAGATGATTACTGATGCTTGATGATATAGAGCCCTCGCAATGCCAATTCGCTGTTGCTGTCCTCCGCTCAAACGAACCCCATGCTCTCCTAGTATGGTTTCATACTTTTCGGGTAGTTTCCCAATAAAGCCTCCTAACTGCGCAAGGTCTGCAGCTTCACGTACACGATGATAGTTAATCATGTTTGGGGGAACCCCAAATGCAATGTTGTTAACAATTGAGGTGTCAGCAAGAAAAATACGTTGAGGTACATGCGCAAGCCCCAATTGCCAGGCGCGTAAGCGCTCGCCATGCAGAGGATTTCCATCGACGACAACTTGACCTTGCTCAGGATTCAAAAACCCTAAAAGTAGATTGGCCGTTGTACTCTTTCCGCTACCAGTTGTACCGACAAAGCCAACGGTAGTTCGTGAATTAATCGATAGGTTGATATCTTTCAGAATCCACTCGCTTTCGTGCTGATAACGAAACCAAATATCTTTAAGCTGAATGACCTGCTCTAAGTAAAGCGGTTCTATAGAATCCTTTAATGTCGGATCAATAGGCCTGCGGAGAGCCGCTAGAACCCTAGTCAAAGAAGCCCGTGAACCTTGCACCCTTGTTAAAGCAGAGAACAACTGCTGCAGAGCGGGTAGTAATCGATATACTCCTAGAGCGAGGCCCCCCAAGATAGGAACAGCTTGTCCAAAATCTCCGTCTCGTCTCAAACTCAGAGCTAACAGCCCAATGAAAACCATGGCTATCATTTCAATTCCATAACGAGGCACTGACGAAGTCATGAGAATTGATGCATAGGCTGTCTGGACTATGTGATTTGAACGAGCATATCTTGATTGAAAAAACGGATAGGTTCCAGCAAGAATAATATCTTGAATGCCACCTAAACTTTCTTGAACTACTTTTATTTGCTGTTGATTATGATTGACCATTAGCTGACTGTTCTTCAGTAGGGAGCCTCGTTTCCATTGATAGATCAAGCTGTAGGTTGTTCCCAAAGCAAACAAGGCCACTAACATTGAAATAGGATTAATAGCAAACAGGCCGGCCAGCAGAGCCAAAGTTACAAAACTGTTTGACACTACCGACAAGGTCGGGCCAAGGATTCCGTTTGAGATGATTGCCGTATCTGTTGACACGAGTGTAATCAAGTCGCTGCTATTTTGACGAATATGATGTTCATACGGCTGCAATAGTATGCGCTCGTAGACTAGACAACCAATTTCAGTAGAAATCAATGCAGAAAGGCGAGTTTGAACATATAGCACTGCAATTCTCAGTAAATTGCTAAGGATTATTATGGTGACAAAGAGGATTGTTAGACTGAGGACAAGCTGCGAAGCTTTTGTGATTTTCAAGGCTTCCAACAACAGTTCAATTTGCTGATCTCTCAACAGTCTTTCTGGATCATTCAAGGCACTCAAGAATGGGATGATTGCTCCCAAGCTAGCTATTTCGCTAATGGCAGAAAGCACCATCATTCCGACGAGCATGAGTAACTGTCGCCTTCTTTTAAACTTAATTGATCTGAATAGCTGGTAAACATCAGCTATTAAAGAATCTGAAGGAGTCAAGTTCATAGGATCTGAAAATTTTTCTAAAAAACTCTTCTAGGATTCCCTAAAAAAAGTCGGACGATTTATGCGTTGATTGAGCGAAACTCTATGTTTTTGATTCTAGAGAAGCAATTCCTTGTGAGTCGAACGCTGCCTCCGTAAGTCTACACGCTATCCTGAGAAGTCCTGATAAGCCTGAGCAAACACCTTAAATATTCGGCGGATTTTTGATTTCTGAGGATCAAATCTTTAGGTTTAAGCTGGCCTCCCAAAAACGCACAAAATTCTGTATATTTCGAATCATTCTTTAGGCAGGAGAGATCTAATTCTTTTATACTCATCACCTGTCATAGATTAAGGAGAGGCAATATCTGAGATACATTATTTTCTGATTGCACTACATATCTTTAATTAGAGTTTTTGGTATCCAAAATAAACACATGTCAATCGGATTTCACTTATCAATTAAATTTTGATTTTCATCCTTTTGAAAGGTCTCTTCTGGATCACGGCAAAAACAGGTCTCAACCACTGAAGTACAAAAAATTCTGTTTGTACTTAATCTCATCTCATGTGCTCATAGACAAGGATGATTAGAAACGACTTTTTGACCTGCTGGCTATGCTTTGTATTGACAACGATGCACCTCAGAATTTCGCATGCTTCTCTAAAAAACAGCTCCAAGTAGCACTAAAGCTTCATCAACATATGTGAGAATCAACCCCAAGAGTTAAGCTTTCCAAAGCTTGTCACCTTTATCGCGGTGATGACCTCAAGGTTTATATTGGTCTTGCTTTCACCTTTTTTCCCATGCCTCTATTATTGCTGGACAACAATTCTAGCGAAACCATCTGCTGATGCTTCAACCTCCCAAACTTCCCTCTATCTATCGGATTGCCCAGATTATTCTGGATGCCTCAGTGGCAACGTTGTCAATCCTAGCGGCTTTTGCCATCAGATTTGAAGGGGCTATTCCAGATGAGTATTTTTCCTTGATACAGCTCGTCTTAGCTGCAGGAATTCCCGCTCGCCTCCTTTGTCAGGGTTGGTTCGGTGTTTATCGACAGATTTGGAGACTTTTCAGTCAACGCGATTTTATCGCGATATTCCAGGCCGTTAGTTTCTACTCTTTGGTGCTGCTGCTGATAACTCGTCTCCTGCTGCCACGCTTTGTCGTGCTCCCCAACTTGCCCTTAGGTGTAGCTATTATCGATTGGGGATTCTGCCTTTTGGGGATGTGCTTGCTTCGGCTATGGCGATCTTGGCAGACTAATCGATCTAGGGTTTCTGAAGCCCCAACCTCTCAGGCACGGCGAGTTATTTTGATTGGCGCCGGTCGGGCAGGTGCCCAAATTGTGCGAGAAACCCGTCAGAGTCCCCCTCTCAACCTCCGGGTAGTCGGCTTCTTGGATGATGACCGAAGCAAGCTTGATCGCCAGGTTGAAGGGGTCAAAGTCTGGGGTAGGACAGAACAACTGAGGCATTGGGTCAGCCGACTCCAGGCTAATGAAGTTTTGATTACGATGCCTTCGGCGCGCAGCGATCGCATTCAGCAAATCGTCAACCTGGCTAAGGCGGAGAATATTCCGATCAAAATTCTGCCGCGAGTGCAGGAACTGCTGCGCGATCGCACCTTGGCGGGACAAATTCGAGACATTCGTTTAGAAGACTTGCTGGGTCGCCCTGAAATCTTTCTCGACTTTGATCAAACCCTAGTCCCAGAATTTCCCTCAGCCACCGCCCAAATTCAAGATCGCATCGTATTGGTGACCGGCGCTGGAGGCACCATTGGCTCCGAGCTTTGCCGTCAGATCGCCCGTTTAAACCCCAGGCAGCTGGTGTTGGTTGGTCGAGGCGAAAACAGCATTTTTCATATTGATCAGGAATTGCGCCGGACATTTCCGGGCCTCAACCCAATTCCCGTGATCGCCGACATTCGTCACCAGACACGCATCAGCCAGGTCTTTCACGACTACTATCCTGATGTTGTCTTTCATGCGGCAGCTCACAAACATGTGCCACTGATGGAACAAAACCCGACTGAGGCGATCGAAAATAATACGATCGCTTCAGCCAACCTGGCGAATTTAGCGGAAAAAGTGGGCGTCTCGACCTTTGTGCTCATTTCAACCGATAAGGCGGTAGCCCCCAGCAACTTTATGGGGCTCAGCAAGCGATTGGCCGAATTACTGGTGAGCGAGATCGCGCAACAAAGCCAGACTCGCTTTCTGTCCGTGCGCTTTGGCAACGTGCTCGGGAGTCGAGGCAGTGTTGTCCCCATTTTTCAAAGTCAGATTTCCAAAGGCGGTCCCGTCACAGTGACGGATCCGACCATGACGCGCTACTTTATGACCACCCCCGAAGCCACTCGATTGGTCGTTCAGAGCCTAGCCGTGGGGAGCTCGGGGCAAATCCTGGTACTTGACATGGGCAACCCCATGAAAATCTACGACTTGGCTGAACAGCTCATTCGTTTGGAAGGATACGTCCCAGGACGCGACATTGAAATCCAGATTACGGGGATTCGGCCTGGTGAAAAGCTGCATGAGTCACTCTACGGCCAAAATGAAACATTAACGGAAACGCCTCATCCGAAAATTTTCAATCTGCTACAGCAAATTAATCAGCCTTCATCTTCCCAACAGGTCATCTCAGCTACTCAAGATGCACTGACCGCTGATACAGACCAGGAGATTTGGCAAAACCTCAAACACATTCTGAGCAGTTTCCACACTACAGCTAGCATTAACTTACAATATTCCAAAAAATGCGATCGCAATGAACTCAGACCTTAGGCTTTCATCGTTGGGATGCGTCTTTGGGGATGTCCCATCATACAAATCATGATTCAAGATTATCGTCATACCGTATGAAAATTTGTCTAGGCATTTTTACCGGACTGCTCTTGGCTTGTCAGTATTACCCGCTGAACCTACCTATCTTCCTATCAACCCTGGCCATGATGCTAGTGGCTATACTATTTACCCTAAGAACACAATTCAAGCTGCATCGAAGCCAGCTTATTATCATCCTAGGATTGCTGCCTGTTGCCATCTTTTTGATATCGCACAATGCGGACATTCAATTTGGCTTACGTCTATTCAACTCCGACATTTATCCAGTTAGCATACAAGATTATTTGGCTTTTACTATTGCCTTCTTTTTTGGTTATTTGGCTTTAAGCTATAAATCCAATCCCTCAATTAGGTTTATTCAACTTTTTGCCTGCTTATCAACTCTATTAATTGCCTTGTCATTGGTGTATCCCCGCCTCCAGAGTGGAGAACATCCCGTTTACACCAACCCTAACTGGTCTGGGACACTGATTCTTAGCTTCTTGCTCCTAGTCAACAATTTCTTGTTTCATCATCTTTTCAGGGCTTTTCAACTTAAGGCAGCTTCTCGGAAAGCGTATAGCATTATGGGAAGCCTTGTGATTTTCTTGCTCGTCTGGCCTGTAAACTTGGTTTTGCTGTTAAGAACTGGCTCACGATCGGCCACCATTGCGTTCCTGCTATTTTTATCTGTCAGTCTAATTCGGCATTGTTTACTCTTATTTGGAAGATTTAGACGGAAAATATTTTTTCTGGCTGGCTTTATACCGATTATGATTGCGTCAGCTTCAGCGCTGACATTTACTATCATTGATAGTTATTTTTATGAAAAAATTGTTAATTTTATGGATGCCAGTAATGCTTTTAGAATTCATATTTATTCTTGCTACTTACATCTTTTGCTGGCAAAACCTTTCTTTGGAAATGGCATCGGCAAAACCGCCCAGCTCTGCGCCGACCATTTATTCACTCAGTTCGACTACAGTAGCCCTCCATATGTAAATCATGCCCACAATTTTTTGCTGCAGATTGCTGCTGACCACGGCATTTTTGTGGTTTCAGTCGTGACGGTTTTGATCGGCCTGTATGTCTGGAAGTTTTTTAAGTTCTTCGCGTTAATTTGGCATCAGAGAGGAAATGATCAGGACGAAATTATCTTTCATATTTATTTGACAGTCTTTGCGGTAGGCCTAGCTTCTCTATTTCAATCCGCCATTTATCACGTCCCATTTCTTGCTATTTGGACAGGACTTTTAACCGGTATCTCTTCTACGTACGTAAAAGCCCGCTTACGCGATGCCTGAAAGGAAAACTACATTTTTGAAACTATCCTGAGTCTGCTCACGTGCCGTTGGTCGCGATCGCCCCGGCTCTCCGCCTGAACAAACCGGTTGAATTGTGCGATCGCCCGCCAAAAATCCTCAAATCAGCCGCTAGGATGGAATGCAGGTATTCAGATTAAGAGAACGTCGTGGCTGTAAAACCAGATTGGCTTCGGGTAAAAGCGCCCCAGTGGGAGCGTGTCGGCACGGTTAAATCCCTACTGCGCGACCTTGAGTTAAACACCGTCTGCGAAGAGGCGTCTTGCCCCAATATTGGTGAATGTTTCAATGCGGGCACCGCTACTTTTTTGATCATGGGGCCGGCCTGCACCCGCGCTTGCCCCTATTGCGACATTGATTTTGAGAAAAAGCCCCAGGCTCTGGATCCGACCGAGCCCTTGCGCCTAGCCGAAGCGGTGAAGCGGATGGGGCTCAACCATGTTGTCATCACGGCAGTCAATCGCGATGATTTGCCCGATGGGGGCGCTTCTCAGTTCGTGCGCTGCATTGAGGCCGTCCGCGCCGCCTCTGCTAAAACCACAATTGAGGTGTTAATTCCTGACCTGTGTGGTAACTGGCAGGCCCTGGCCGACATTCTCAAAGCAAATCCCGAAGTTTTGAACCACAATACAGAAACCGTGCCCCGGCTCTATCGCCGCGTCCGCCCTCAGGCTAATTACGCTCAGTCGGTCGAGCTATTGCGCCGCACTCGGGAACTAGCCCCTTGGATATATACCAAGTCAGGCATTATGGTCGGCTTAGGCGAGACTGATGAAGAGGTGCGTCAGGTGATGGCGGATCTACGCCAGGCGGACTGTGATATTTTGACCATCGGCCAGTATTTGCAACCAGGAGCCAAACACCTTGACGTTCAGGACTTTATTACTCCCGAGCAGTTTGAGGCTTGGCGAGTCGCCGGTGAAGCGATGGGCTTCTTGCAAGTGGTGTCGTCCCCCCTTACTCGGAGTTCTTATCACGCCGAGCAGGTGCAGATTTTGATGCAGCAGTATCCTCGAACGGTTCCTGCGTCAGCACATAGCCATTGACGGGGTCAACCCGATACACGCGGTCAAAATTGTTGAAGTTGATCGCCCGCCGGCCATCTTGAGTCCATCCTAAGACGTCTTTAAACCGGAAGTTCCACAAGACTTCGTCGGCGATAAATGAGTGTCGGGCATGGATGGTTTGGGAAAGATTTTCGTCAATGCCGGTGATGATGACGATGATTTCGGCGTGGTCGCGGCGCAGGGACTCTGGCGTGGCCCCATGGAGTGGACTGGTTTCGTCGATGGGATGCATGGCCGTCCAAGTCAGTGCAAATAAAGGCGTGTGGGAGCGAATCAGTTCGAGATCGTAAAAGCGTCGAAATAGATCGCCTTCTTTTGTAAATTCGTCACGCACAAGAGTGACCCACAATTGCGCTTCTAAAATGCGATTGCGCCGTTTGTTCGCAGTGCGAAACATCAGACTCGGCACCCCATTAAACGGGGCAATCAACGCAAAGTTGCTGAACAAGATGCGGGCAGTCGGCACCGAAAAGCGGGCAAAAATCATGCCCGTGGCCATGGCGATGAACAAGAGCCCAACAAAGGCTTCGATGACGACTAGAAAGTTGGCGTAGTCAGTTTGCGGATACATGGCGCCATAGCCGATGGAGGCCATGGTTTGCACGCTAAAGAAAAAGGCGTCTAGCAATGAGTCTGGGTCTGCATTGCCGATCGCATCATCGCCCAACCAATAGGCCAGGGCAAAAGCACTATTAATGAGCAAATAGGCCAGCAATAGGACCGCGACAAATCCCGGCCAGGAAATGGTGAGGAGTAAATGGTACAGATCTCGCCAGGGGGAATGGGGATCGCCGAGGCGAATAATATCGGGAAATTCTCCGTCACGTTTCACAATTCTCTGCGGTGAAGGACGGGAAGTATCGTGAATCATGCACCTCTCCTAGTAACAACACCACGGTTAATGATGGAATAGCGCGATCGCGCCCTAACGGCACTGACCGATAAACAGTGTGCCATGGTCAATGCTCTATCCGCGTCAACCGTTATTGGCCCTGCCAAACAAGTGAAACCACAAGTGAGCCATCTCCCACAAGCCCGGTTTAAACAAATCCGGCGCTGAGTGAGACACCGCGTCGGACTCTATCGCTATCAGGCGTCATGGCAACAAATCAAGTCGTACCGGCCACTCGCCACGGCTGATGTCCCCCTAGTGTACTGAAGCACGTCTGCCGATGACTGGGACCGTAGACCCAGCCCGCCGTTATTTGAGTGACCGAGACGGTGAGGTTAAGGCCCCGCAGCGATCTCGACAACATCATCAGTCCGAATTTTGCCGGGCTGCAAGACTCGCGCATACACCCGACTGCTGCCAGGATAATGTTTTTGACTCATGCGACTGTAACGCTTATCCGCAAACCAGCGCATATTTTTGCGACAGGGAGACGTGTAGCTAGCCACCTCTAGCAAGACTTCGTCACCGAGCTGCAACCGCAGACCAGGAGCGACCTGGGGCCAGTCGAGACCCGCCACCGTAATATTTTCGCCCGCGTAACCCGGAGCCAGATTGTGGCCTTCTTGCTGCAGCGTTTCAATCACTTCTAACGACCACAGGCACACTGCCTTTTCCGGCCCGCCGTGAATTTTGGGACTGTTGTGGCGATCGCCCACCAGCCCTGTTTCAGTGATTTCGGCCTCGGGAACAGCGGTCTTAGGGACGCCGCCATCTGAAATACTAATTTGCGTAATGTGTCCGCGCATCGAGTTGCCTGGCATCCCGTATCAGCTATCGATTTTTACCGCTATGGTAACCGGCTCAGGCTACACTTTAACGCTCAATGGTGAACTGGCTAAATTCGCCCGTAACGCTGCCGTAGGTGACCTCCACCTGATGAACCGCAGCGGCAGGCGGGCCTTGGTGAGCCCAGGTTAATAGCTGATTGATCGCTGAAGCTTGCCCTTCGGCCACGATTTCGACAGTGCCATTGGGACGGTTTCTCACATAGCCGGTGAGGTCAAGCCGTACCGCCTCGACTTGGGTGCTGTAGCGAAATCCCACCCCTTGAACTCGTCCATCAATGATGACGTGAATGCGTTGCATCAGTCAGCCCCAGACCAAATACCCACTGCCCCAAGTTTACCGAGGATTCCTGGCCAACAGATGTCCCTGCCGACCAGCTGTGTTCTAGCCAAGCCCAAGTCACGCTATACCTACGGTGTCTATGACCGGCGCATCACTAAATCAATGGATGCCGATGGTGATGGGGCAGGGGCCGCGGCCGAGGAGAATTTCGTCTACGACGGCGGCCATATTGCCCTCGTCTTTGATGAAAACGGCAATCAAACCCAGCGCTATTTCCACGGGCCGCAAATCGACCAGATTCTCGCAGAGGAAACGGCGAATGGCGACACCCACTGGGCCCTGACGGATCATCAGGGCAGTGTGTGCGATGTGATTGACAATAGCGGCACGGTGCTCAACCACATCGTCTAGAGTGCAGCCCAGTTATGCAATGAGTCATATAGTGATTCTAATTAAGAATGAGAATCACTATAGTTTTAGGCACATCGATAG